>JGI24159J19872_10001214_pt1 | contig 27652 bp, 15 predicted proteins | sample Ectturendosymbi4_FD_19872 | JGI IMG/M metagenome (IMG submission 19872)
GATAAAAAATATTTCAATACAGTAAAAAAATCCAGGGCAGCTCTGTTTTTCAGGGCAAGCGCAAGTTGCTCAAAAATCCTGAATGATGAAAAATATTTCAATACAGTAAAAAATCCAGGGCAACTCTGTTTTTCAGGGCAAGCGCTAGTTGCTCAAAAATCCTGAATGATAAGAAATATTTCAATACAGTGAAAAAATCCAGGGCAACTCTGTTTTTCAGGGCAAGCGCAAGTTGCTTAAAACTCCTGAATGAGAAAAAGAATGCAATGCAGTGAAAAATTCAGGGCAACTCTGCTTTTCAGGGCAAGCGCAAGTTGCTAAAAAAATCTGAATGTAAAAAGCATATTCAATACAGTGAAAAATTTCAGGGCAAGTCTTTTTTCAGGGCAAGCGCAAAGTTGCTCAAAAATCCTGAATGATAAATAATATTTCAATACAGTGAAAAATTTCAGGGGAATCTCTATTTTCAGGGCAAGCGCAAGTTGTTAAAAATCCTGAATGTTAAAAACATTTTCAATACAGTGAAAATTTTCAGGGCAACTCTGTTTTTTGAGGACGAGCGCAAAAATCTTTAACGGTGAAAAAATTTTGAATAGTGTATATTCACTTGAGGGCGATCCGTGTAATTTGGGCTAGTGCAGTGTGTAATCTGGACCAAAGTCGTGATCGGTTATGGTGACTGTGATCTGGACCACGCCCTCATTTTCTGTGAAAATCGAACGGATGTCGGTAGTTTAACAGTTTGATATAAGAATTCGGTAACTCTTTCTTTGTTCGTTTTCGAGTTTGCGCTGGGTAGAGGTGCAGGGCGTTAAGTTGATAGATTTTTTGATTAACAGGAGTTTTAGAAGCGGACAGCACGGACGTGCAGATTGCTTGACTCCTTTGAGTGCGCGTCTTTAAGTGCCTTGCTCAAGCACACAGCAGCGATAACACAGGCAGGTGCAGGGAGTCAGACCATACGATCCGGAACCGTCGCTTTTAAAATATTGCGTTGCGTCATCAGTCGCGTACACATTTTCATCAATAAAAGCAATTACCGTAAAATGTCTTATCTGGGAGAACACAACACGCAAGGAACTTCAACCCCTTGAGTAAAAGCAAGGTAACTACAGAATTTGCCTATAACGACACCTCTAGGGAATTGCATAAAGAACGTTATTGCCTAATGGACATTATAAGCGAATTGAAATGCATATAAAAGGTGCCGTCGCTACCAAATAAAATGTAACGTTGTGGGCGAATTGACGTTACAGAGGAAGCCGCTGTAAGCGAATTCAACTGTATAGAACAGATTTACATGAGGTTTCTGGTCCCATTCGGATTAAACTAAAAAGTTAGTTTCAGGGCAACTGTCTATTTTTAGGGCAAATTGTTATTTTCAGGACAAATTTTTCCGCCCCGCCCCCCAGTAAAATGCCTTCCCGTACGCCTATGGATTTCACGGAACACTACGCATTCTTTCCTGAAATCTCATTCAAATAGGTATTTTTATTTTCGATGCGATGATTTGAACACGTTGAAACCAGTCAGGCGCGTCATCCAGAGTTGTTCCATTACAGAAGCATTTAAACCATCGCAAGATTTTCTTGGAAGAGAAATAAATTTAATCAGAAAAAAAACAAGGACAAATCTTCATCCTTGACTCGAGTATTTAAAATTATATTCAGCGCAAATTTTACGGCGTTTCGTAAACGCCCTACGGATACGGCACTGATCAAGGAGCGATTTCAACGGCGTGGCGGTGAGTTTACTGAAAATGTACATCTCACTTGAAAATACAAAAAATAAGTTGCAACTAGTCAGTTATAAATGCCCATTTTCGACAAATGTTATATTTCCGTTTATCTGTTTAACAATCTTACCAGCGCTTATTTTGGGTATAAGTTTTGTATTACAATTAATAATAATACCCAAAATGCAGCATACTTCAAACGCTCACACAAGTACCGAGGTAGTTAATTATTTTGGGCGCAAACTTAGGCACTGGCACTGATTCAATCAGTCGTCAATTAAAGAAACACGAATCTTGCTGTTCTGCTGGAGTTGACTTCGGTATTCTTTCTGCAGTAAGATTAAAAAGTTCGTTTGGATCACGGCAACCAGTACGTTAGTTAAGGTTAGAAGTGTTAATCCGCACTTTTTGGATGTCCACGACATCCTCACGATTCACAACCAAAGCTGTCTGGTTCGCTTTCTGTGGCTGAGAAATCATCTGCAATAACTCGTCGTCCTCAACAATTTTATTCGCACTGGCTGGGACAGCTTGCTCCACCAACCTGAACACACACATAGCCGCGGTAGTGAAGAGTTTCGTAATTCGTTGCTATGGTAAGCGGTTTTGAATGGTCGCCTCTCATATTTTTCACACTGTCTCTCAAAATACAGTAGAAACTCGTTTTACTACCACCCAAGGATATCTAGAGGAGTTTCTAGACATCGCTGCTACCACCATCAAAATTGACGAAAACCTTGCTTTACCACCATATCGGTGCAAGATAAAACAGTTGCGGCTCCTAAAAATGTCTTTGCGGTCAGCAAGGTCAAGCCTCAAATATAACCGTGGCTGTCTATATAACAGAGAAAACGGTGGGGCTTGTACTTACGTTCTTCCTCCTGTTTTTCTGGGGAGCACAAGAAATTTTAGTACAATGGCTCCACGAAAACCGTGACCGGTGACCTGGGTTGCAATTTTGAGCAAGGAGTTCGGGCTGCATGAGAGCATCGCAAACATGGCGTGAATTGAGCTGCAATCAGGGTTGTTGAGCCATAGGCGGGTCCCAAGCAATTTTGGATGGCTGGAGCCGGAGCCAAAAACTTTTAGAGGGTGGTTCCGGAGCCTGGAATTGGGATTCCGGTTCCACAGACATAGTTTGTGAGGATACCGAGTTGTACGAATATTAACATGGTTTTTAATTTTCAATGGACCAAATCGTCGTGGACACGGAGCCAAGCACTTTCAGATGATGGAGCTGGAGCTTGAAAGTTGAGTTCCGGCTCCACAACCCTGGCTACAACACGCCCGTCTCGATTCCTATCACAGTCAAGGGACTTTAACTCGTTTTTTATGCTACAATTGGATTACTGCGCTAGAATATTTTAGCTGATAAATACCGAACGCATCTGCAGAAAACTCTACTTTTAAATACAGAGTACAAATCTTTCGGCGATCTCAGCACGTGTTGGAGAACCAAAACCACTACAGGGGCGGTAACTTACGGCACGGCGTGCCACACTTGGCACGCAGATGCTCCACGTTTTACATATCAATTTTGTTATGATTGCCAAAAAGATTGTTGACCTTCACTTGTACAAAAAGGTGCATGTACTTGGCACACTGAGTTAGTTGCAACCTTAAATCGGCACACATTTACCACAAAGTTGCCGACCCCTGCACTACAGCATGCAGCTGCTTAGTAGCAAGCACACCCTACTGCGTCATCACACACGCCCACCTATAAGCGTATTAATTCTAATTCGACGCAGAAGTCCTCCCGCAGCATATCAAACTGTAAGCCAGATCACTATTTGTTGCTGCAATTTGTCCCATTCTGCAAAAGTTGTGTAAATAGTGTTTAAAACTGTTTGGGTAACTCTTAAAACCGGACTGAATGGTTAACAATTGCCAAAATGGAAAATAACCGTTTAGGAGCACAGGCGCATTTTTCTACAGCAATTATTTTCAAGCTCATCTACCCGAAAAAACAAACTTGTACTTTTTTCAAAAACAAACATATTTTCCGCGGGAAGCACGCAAGGTGACACCTGCCAAAATTCCTTTTACAGGTGCAACCGAGTTTGATTATGAGCCACCCGCGTCGAGTCAGCTTGTCTCATCAGCGAATTCCCTCATGGGACGCAGTTACGGAGCTTGCTCGTCCAACACAATGCATGATTTGTTTATACAAAAATGGATTTGGAAACCAGCTGCTGCACAACAGCACAGCTTTTTTTATCACACGTTCGGAACCCACTGCCATTTTCGCAGTAACCCCCTTTAAATGAACAAAACATAGGCATACTGTAGTTTGATATGCCTGCACGACATAATGCTTCCGTAAAATCAGGTACTGAGGGAATCAGGTGAATATGTTTATCAAGTGTGTTTAAGTTTTTTAAAAATTTAGTTGAAACCTGATATAGGCATAATTGGTCAACGGTTTCCTAAGGACGGTTGAAATGATAACAGCACAAACATGGGCGTCGGAAGGGGTGGCACGGGGGCCAAGGCCCCCCTGGATTTTGAAAATTTCAGCAAAAAAACTTATTTCTAGTTTTGACTCGAGTGGCAGAAACCGAATTTCACCACTTTTCCCCGCCCTAGAGAAACTTTGGAAAAATCCCCCGTGGCAAAATCCTTCCGACGCCCATTAGCACAAACACAGGCGTGAGGGCCTAAAGTCTGCAGCGTCTTGCTCGAAGAAGCATGTTTATGACCAAAAAGTAGATTTAAAAAAATTTTCACAGCTTAACTTCTCTAAGTAACAAAATATCTCATGCATTTTTATACTAATTTATAGTGAGTACAGAATTTAAGTGACAAATAAATTTTTTGAAAGATCTTCACGATTTCATCAAATTATTATTTTAAAAAAGGATATAATGGTTGTGGTGCAAAATGTTCACGATTCGGTGAAGGTAACATTGGAAGAAGTCTCACCAATTATTGGAAGGCTACCATTCTACGAATTTTCCTTAATTCACGCAACAAGAAGTTCAGGGGAACAGAAGTCAATGGCAGTTGACAAAATCAGTGGAAGGAAAAGGAATATATAGTGAACAAACAATAGTCTACAACAAGACATAAACTTGAATAAAAATCAAAATTAAAAGCTTCAGGCAAAGTCACAAATATCATCTCATTCCGAGTTGATAAACTTAAAAATTTGTACAATTTTGCGTGCTATTTCTTTTCAAAGATGAAAAATCCGACGTTTCAATAATTTATTTTTAATGGTTGAAACGCTTTCTTCCCCAAAGAAAAATAGGTGGGAGTCAGAAGAGCCCTTTTCCCCAGTCTCCTGCACCTTGAGAACAATAAATTGCTATTTTGCGATCGTAAAGTGCGCAAGGCTTCGCACTGTGGCAGCAAGAAACAATACAGATCACGCGCCGCGATCACTCCACAATTGCATGTTCGTGCCACTTTAAAAATGGGATCTATTCTTGGCGCACACCCCGTTCTTAGTGAATTCCACATTCAACGCCGCGCCGACCGAGAGGTTGCAGCAGTAGCATCGTTTGAGGCTGACAACTAGATGTCATTTTGCTCATCATTCCATTATCGATAGTTCGCTAAAATAACTGGGACACGAAAGCAGAAGTGTTCGGAAATAAATTGTGTTATTTTACAATGCAGTAGAAGAACTGCGCGGAGTGATTCACGAATAGTAAATGTGAAGTAGCGAACAGACAACGATAAAACGGCGCGAAACCGTCAACGAAACGCAGCAGTTCCAAAAAAACAACGAACTTCTTACAACGACCTGCATCACAGATCAAATGCAATATTCATAGTTATTAAAATACAGAGCTGAGTGCGACAGCGTATAAACGCAGCCAACCACACTGCGCACTCCAGACAAGCATGACACAATACGGAAATGAAACTTACAGCAAAGTAAAACGTACAAAATCGCATGTAATTTCTTTCATCTCTTATCGAACATAACTTACAAAAACAAAATAGCGTCTGGCCGTGGCTGTTGCAAAAAATAAAAGGAAATTGGAATGAATTGCAAAATGTGGCTAGAGTTTATTTCGTAGAGGGAACGAGCGCGCTTTACAGTATGTTCTTCTATCGTCAGTGTCAAAAAAAGAAAGTAACACCCCAGTTCTGGAGGTGGTCGGCATCTTTATTAAATGCGTGGTAATGCACGCTCCTCACCCGGCTACAAAGACGTAAGTACGTAAATTGGCTGAGTTTTGTTCTTCAAAACGGTGAACATGAGCAGCTTTGCCTGCTCACCATAAAATCCACTTCAAAATGTAGTGACTACTATTTTCGAAAAGCATTGTCAGATCGCAACTGCAGGGCAATCATTGCTCTTGCGATGCTGACAACGCTCAGGGGAACGAATTAAATTTTCGCTTTTTACCTGTTTTATTGGATTGCAAAGTGAGCAGACTCAGTTGTACAACATTCGAAATTGAGCAACTTGAGAATGATTTAGGGGTCACCAACCTTTTTGGAACTGAGAGCTACTTCTTGGTACAGGTTCATGCGAAGAGCTACCAGTTTGATACACACACTTCTGAAATAAAATTTTGCTCAATTTGTCTTCAATTATGTTATCATTAATAATTAAAGATATTCATCAATGTGAAGACACTGATCACGTTTAGTTATTTTCAAAACAAGCCCGCGGGCGACCCACATGGTTCGTGCGGGCGACCTGGTGCCCACTGGCATCACGTTGGTGACCCCTAATTTATGGCAGTACATGGCTGAAACAAGGCTTCCTCAGCATCGCTTGGTCAAGACGGTTTTACAGTCGAAAACCCAAGTCGAAGACTGAATGGAAACGCCGAGGCCATGATCTTTCATAGAAAACTAACTTAAGGTAATGAGAAAAAACACGTAGTGTGAAATGAAATGTTTGTAGGTCTGTTCTACTGCGTGAATCATCTTCAGCAATACAAACATTTAAATCCTCAAGGCCACCAGCATGTTTACAAGGCGGACAAAGTAACAAAATATTGAAGCACAACAACGTACAAATTGCACACATGCGCGGTTGTTCTAAAAAAAAACGCCATTAAATTTCGCTTCGAGCGCTTTTATCAAAGCGCGTTAGTACGTCGCCGCAACGAAATCTTAGCTTAGACAATCACAGCATCTTTTGGTCTCTATATGAGATCAAAAAAATCGTTTTAGTGTGAAGATTAAAGTTCTCGGAGCAATCCGATGCAACCACCATGCACTGTGGCCCCGTAGATGGGTGCTAACCTACTTTGAGCACAGCATAAAAATCGGCCTGCTCCAACACGCCTGCGGGCGTATGATTCATGATTTGTTTGATAGGTGTGAGCAGAAAAAATGAAAATCGTTGCCTGACCGAAAGCTGAGCATTTGACAGTTCCCCGATATTAACAGCGAAGCGAGTATTTCTTGTCCGTTCATCTCGCTTCGGTTGCATCGTGCCTGGGCTTTTGTCACGTGCTGAAGCGAAAACTCAAAATGGCGAGAAGTCAAAAGAAATGCACAGGAGCAGATGCTTTGAAAGGAATACAGCAATTTACAAATGAGGTCGAAACGACATAGTATAAGGCATAGCACTTCCAGCACTTCTTTCACAATTTTGACATTGATGCTTGAAGCCTTGAATTCAAACTGATACCCTCACCGAAAACAAAACCACAAAAAAACACTTGAAGCACCAAAACACGGCAACCGCCGTGTAGAGCCTGGTCACATGCACTGGATAGCTGTGGTGTGGGGTTGGTCGGGAGACGCGCTCGAGTTTGCTCTCTTTCGATGTGAAATTTTCATTTCGTTTTTTTTCCGATGCACCACCGGCCAATTACTACCAGCTTTCACCTTTGGACAAAAAACGTCACCATGCAATGTGTGACACCCGCACCTGGCAGTTGTGGAACGTCTTTATCTAACAGGATTGTAAAGGCAGTCTTAAACAGAAATAGTAGAGATATAAACGCGTTCTACCATATTCACGACAGCAAAAACTACTTCCTTTTTTACGTGCTACGAGCAAACGCTGCGTAACCTTTTCGGTGTATTAAAAGAAGTTGCGAAAATGTTCCCGTTGAAAAAATGTTGCAGTTGTTTAACGCCTTGCACGTGTGTGGAAAATCAACTTTAAATAAAGGACTGACATTTTTATTAGCTGCAGCACTCTCTGCCGCGGAAAGCATAAAAACAAGAAGCTACAGTTAGACTAAGCTACTTCGCACACCACACCAGGCATCTTACTAACCGCATGCTAATGAAAGAAACCGGATGTTATTTCTTAAGACCTTAGGCAAGGGCGGCTGGCATCAAATGCCTAGAAACGTTTTTTGTGGTCGGCTGTCACCGACCAAGTCACATTTGGGAGAAACACACGGCTACCAATATATCTGTACAAATAGAAAGGAAGCGAGCATACTGCTCTATTACATAAGAAAGGGCAGTCAAGCAAGGCAATGATCATTTTCTAAGCAAAAGCCGAAAAGAGTTCATTTCGATTTGCAATGCCATTGACGCAGCAGGGAGAGATCACTATCGGCAGCTAATTGCATGCGAACCTACAATAACACGATCATTTAGCTGTTCAAGCAAAGAGGAAAAGATGATCTTCGCACCAACAGCTCTTACGGCGGGTTGGAGCAGTGTTCCCCAACCCGGATCAATTGGTACCGGGCCGCGAAATTACAAAATATATACTGGTGGTGACAACACTCACTTTCTGGGCATGTGATTTATCGATTCTTCCCATGAAAGCGCAACCAACACAGAGTATTCCCGGGTCGCGATGAAATGGTCGAGCGCTGACCTGTCCGCGGTTACAAAAAGGTTGGAGACCATTGGATTGGAGCATTTGAGTTGAAAAGAGGCAGTTTGCATCGCGAAAGGGAGGTATTTTACCAAGAAATATTCCAACTGGTTCAGTGTTCACAAGCGTAGGTAACATGCCACTAAACAATAACTGATATTTTTGAAAGATATCAAAGCATGGGCAAAATTTGAACATTAGGCATTTGCGCTTCCATGATATGTAGCAAGCGAGCCAGTAGACCTTCATTTACTAAGTAGCGCACTGTGAAAATGATTTCATTTGCACTTGTCATAGTAGATTACTTTCCTATCGTGTTCAAGATAAAAATGCAAGCAATGTCAAGATACTGAAGGGAGTTGTCTTAGGTGGATACGACCGCGTGTTTGGGCATGCAACATAGATTGCCACTTTGGTGTGAACATTCCGACGGCAAAACAACTGTCATTTATCCGGAACTGGGTCAGAATTGACAAGGCCGAGAAAGATATCAAACGAATACTTCTCGACAAGGGCTTTTTCAAGAGGGTTGTTTTTTCCGCAAGCTACAATGCACTTTCAATCGGTCAGTAATGGCGGTCTCTACCACACTCAAGCAAGCGGCAGGCAAGCCACTTTGGTGTGAACATTCCGACGGCAAAACAACTGTCATTTATCCGGAACTGGGTCAGAATTGACAAGGCCGAGAAAGATATCAAACGAATACTTCTCGACAAGGGCTTTTTCAAGAGGGTTGTTTTTTCCGCAAGCTACGATGCACTTTCAATCGGTCAGTAATGGCGGTCTCTAGCACACTCAAGCAAGCGGCAGGCAAGCACGTTAGTGCTATGAAGATGGAAGGAAAGCTGCAACATGCTACAAAGCCAGGGTTAATCACGAGCCCACAATCGCAAATAGTAACCTTGCTTATCTGCGGTACAGCGGTCTTGTGAAGCCAGCAGATGAGTACGTATTGTACGCAATCCTATAAAAAAGTGGCGTTAAAACAATGTTCGGCCATAACGCAACAAAAGCAAAAATAACGTTCAGCATAGACAGTAGTTTGGTGATTTAAGTGTGCGCATGCAGAATCAGTGCCTACTGTGCAAACAAGATTTTCAAGACGAGCTGGAAACGGAGGGAATCGTCCTACAAGTTGCATGAAGTGTTTTGCTTCGAAAGTCCAAGCAGTTCACGTGAAAGTTCACGACGACTGCGGCGAGTTTTTTTTCTTAAACACACAGATATTTCAAACACCGATTAAGCACGGGCAATACCCTCTCGTGCTGAGGCTTCACAGTCAGTAGTCGGTAAGACATCACAACGCGGAGACACGGCGTCAGGTCGTAAGTTAAGCTGACGCCCGTCAGATATTCGCAGCAGAATCGCACGTCGATACCACCGGGTCGTTCTTGTTTGCATCTCACGCGACAGAGAGACAGAGGTCTGACTTAATGGCGAAACAAGCAAAATACCGTATCGATGAAAATCAACAAAAGGATAGACGCCGACGATATCTGTAACGGTGAGTTAAATGCACGACGCGCTTGTGATTACGACAATCTGAAACCATCATTTGGGCGCTAGGTCCTCAGTACGTTATGCAGAATAACAGCGCACGTTTTCACGGCTCTGTCGGCCAGTGCTCCTACAGCTTGTGAGCTTTGGCTAAATAAAATAGAGTCACTATTTCCTGCAAAAGTGTGGGTGAGTACGTAACGGTAAGTGTTAGTCATGGTATGCTTCAGGACTTCCGTCGTCAATAAAGTCATTGCACATTAATGATAACAGACTCTAGGAAATAAATAGTACTACCAGCCGGACTTCACGGATTCAATGTCGCCGATCAGGTTCTGAGCGAAGCATATCGGAATTATCTGCAAAAAGGAGTAGTTCACGAATAGTCGCAATGTGTTCTCAGCGTTTGGTAAAGAAGCGTAGACGTGAAAAAAGCGATCAAAGTAGACGTGGTCTTACTATCAAAGCGTCCAGCAACGATAACAATAAAGTGCTTGTTTGATTAGGGTTAATTTAAATGTAAATGGACGAGAATTTAAACGAACTGCAAGTGCGAGTCCTGTGCGCTGATTAACTTTAGTTCCAGTAGGTTTCACACTTTGCGTGCGACTTAGGCCGCCGCACCGCTGCAATGAAACTATGAGTGCAGCACCAGGCAACTGCGCGAAACACAAAATATAATGATAAAAGCGCGCAGGAGTTTCCCAAGCCTCGCTCTTTCACGCTATACGTCAATAAGGAGCTGCTGGAACAAAACTCCAATCCACAAATACAAAAGCTGACGTGCGAGCGAGGGTGTGAGGCGGGCAATTTCTGCTTAAACAGCAGGCATTCGCACAGTTGATGTGCGGCTGCAGCAAAGCGTTTATGCTGAACCAACTTTAGTTGCACATTCAACTGCGCTCTGCACCTTTCAAAATACCCAAAAGTTCAAATACAAACGCTAACGACTAGTTGTCACAAAATAAAAAACTATCTGTAATCAACTGCTTGCAGAATAATGAAAACTACCGTATCCTCCGAAACATTACTACTCCGCAGGGGAAATACGCGGCTAATAGACCTGAAAATAAAAACCAACATTTTGCTGATTACGTAATGTAAAAAATATATCCCATTAAACTGATGTCATCCGACGATCCTACAATGACAGTTTCACAATGTGAGAAAGTGGTACGTCTGCCTTGGTTTTGCAGCCAACATGCAAAAATTGACTTACTGGGTAAGAATAATGGCTTAAAATGTCGTTAGCTGCACGTAGAATCTGGAACTTTTCATTGCAAAATACAATATAGAAGTTTTTCAAACGTTAGTGTGACAAATGACATTATCTGACCCTATGTTTCAAAAGCACCAAATGGCAAATCAGCCTTTTCTACAACGTTGAGTATCATTTTTAACAAATAGGCAAGCATTACCCAAACTGTAATCCGTTTAGCATGGGCCCACATCGATGCTTATATGACTTTTTTGCCATTAACACTTTCTTAAGATGTTTATGGGTAAATTGAAAGCCACAATGCAAATGTCTTGCCCACACATATAATTAAAGCGTATCAACCTACACTAAAGACACAAAACTAAATGCCCACCTGCACCAAAGCAACGCCTATGAAAACGCCTGCAACCAAGTACAAATTTGTCTTCAACCAGTCTTCAAAGCTTCGTATGCAACCCGTTGTATAGATCTTGTCGATCTGCTGAGAAATCTGTACGAAAGTAACAAAAACAGGTCGAGTGCAAAGTTATATCGTTTTTAGGTATAGTTGAGAAACTACATGTATTATGGTACACCGAGCAAACCCTAGCTGCAAAGTATCGGAAATCCAACGTCACCACCAGGGCCGTCGCCAGCGGGGGTGGGGCAGTGGTGCCCGGCCCCCCCATTTGAAATCGGTGCCCCCCCATTTAACGTTTGGCCCACTGTTTGCTGCATACATCCAATACTTTATTTTAAAAATGTGGCCCCCCCTTCTGTTTTATGGCCCCCCCTGCTGCTACATCCTGGCGACGGGCCTGGTCACCACAACGGGGAAAATTCAGGTAAAAGCGTAGAGCCCAGTGTCAGTGCATAACGCCTCTCCGGACAAGAGTCCGCATTCCGCAACACTCCAAAAAATTGCACCAGCTGCGCAAAACCAAACAGATCCACCTGACAGATGCCAAACCGGGCACCGTCGAAAGATTTTAATTCAATTTTTGCAGATGCAGGTACCCAGAAAATTTCTCTCCGCAGTTGAACTTCCGCTCTCGGCCACCGTCATGCGCTTCGACAAAACGCGCAGCACTGGCGGTGAACCATGCCGCGGTACACACGTCATGTATCGCGCGGTAATTGTGCACCGCGGAAGTACAAGCGTAAACCATGTTTTAAAGCGCCACGGCATCAAGCAGCGTCCTGAAAGCGATTTATAAAAAAGCGGAAGTGCTTTTTAACCACCACACGAGCTGTGTTCCAGTTCCGCCGTTGCCGTTATGAGAACCTTTTGGTGTGGAATGGAAACTTTTAACTTAACAAAAAATCCGGCTCGACAGCAGAGCTACCTGCTGATATTACGGACTGAGTCGTCGGCCATTACAAAAAAACATGTTCATTAGATTTTCTAAACATTTACATCAGCATAATTGAATTACTGAAACTTCTTATTCTGTCAGATTGACACGATAGGTTCATCAGCGTGTCAATCTTCATTAAATGACGTGATAAGAAGTTTCAACAATTCACCAACGCTGTATGGCTCCTATGACCTAATTCCTGTGATGCCATGAAAAGCGACCTTATTGTCGTTGCGCGTTTTTAGCTGAACCGCGATTTTTGAAGTGCATGCAACACGCATTCACAAGTGACATTTTTGGACTTCTTCCGTGATACAGTGCCGCGGTTCAAAAGCAGAGGAATAAGCTGATGAAATAAAATGCAACTTACATCAAGCTTTCGTACGTTGTAGCCACACTGCGTGTCTGCAACTCCGCCAGCCACCGACTTGATACAGCAGCTGTAAGGCACACCGCACGCTTCGGCAGGTGTCAGTTGCTTTCCGTTGTATTCGATGGACGAAGAACAGTTGAAATAAATGTTATTTTCCCAATCACTGGGGCCACTGTCGCCACCACAACACAACAGCTGTAGAACAAAAACAGTTTTGGTTGCCATGACAGTCGAGTTGACCAGTGCGCCGTTACAGGACATGTATTGTCCAACTTACGTATTGTTGCGAAAAATCGATGATATTTTGCAGGTCGGGGTCGTCTCTATATCCTTTAATGGTTTTATTGACAAACGTCGCAAACTGCTTATGAAACCAGTCCTTGTAGACGAAGCCCAGGATGCCAGCAACGAGCTCAGCAAAGAAGATCACACCGAGGCAGACAGAAAACTGAAAAAACATGGCCAACTGCAAGCTACTACATCAAAGCATATATTTTATCAACGTAACGTTACAGTAAGAAATGGTCCAGTGCCAAGTCGCTCGACATATCTGGAAAAAGACAACGCCAACGCACGCGTTTTCCGTAGAAGTGGCTCCAAACTTATCAAATCAGTTGGAGGAAGATGCGAAAGTAAAAGAACAACAAAATGCACTATCGCAATGTGACGTGTGCTGATTTGCACTCGATTCTCTGGAGTCAACCAGCTCGTACACCACGGGTATCAAACTAAACTTGCTCCGTGGGCCACATGAGGACTTAGAGGGCAACCCGTGGGCCGCATTATAACGCTGACGCAACAACGGCGGCACCTGAACTTACTCGAAAGAGCTTTTGCATCTTCATTTCCTGCGAAAGGTGTTATGAATTCTAGACAAAATCATTTCTAGCCGTCTCAGCAACTTGTTCACTCCCTAGGCGAGCACTTTTATGCACCGGTGAATAAATTAAACAACGTAAATGTTAGTAATTTCATTCATTTTCATGCCCGCTTTTCCTCGAGGGATGGTCGCGGGGGATGCAGCCGTAGGAGGACTTGGAATATCTCACGGTCAACAGCAATTTCAGATCGATCTGCTGGCTCCGCACCAAGATGAGGCCAAGCAAGGTCGGAGATATAGTCACTCCACCTGGGTCCTAGGCCTTGGATGACTTCTGAACCGCTTTTTCGTGGGTTTAGCCAGATGGACTTGCCTCGCCAGTCTTTCGTGGGGCATTCTGGACACATGGCCGAACCAATATATCAATATATCGGAGAAGTGGTTCCACATTCAGGGCTCTGCGAATTTCACACCTGCGCACTTTTTCGCGAAGTGTCACACCATGGACTCTTCGAAAAAATCCAATCTCTGCCGCTTTCCCCGGAGCTTTTCGGTCACTACCCAAGAATCAGGATCATAGGTCAGGATCGGAACAAAGATTGATTCAGAAACTGACAGCTTTGCGATGCTTGAAACATCCCTTTTGTGACCAGCGAGCGATAAAGCTCATGAAGAATTGCGTTAGCTTTACCAATCTATCCATCAGTCTGCTCGCTCCACCTTTCGTCACTCGTAAATACCACCTCTATGTTCTTGAATTTCTCCACCTTCTGCGGTGTATTTCACTCACTTGCAGCACATACTGCCTTTGGTTTGTAGAGAGACATAATACCTCGGTATTTTTAGTGCTGATTTTCATTCTGGATCGGTCACACGCAGCGGAGATCCTATCGAGTGCATGCTGAAGACCCGGTTGAGAAGATGTTATCAGTACCCAATCGTCTGCAAAAAGTAAACGGTTGATCCTGCAGCTCCCAACTGTGACGCCCTCCTCGACTCGGCTGTGACTGTCTATCAAATTCATGTAGACCAGGGGTGGCTGAATTTTTTCACCTGAGGGCCGAACTTGGGTCTGTCTAGCACTGGAGGGCCGGATATGGTGCGATTTACGTGACAGGCAGCAATTGATGCTGTTGCACTGCTGTCCGCAGTCGGAAACGTGGCACTTGAAAAAATGTGCAAGGTATTTGGCGGGTCGGATTAAACTGGTCGGATGCAGCAAGCGGGGCGTAGTTTGGCCATCCCTGATGTAGACTATGAAGAGAAGCGGTGACAGCATGCACCCTTGTCGGAGTCCAACACCAACGGTGAACAGTTGTGATTCAATTCTCCCGACACGGACATATGCTTTCTCTAGGTCGACAAACCACGTGAAAATGTTTATGGTATATTCCCAAGATTTCTCAAAAATTTGCTGGAGAGTGAAATGTTGGTCTGTAGTGCTATGGCCAGGATGAAAACCGCACTTGGTATCATTCAGCTTTGGTTCATTTATTTAGTGGCATCTTTTTTCAAGGCACCTGGCAACGTAAATGTTAAATATTTCAAAATTCCCGAAAAGCATTGCGGGCCGCACAAGACGCCCTCGTGGGCCACATGCGGCATGCGTGTTTGAGACCCCTGTCGTACACAATATAGAAAACAACATTGACTCGTTCGGAGCGATGATTTCGCAGAAATGAAGATCACTGTCATTGTATAGGTACCTTGGTACAACACCATGACTTGCTACATGACAACAATTGAAAGAGAACGGCAAAACGCGATCAATAGCTCAGGAACAATTTCGAGAATTCTGACAATTGCTGTAACGACGCAGTATACTGACGGATAATGCCGCACAACGGAACGCGCTGTAAACTTTATTGAAATACAAACCTGTCTTTACAGCCTTCGTCGGCTTAGAACACTCCAGTGCAAATCGCGTCGATACGACACAGATAACTATAAAACTAGCGTACCTCGACTGAAGCTAAATCACAAATAGACCAGGCACAAACAACTCAGCTGGACGTGAAAATAAGCTTGTTAAGTTAGCGCCACGCAGTTGCATTAAGATGAACTTACGCAGGGGCGTTTGTGGTCAAAAACTGCGCCATGCGTCAAGTGCCCTTACTATCAAGTGGAAAGGTGGGAAGCCCTTTTCAAAGCGACCAACGAACGTTCGAGTAATGTAAGCACGACAACAAACGCACTTTACCGTTCTGCTTCTGCTAACACGGCTTGGCTAAAATTTGCCTCAACTACAGCGTAACTGAGAGTATGCCAGCAATTGCACAGAGAGCACCAATGTTTCTGCAATGTAAAAACTTCATTGCAATAAAAAATTATCCGAAAATTTTTTATTTTTGAAAAATATAAAAAATTTTTTTCACCAAATCAATTCTTTTTTCCAATAAAACAAATATTTTATGACAATTTTTTTTCTTTAGTGCGCTTAACTCCGCCATCAAAGTGTTTTCCACTGAAATTTGTAAATAAACCATGTTGTAAACTTATATTCTGTACGTTCGATTTTTAACGCAGTTGTTTTATGTGATAAACCATCGCTGACCTGACCTTGATTCTTTTATGATTGTACGTTGCTTCGCATTTTCTCTACGAAGTCTTTTAAATCGACTAACCCTATCCAATCAAGTACTGCAAATAGGAAGTAACGCTTCTTTTAATAATATTAGTGTTCTTTAATGTTGCAACTGATAGATTTATAGCCTACATAATTCTAGAAACAACCATCATTTTGATGCAAGATAAGAACCGCACAAAACTGGACAGGGGTTGTTGCAAGCGTAACTACATGCATAATGATCTTCCCTAATGCTGGTCGTCTAGTATTCTACGTTCCACCGATGACATATATTAACTGTACTTAAATTAAATTAACTGCAAGGTGGGAGATGCAAGTCACCTTACAAAAATTTCGATTCGTGGCATGTATTTTATAATTTCCACTTACCATAACAACAATTCTATTTTAAAATCAGGTTCAATAAAGATTAATTAAAAGACATTAGATTTCATTGTCAGAATGCAAATCAACATACCACGGAAGATAAGAAACAATGCAGACGATGATTCATTACATAAAATATTTCCATAAAAACGAACATGCAACGTGGGAATTTAGAGAATGTTTTCTTTTACAATATTTGATGGTAACACTTCATTGGCGAAGCAGAACTTTTGAAGAATTTGTTTTAAACAATGTTGTCAGCTTCGTATGAAGCTTCGCATGGCGTGCAAATATTAGCTATAGATTTATAAAACTCAACCGGAGGAAAGTACAAACATTACAATGAAAAGTCGTCACAACCGAATTGCTGCAGGTGAACAATTGGTTGCAAGTATACCATCGCATTCCAGAAGTCGTGAAGTTGCTTACTAGATTGGGCCGACCAGCAACCGCTCTGTCTCACAATATTTGAGGCTAGTAGCATAGTTTGCGAATCGCAATGTGCACAATGTGGGAGTTTGCGAATCGCAATGTGCACAATGTGGGAAATACCGGTTAAGTCACACCTCAGCACTCTCACGCAAAATAATTTAGGTTGCAAAGTTTAATCGTGTGACTCAAGTCATTGCATGACGCACTGGAACCTGTACATTGCGATTCATCTCAACCGTCTACGCTCCGCTTCAGCAACAAAAATTGAGGCGGATTGTCAACAAGTACGTCATTTCCGGCATACAGGCTTGTACGACATCAAGCTAATTTCTCGCAGCAAAGGTCTCGCAACAAAACTTAGCACTTAAACAGGCATCGGTGACTCAAAATGCCATAATATATGCAAAATCTCATCGACACACATGAAATCCATCAGAGGGATTCTTTAATGTGCTTGCCCTGAATCTGTACAGTAGCTTTCTTTTGCTGTTAGCACATGACGTAGATGAATATCAATGAACACTGTTGAAGAGTATTTGATGTATGTTTGCACGATATTTGAAAACAGCAGATTTTATATGAAGAAAATTGAGGTAACACCGGAAAGTCCGAACTTGGCGACACCCTTGTTGCTTTGTTATGAATTGCCGATTTTAGTTCGTGAGTCGTGACAACGCCAAAGTGACATCTCTGAAAATACGTAAGATAGTATTTCCAAACCAGTGAGCTACGGAGTCGTAAAATAGTCAACATACGCAATCTGTATACATCTGTTATCTTGTCAAGAACAACATATCGAACTTTACACCAAACTATTCGAAAACGAAAGCTATGTAAAATGATTTGATGTAGCATTTCTAATTTTGGAAACTGTCATTTGAACGTTGGAAACTGTGTCATTGAGCTATCGCGACTATTACCTAAAAAAGAATCCGGGGCAAAAGAGTAAGTTTACACGTTTGGTACAGAAACAACACACTGTGTGATTAGCGATTTCTGCCAAAAACATTGTTCGCTTTGAATGAAAGTAATTCAAATTTTAGGATAAACATTGTCTCTTACTCATATTTGAAAGTCACGCTTTTTTTAACAGACACGTTTAAAGAAGCCTTGCGGTAAGCGTCGAGGATTCTAATACCATATTCTTCTCCTAATCAGCCCAGTAAATGTAATCAGCGCTACAAAGCACCAGGTTTTACGCGTGCGTAACGATTATGTGAAGTAGTAGAAGTGGCGTGGCAATTAACGGCGTTCAGAAAGGCAATGCCGTTGATCAGGCTTTCTGCGCGCAATATGAACATATCCCAGGAGTAAGCACCATTCTCGTTTCCACAAATGTTCTGAAGAAAAAAAACTGTCTGTGATTGATAGATATGCCAACTTACTGGGAAACGTTTGATAAAATGCACATCTTTCGCTACAAACTGCTCTTTAAAAAAACTCACATGATTATACTCAAATGAATGGTTAGGCAAGAAACGAAAGTAACGGTTAGTTTAAGCGGTAATAATAGCATTGAATCATTCAGCCAAGACGTCAGCAACTACCATCGCGTGAACTGAAGGCCTCAGTGAACTGCGCATAAGCCGACAATAATTACGTCAACACTCGACACTCGTGATAATCATGTGACCAAACGTCACGCAAATCCGTGGAAAACCGAAGGGACGTACATCTTCTACACCGGAAAGCACAATAGTTATATTGAACCAAGTAATGCCGCAGTTCAACTTCAAGCAACTATTGCGAGACCAACGTATCGGACACAAGTTGGTATCAGCCAACCACAATACACTAAACATTTCTCAATTTGCAAATATTTTCAAGCATTAAAACTACTGACTGACATGGGACGCTTTTGAAATCACACAATCTACACATGCTCTATGTGACAGAAAATACTTACAAATTTCAGCAAAGTGATGTTTTCTCGTAAAGATCCAATGCAACCAGAAAAACTTAACACAAACATGACAAGAGCAATGATGATGATAATCAAAACTGGATCAATCGGTAATGAGCTGATGACAGAAAGATTGTCAAAAAATCCCTGAAAACACATAAAACAATATTGCAATCAGCCTGCAATCAGACTGGACTATTTCTATACATCTCTGCTAAAATTATAAAGAAAATTTAAAATAACAAGGAAATATCAGTTATTTACACAAATAGGGCATTGTAGTAAGCCATGCAACAAGAGCCTTTCTGATGATAAAATTACTTTGTTTTGAAATGTTCAACATGGCTAATTTACACCATTGGTTTGAGTTACTGTTTCTCGTATGACGTCATCAGTGTTCCCTCTAAGAAAATTTTATACTGAGCAAAATAATGTTTGTTTTAGTGGGCATGCATATTTTAAGGCTGAGATGGCAGCTAGTTCTAAATGAGTTACTGTGAATAATTGGATTAAGTACAAAATCTTGTCAAAATACAAACAAAGTAGACATTTAATTCAATTAGCTTTGCCTTGTTTTTAAATCTTTCCAATGTTTTGGAATGTTGCAAGTGCTCAAGAATGAGATTTCACTGCACAAATGTTCTGGTGGTACTGCACATTTGCACACCTTAGAGGCAACATTGGATGTCAGATTTCCCAGTTTTACTCCGTTCATAAATAATGCTCCACATAAGCAGCTACTTTATCACAAATGTAGTTGAAATGTCCTTAAAGATCACAGTTGACAATTCGATAAATATATTCTATGGCATAGAGAACAAAACAATTATGCTGCAATCAAACCTGTTCAGAAATTATTCCATTGTCACAGTCACAGTTGACAATGGCAATATGAGAAATACAGGGTATGGTACACAGAACAAAACAACTATGCTGGCATCAAGCACATTTAAAATTTATTCCCTTCATTAGTTTTTAACAGAACAGGCATCTATTGACCAAAACTTAAATTTTGTGAAAGAGTACATGAAAAACAAGAACATAACATACTTTTTCAGTCCATGCCCAAATTCCAGCACCCAAGAGGGCAAGGCCAATGATCTACAAATACATGAAAACAAAACACAATGACATTCAGTCGCAACTACTTCAGTGTCATTCACTTTGGATAACACACATATTTACAGACATTTGATTTATGCATACATGAATGTTTGGGCTTGCATAGCTGCTTTTCACTATCATAGTTAGCATTGTTCGGATCTCAGTCAGCAATACCTAGTTTGAAAATGAAGGGCTAAGAAAACAAATCGCTTTTAACTCCATGAGCATAGAAGTATACAACCAAATTGCACTCATTTTAGTACTTCTAAAATGCAATGCAGCATTCACATCAGTGAAATTGATTTTTGTTTGGGTAAGGTTCGTGATACAGCAAAATTAAGTGGCATCATAGGAAGAATGCTTTGTAAGCTCTAATTTTCTAATCACCCCTGTTCTCTTGTCAATATACCAGTATATTCTTCAGTCTTATGTTCACTCCATTTTTCTGTAATTTTGTTTGAAATGCGTCTTCTTTCTGCAGTAGCCTTCACCATTTTAAGTGCTAACTCCACCCTCATTGTACATAAAGAATGCTGTTCAATTTCAACCTCTGTTCTTGGCTTTTCTTTGATGATGTGCTTCATTACTTACAACTGTCTGACGTTTAAATTATTTAATTTTGTCACTTCATTCCTTTTCTTCACTTGAAACATCTTCAATTTAGTATTGATTAATGCCAACAACAGGCCTGAAGTTATTAACAAAGACTGAGTAGTTCACGTCTTTCATCATTTGCCAAACGTTTCTCATGAATGTCCCTGTTATTTTCCTAAATTCACTTTTTATTATCATGCAGTTAATTTTTTGGCCCTTGATGCTTTGTTCTTTTTGTTGTATTTCTGTTATTTAATGGTTTGAGTTACAAAATATGTGCATAAAACTACCTAGCTATCTTGATTAACACAAGTTTAAAATTCAGTACCATGCTTGAAGTTATATGTAAGTTGAAGTTGTATAACAAACGTCAGGTTTTAGCTCCTCTATACTGATATAAGCCTGACCAATCTTCACATTAATCTTTGAAAATAAATGCTATGAAGTTAACAGCCATAAAAAAATTTAGTTCCAGGTAAATTTGACAAACAATGTGACAAATGCTGGTGCTAAAGATACCGAATCATATTATGTGCAAATCATTTGCCATTACTTTGTAAACTTACTTCAATAGATGTCAGTGCTTTGAGTATAATATAAAAGTAAGCTGTATTTTACAATATATATACCGTATTCTGCAGGTCATATGGCACACAAGAATATAAGGCACACCTTCGATTTCTGAATGGTAGCTGTTTTTTTTTCATACACAGCGGTGGTCTTAGCAATTTGGGGGCTCCTGTCACATACCGAGTTTGCTACAACACATCATACAAATTAACATTTTTGCATTTTGATGATGTCAATCGTCACTATGTTCAGTCAATTGTAGTACATGTTTTTTCAAAATAGGAAGCAAATTATGGGCCAAATTTCCAAAAATACTCACAAAAAGTAAAATAAAATTGCTATTTGATTAGGAGCTGATGATGCCTACTTTATAGGTGAAATATATACTCAGTAAGATCTTAGTGTCTGATTCTTTGCTGGAAAACGATTTCTTTCGATAGACAGGAAGCAAATTATGAAGATTACATACTTTGGGGGACAATGATCTGTTTAACGATTTTAAGCTCAAGGATAGGTGAAGCAGCATGCATTACTACCTGCAAGACAGGCATAAATCATCTAGCAGCTGTAGGCTACATGTTCCAGATCACTGCAGAGAGTCTTGTCAATCACCTAGTGCACGGGTGGGCAAACATATTCTACGGAGGGCCACATTGAAGATTTTATTGGTACCGAGGGNCGCATGATCGTATTACATATATTACATCTATAATCGCTTTGTAACCTTAAAAAAAGTTTTACATGAGCTACCACAAAATGAAGGNAACAATAGTCACTTCCNGTTGAGTAAAAATGTAGTTTCAAATGAAACGTGTGGAAAAAAGCTTGACAATTCTAATCTAATTGATAAAATTACTTTAACATAGACTCCAAGTATGTACTATCTATGTACGTGTGACTGCCCTGTGGGCCGGACAAAATGCCCTCGCCAGCCACATGCAGCCCGCGAGCTGTAGTTTGCCCGCCTTTAACGTAGTGGAAAAAATTGTTTCCAGAGAGTCAGCCTGGTTGGCTTCTTCACCTTGTCCATGTTGCGATTTGAACATTTTTTAAGTTGTCAGATTGTGTATACGATATATCAAATTCATGTATGTGGTTTCCCATATTACAATGCACCACAGTCTCCTACACAATGGCATATAACATACAGCAACACGCTAGTGCTGCTTAATATAAATAGGCAGAATGCAGAAAATACTTTAGCACACGGTTAGAAACTCGGCATTTTATTGTGAAAATTTGACCGTTTGGTTTGGTTGCAATTTTTTTGTTTGACCTTTTGTGAATATATTTGGAAATTTGGCTTAATTTGCATTTTACTCCACATTCCGGAATTTAAACAATCTAAATGTTTCCATTTGCACTCTCACAAATATGCTACTCTTCTTGACAGTTGAAAATATCCAGTCCAGAACCTAGACAATGGGGATAGTCAGTGACGCTTATTGATCATTGTTATGTCCTCTGTTGATTGAACATCTGATTTGCAGTTTATTTCCTGAATGCGCCAGCTGAAGGGAAGTTCGCGCTGATTCTGCTGAGAAGTATGGTAAATTGATGGAGGGTTGATGGGCACGGTAAGATCATTCAAGTGGTTGGTCGCCAGTATATTTAAATTAAACCAGATTTCAGTAAAGGTTTTGGGGAACTGTTTTAGGGAAAACATTTGTTTGTAAAATGAAAAACAACATTTCGGCAAGCACAAAGCTTTGGACTTTTATGAGAGTTTTCCTGCTCATTGTGTTGATGAAGTAAGTGTCTATCAACTCTGCTTCAGCATACCCATCTTCATTTGTTTGTCTTGCACAAAATACAGGGAACCAACCAATACATCTACAAATTACTGCAGTCTCATAAATTACTAAAAACTTTGAAGTACAAGTACTTCTACATCAATATGGTGGAGTGGTAACTTTGCCTTGTGTGAAAACTTCACACATCCATCCTGTTATAAGTAAAGTATAATTGAACATGCACGAAGATTGAAGAAAATGTACCAATACTGCCAACATTTATTTTCTAAATCTCTGCAAATCTCTTGTAGGGCAAAGGAAAACATTATTGGTTTAAGAAAGTAAGGCAAGCTTCCCCCAAAATATTTAAACATTTAGTTCTGACTCAAAAAGAAACTGAAAGCAATTGACATAACCATTAGCAACTATTCAGGCATAGAGCAAACAATGCAAGTACACACATGTATAGTGGTGTCCGCAATATAATTCTCTCAAGCAAAAACCAGTTTCTCACATAACTGTTTAAACAATGAAGTTACACTTTCAATGTGCAGTAGGCTGGCCATTTGCATTTAACAAAAGACTAATAGGCCTCCTTATAATTTGATTACGAGACCCTAACATCTTGGTTAAGGGCCTTTTAGATTTTGACTAGGGCTCCATGTCCTTTAATCATACAAAAAGCTATTCATGTTTCATCATTTCAGTTTGTCTTCTTATCTTCAGGTTGAATATCCAAATGTGTTAAAACATATTATTAATAAGAACATATAGCAAACCAAACGAGGTTTTATTGTGTAATCATTAAAATAATAATATAATCATAAAGAAAATCTCAAATTTTGAAAGCGTGTAAACTAAAAATGAGGGCCCCCTTTAAGCATCTAAATTAAAAATTGGGGCCTCCATTTTGCACACCCTGCACACTCACTAAGACCACTATTGTTCATACCTAAGGCACACCAGATTATAAGGTGCAAAATGGCAGATTACATGGGAGGGTGTTTAATCTGCCACACATACCTAATTCGCTAGACACGAATAGAATAAACTAAAAGCTGTGCACGTCTTTGATTCAATGTGTGCCTTAGGTATGAAGAATGTGTGCCAATGTGATTCAATGTGTGCCTTAGGAATAGAGCCTCACAGAATAATACATATAGCTTTGTGCGCAGTACCCTTGCAGATTTATATGATCTGTGCTTCAACATTAAGGTATGTACTAGCTACTCAAGGAACCACATACGCTGCCCATTGCAACTGTTGTTGTTTTAGTACGTAACACGATGGTGTGTTCGCAAAAAAAATGTAACTAGCAATTGAATAAATAGCACTGTTTACCACATACAATTGGCCTTAGGTGAGAAAGTACAACCTGATCCATACATTAGGTGCACCACATTGTAAGGTGAACTTTCGATTTTTGAGATAATTAAAGGATTTTAAGGGCACCTCATGGTCCAAAAAATATGGTACTTCAATCATGTGTGTTGGGTGCACGATCTTTTACTTTCGATACAAGTTTGTAATATGTAACACGCATACTAACAAAAATTTAGAAAAACCTGGTCTCATATTACAGTACATAAGAAAACTTGAGAAATTAACTTACCCAGAATAAGACATTAAATGAAAAGAGAAAGTATTTGGTACAACAGCCAACTTCTTCTGGCATGATGACAGCTTCCCACGAGCAGTAGATATTTCACCAACTCAATTGACAATCAACAGCTTCAGTTGCATAGCACTACAACATTCTAATTGTATAATTACACTAAGTCAAAACCTATACAGCCTAAACACTATGATAAATTTAGAAAATTTATACTAACTAAATACAATCCTCACATATTTGAGTAACAGTTTCAGAAGCCTTGAGTTCATGTAAGTCAAAGTAATTTGGTACATTTCATGCAGAAGTTATAAATAACTCTTAATTTTGATTTTTGCGAAGTTTTTGTTTCACCTTGATGTTTTGTAAGATGATAAGAGAGATAAAGTATTAAGAGAAATGTCAGTTCCCTAAGGTCTTCTAATCTAGGCAAAGTAAGCAAGTTGAAGACAGCATAGAAGATATTATCACATCTAATATTTTGAATTAATTTGGAAAAAAAAAAGAAAATTTCAATGCTGCATGTTAATTAAAAAAAAAACAAATAAAAAAGCTAAACATTGCTTTTTCACAATTCGCCTTGAACTAAACACATAGATGTACTTACTTTCAAAAAATCCTTTAAACTTGACTTGAAGTTTTAAAGGTAAACCATCATTTTTTTAAAGTTATTGTCAATTATTCAATAATAATGAATCAACTAAAAACTTGATGATTCTGTTTTTCAAACAGTCATATCAATAACCTTGCCAATCACCAGAGGTAGGGACTGCCAATAATAAACTTTTCCACATGTATTTTCAGTTTTTCACACACTTGGCGTATGATATAAAGGCTAACTCCATTTGGACATAAATACTGCTAAGAAAAGAATGGCATAAAATCAAAACAGGGTTTGGAATTAAAACTAAAATGAAGGCTATAATCAAAATTGAGTTATTAAAAGCACGTACCTCTTTTGATAACAGAACTAGTCACTGGGCCATATGAAGACAATTTTTATCCATGCATATACCATATTTACTCAATTGTCAGCCATCCTTCATTATAAGCCGCACGGAATGGTGTGAAAAAATTAATGTAAGCCAGCCTTGAACATAAGTTACCTAAACTTCTGAGATACATTCGTGTACTGGTAGTATGATTCACGTTTATTGGCAACCCTGCTAAAGATGATTCTCCACTACAACTGCCTTCTGTTCATCATAACCCTCCTGTAACAGATGTTCATGTGATGCTGAAGAGAACAGAATGAGAAAGGAGAGTTTGGTCGAAAAAGTGTAGCCAAGAAAAGACAAGTGTCATCTATACCTTTTCATAAGGTAAAGAAATAAAAAATGTAAGCCACCCTTGATAAACTGCAAAAATTGATGGAAAAAATTTATAAACCACGACCTACAATCAAATAAATACAGTATGCCAGGTTCCTGCACCATTTTGAATATAAATTTCCAGAGTTACCTTTTCTGATAATCAATAAGATAGGTTACATATAGTTGAAAAAAGCAAGCAGCAACTAAGGAAAGAAACATCTAAAAAGATTATCAGAATCACGTCGAAAGATCAAGTCTGAAAATTATTTCCTTTGTATATTACTAATAGACCAGAAATAGACTTTTGCAGGCTGGAAAATGATGATACTTTCTTCCATACTTTTCCAGACCACAGGAATCCTGCTTATGCTACTTTCAGAATTCAATGTGAAGACATGACTTGCCTTGACTACCAAGGCAAACACACAATCGCTGTGTGCAGGAAAAAAATGCAAAATCACTGTATGCAGGAAAACGTTGACAGTTGACAATAATGCTCAATTCCACTAGGTTTGGAAGTACAAATTGAGGTATTATTGCCAATGAGTAGGCATGGTGTTGAATATGTGATGCACCATGAACAGGATCTGCACCAAGAAAAGCACCCATATGTAACTGATGTAAACAAGCAATAGTAGAGTATCTTTATTGTTGCTTGCTGTCATAGTGTGAAGTTTCATGCACCTGGAGCTTGGGCTCTCTGATCACAACAGTACTAATGGCTTAGAGTTTTCTACTTTAGTGATTTGAGCCACCAGCCTCAAAAGTCATAAAAATACTTCAAATACAAGAAAAATAAGTTATTATGCTAGCATTTTTAGTGGTTTATTCTCTGCCATTTGGCAAGGTAACCAAAAGCATGGTAAAATGGTTATTTCTAATACAATAATGACCTACCAAAGTGCCCAAGACGGTCCATAAAAATTATTCACAAAGACAGAGAGCTTGCTTATCACCGAGTGGCATAACTTTGCAAAAATGACAAAAATGAATAGTTAAATACCCATTTGTCAAAATTCGTTCTGAACCTATAACATAGTGATTTATACATTAGACACATAAACAAAGTGCCTGGCAACAAGAAATATTATTTCTTTACATATATTGAAAATTGAGGGAATGAGTGATGCAGTGGCCTACTTCCCAGTTGGTGTTGAGTTGAATGTGAGATTCACCACAAATGTGATGCACATGAAGAATAACACCCACATATATATGTAGCACAAATAAGCAATAATAGAGTGATCTTGTTGGGTTATCTCTATTGTTGCTTGTTGCCATTGTGAAGCTTTGTGCACTTGCCGCTCAGGCTTTCCGATCGCAACAAAATGATACTATGATCAGGATGTGAAGACCATGTCAGCTACAACGTTCACAAAAAGAACATGTGATCTGTGCGGTTTGTTGTAAAGAAGAGGGGATGTTGTTGCAACCTCTCAGTTGGCATTGCATTGAATGTGTGATTCACTATGAATGGGATGTGTGTGAAGAATAACACATATCAATGGTGCGAATAATCAGTAATAGAGTGATCTTGTCAGGTGATCCCTGTTGTTACTTGCTGCTCAGATTCTGATCACAACAATTCAGAAAATTATATACAAATTTATATAAATATAATATATCTGGGCTTCAGAATGCTGTCAAAGTCAGAGAAGAATTTTATATCTTAAATTATCCTAGATGCTAGTGAGTTT
>JGI24159J19872_10001216_pt1 | contig 27644 bp, 22 predicted proteins | sample Ectturendosymbi4_FD_19872 | JGI IMG/M metagenome (IMG submission 19872)
AGTTTTTGCGCTAAAACCTTGCCAAAAGCATGTTAAGAGTGTGCCATTCGAAAGAAGGTGAAAAATCCTGAAGTCCATATTTTTGATAAAAGCTTTGTCAGCTTTTTGTGGAAAAGTCCATATTTTTGATAAAAGCTTTGTCAGATTTCTCTCAACATTTTAAATTGCCATGACTTTTTTTCCTCTTTTTTTTACTCAAAAACCGGTAGTATTTTGTAAAACGTTAATTTCAATATGTTCTGGGAGTTTCAGATTTTTTCGTTATATGAACTGGTGGTATGGGCCTTCGAAGACGAAAAATGACAAAAAGGTCCAAAAAAACTTTCTCCCTGGACCCCCAAAAACATGTTGAGTTTTTTTGCCTACATTTTTTTAAAGTTTTAGATATGGTTGAATTTTGTATGCAGAACGAATTTTCCGCCGTGTTTTGCTCCCTCTCCACAGGTCGTTGAACAAAACCACTGTTTTGCAGCAAGGTTGTTTTTTTTTCCCTGCCCGACATCACAAATACGCCTTTAAGACAACAAACGATGCGTCGTCACAACGTCTTACGCGTTGACGTAGCTTCAGCGGTTCGCGAGGAGGTATCGCAAAAATAGCAACGAAACGCCACTGTATTCGCTCCAAGGCCAATCAAGTGTGGCGCGACTTTTATGCAAATCTGCAAACTACTGACTGTATTTGGTGAACGTGCATTGCCTCTGCACATCTTAAAATTGCCGATGCGTCCTAGCCAAGGTCCATTAAGTGTTCTGGGCAAGGTCTGTCCAGCATCGCTCCCCCCAAAAAATACCCTTTTCCGTTGTACACATGACGTAGATAAGGACGATTTTTGCATCATGCAACTTTTTAGATGAATACCGAGTTTGCTTAAGCACAAAGTTCATCAAAATATTATCTGCACAAGCAACAAGTGTTACTGCATACATACAAAAGAAAAAATTTAGCATAGGCCTCAAAACATTGTTACAATCTCGTTGCTGCATCTGGTATTGCAACAATCAGCGGAGGTCCGCATGGACAACAAACCCCTGACCATCGCGGGCATCACCAAGCTGGTTATGGTGCGTAACAGTTGGAAGCTGTTTAGTTAAATAAATTAAGGTGGTGCGTGCAATAATTAAAAATCGAAACTTAACTGGTTAACTACAGTAATACTAACGCCAATAACGTAGATTGGCCAATAGCGACACCTGGAGCAGAATGGCTGATGATACCCTGGATGTCTGCGTGAGTCTGTCGACTGCCAAAATTAATGCGGACATTGACTTAACAACCAAAATCAAGAAACAATAATTTGTTTTGTTATTTTGTTGGTGTGTTGTGTACCTTTTTCTAGCAGAAAATCTGTATTTTGAGTCCCAAACAATGAAACAAAACTTTAAAGCGAAAATAACCCTCGAATCCAACATTCCGTTAGGCGTACAACAAACATCAAGTCTCCTGGAACAGCAAACCAGTCTCCTAATCGCAGTGGAATTCCTGTCTTTGCGGCCCGCAAATAAACTGTAATGTGGCCCTTCATGCTCGCAGTCTTGGACCAGCTTGATTGAGAAAGTTTGTTATTAATTTTGTACTCTGCTAACTTAGCATTAAAATGGTCATGCTTACCTACACAACATTTGCTCAGTGTAAAATTTTCTTAGAGGAAACACTGCTTTGGGGAGGTGATTTGAAAAATGAAGTTTCAATAGTGGTGGACAATAAAAAAACAACCAAAAATATGCACAAAAAAATCAAGTTCGGAATAATATTGATTCCCGGCTGGATTAAAGAATTTGAGTTCCATCTTATCCATAGTTTGGCTTTACGTGACGATTTTTCTGCGATTGCTTCCAGCAATTCCAAGGCGTCGATCTACGCTCTGTCGTACAACCCCGCCGAGAACGCCGTTGTCGTCACTTCCCGTGCGTCAAACATCGAGAATTCTAACTACGATCTTTATCAGATTCCCAAGACCACCGACTCGTCCAGTCCCGACGGTGAGTGTTGCTATTGGTTCGTCTGAAGGACTGCGTGCTCTGTGGCATGTCAACCAGGGGTCGGCAACCATTTTTTTAAAAAGAGCCATTCTGCTACACCTTCCAGCATATAGGAACGGCGAGGAACCACAAAACGTTGATACCGTTTTATTTTCATGCGACTGCACAGGAGCATAGGCTAAATTGTAATCATCTCAAAACTAGTAATAATAAAATGCAAATTTAAATTCCGTTTTTTTTTTAAACCCAGTGAGAGCAACTTTCAGAGTAGCAAAACAGCCGCAGGTTGCCGACCCCTGCGTTAGACCATTCCTTGATTTTAAAAAATGTTGTGGTTTCGCTGATGCGATTGCATCACAGATTATGCTCCAAAAGTTGCCATTTCCTTATACTCATAGCAAAGCTCGTTGACCTGAGGTCACTTGTCGTGAAGCACTTTGTTGTCCGCGCTGCTTTGGCCTAGATTTTTTTACGTTGAGTTTGGGTGATGGTATCAGCGGCCCTGGATCGAACACTCAACCTTTCAACTGAGAGGCGAACTCTACCATTGTGCTATCACCGTCCTGGCCTGAGGTATCGGTGTTCATCGTCTCGCAATGAAATACGTTCTTATTACAAGTCTGAAAAGTTCCAAAAAATGTTCAAAGTTTGCTGTCATGGACCGCAGATCGTATTCATCTTCACCTTGGCGAAGCTTTGCAGTACTGTAAATTGACGGAAATGGCTTCGATTTTGAAAGCGGGTTTGTTCAACCAATGGCAGCTACGTGATTTCCGGTCCGTGTTTTACCCCTTCCGATTTGCCTCGTTGCCTGGCAACCAGCAGATAGCGTCGTTTGTGCGCTCGACTGCTCCAATTTTTTAGGTTTACTGTGTTTCGAGCCTATCGTTATTCTGTTTTCGCTTCAGAAATGCCTTTTCCGTTGTATGCCAGCGCCGAACGACGCCCCAAAATGAAGATTTTCAATTGCTTTCGTTTTCCAGCACCCGAAGGCAAGCGCGCGTCTGGCCTCACCGCGGTCTGGGTGGCGCGCAACCGCTTCGCGGTGCTCGACCGCACGCACACCATCATCATCAAGAACCTGAAGAACGAAATCACCAAGAAAGTGCAAGTGCCCGCCGTCGACGAGATGTTCTACGCTGGCACCGGCTCTTTGCTCCTGCGGACACCGGAGGGCATGACTTTGTATGATGTGCAGCAGAAGAGGTAACGGCGTGGCTTTGCTGGACCCTCCCCCACTATCTGCAGGTGTGGCGTGTCGTCACAAGCAGCTCATTTTGTGTCGTGTTTTGGATAAACTTTTCGTTGGCTCGAAGTAGCACTATAATGGTGGTGAAAACTCGAACCGCGATAGCGCCTTTGCGATCTGCTCAATGACACTCTGACTGCCCTTCCGAAGTATCGCCGCCTGGTTCCCTCAAAGGTGCGCAGTGCCACCAAGACCATTTGTGCAGTGAAATCTCATTCCCGGACACTTCCTACATTCCAAATTTAACATCGTTTATATACCGCCTGAAACGCTTCACTGGTTATGCATCTGCATGGTTGCACACTTGCATGCGAACTGAAACACACGTTCGCTCAGTGTAAAATTTTCTTGGAGGAATACTGATCTGGTGTCTTGAAAAGCGAGATTATTTTTTGATCGGGAAACCTCTGGCAGGAGAGTTGCATCCTGCGAAACGGTTCTGTGATGACGTTATTAGATGACGAGTCGTGATTCATAATGACGACAACGTACGAGGCATTTGTCTGAGAACCTGGCTTTGCTGCTGTGCTCACCTGACTGCTGGAATAACTTGTTCGAAAATGAAAACGTGAAATGTTTGTCTTGTGAAACCTTTCGTGAGATCTTAGTTTATTATTCGCGATATTTGCTGAACATGGCAACTTGTGGGTGAAACTTAGATTCACGATGGAGACAGGTTTCAAGCGAGTCTTTTAAATCACATAAGATTTTCGTCCTTGCCGGCTGCTGCTTGGTGTTTGTTGACGGATGTTTGAGCAATTTTTCGCCTTCTTCCGCTGACAATCAAATGGTTTCTTGCAGGGCGCTGGCGTCAGTCAAGCAGGCCAAGATCAAATACGTGGTATGGTCCAGCGACATGTCCCACGTGGCCCTGTTGGCCAAGCACAATATCGTCATCTGCAACCGTAAGCTCGAGACGCTGGCCACCATCCACGAGAACGTCAGGGTCAAGTCGGGAGCTTGGGAGGAGACGGGGGTGTTCATCTACACCACCTCGAACCACATCAAATACGCTCTCACCAATGGGTAGGTTGGATAGGTTCGCTTGTGATGCGACTTCTATGTGTGAAGGTTCATCCGTCCACACAAAAAGTATGTCAAATATTATGTTGTTGCCTTGAAGGAATCTGAGATTTGGTTTTAAAACTGAAACGTATCCTCCCGCCCTAAGTGAGCAGAGCCGCGGTAACTTTTTACCCGATGTAAGGGCCCGGCTGTCCGGGTACGAATCGCTTCCAAACTAGCTTTTTTTCGGTTATACTCGTAGACCGAATTTTTTTCAAGTACCCGGGAAAAAAATTTAGTCAATTCGGTCAGAATGTCTGAAAAGGTAGACTAGTGAACACTGTTGCGACGAGTTTTAATACTGTTATGAGACAAATGAGCAAAATGTCTCAGCGGAAAAAGAAACTGCCAAACATCCAACATATTCTACTGTTGTCGTTTATGGTCATATTGCAAGTAGCGTCAGGCCACGCGCATACAGAGCTTCGTGTCTGGAGAAGATGATACACACACAGCGGGCCGGATAGCCCAAGTTTATTTTTAATGCCCGCCACTTGCCGTTGTTTCAATGCAGAGCATTAGTTATCGCTTTCCTAATGTTCGTCTTTTCTTTAAGTTTTTTCGTCCCCTTGTGCAGGGTTATTTCGCTCAATATTGCTAACTTTCTTTCAGCATTGGATTAAATGCTGTCCAGAATAACTTAAAGTTCAATTAGACGTCCCGTTTGAGCTGCTTGCTGTTAATCTGGCGCAAAAGAGCGTGACTTCGCTTTGGAACGTTTTGACTCACTTCGTTTTGTAGTTTTTTTTGTGGCCTCCAAGAACTATAGAATTGCCATATACGCGGATCCACGGTTTGCAGTTGTAAACAAACATGTTTTTCTTCTTCAGCGACCACGGTATCATCCGCACTTTAGACCTGCCCATCTACGTGACGAAAGTGAAAGGTACCAGCGTCTACTGTCTGGACCGGGAAACTCGCCCGCGCGTCCTGCAGATCGACCCAACCGAGTTCAGGTTCAAGGTCAGCCTCAGATGCTTGCTTCATGCTTGATTGTAACTCGGGGTGCGTCAGTAGCGAGTACTTAAGTTTGATTCGGACGAGGTGCGTTCTGACGTTCTCGGTCTGCGGGTCATGCCCTGCCTCTCTCATCGGCTTCTCAACACTCGATGCGAACATCCATCCAATCAAGAAAAGCGTCGTTGGCGCCAAACCCCGTCTTATTTTTTCGCTTACGCCAGAAGTTCCCAACCTTTTTCTGATCACGTAGCACTTCGGGCTCCGGCACTGATACCACGTACCACCTTGTTCCAGGAAAACTCATTCACTGAAATATCATTCGATCAAAAGTTTGTAAAACTAGACTTGGCACAGAAGCGACAAGTTTAAACATAGCGTCCATTGTTAAAAAAACAATAAAAAAGTACACCAATGCGAGAGTTATAATTACAAGCAAAAGTTGTGAATGCAGTTTTTGTGCGCGAAGAAAAACAGAAGATAGGCCTACTCGGTACCACTAGTGGTACGCATGCCACAGTTTGGAAGCCACTGTCTTGAAACATAATGCTCGCTTGCCGATTTCGTAAACCCGTTGCCTTGACCGTACTTTTCCGCAGCAACAAAAAGTGTTTTAACTACAAATTTTTTTAAATGTTCAAATCAAGAAAAAGCACCGTTGGCCCCAAGACCCTGCCTTGCAGTACGTCTCGCTTACGTGGTGTCGCGCGTCACGTCCGCTGTTTCCTCACAGATGGCGCTGGTGAACCGGAAGTACGACGAGGTACTCCACATGGTGCGCAACACGAAGTTGGTCGGTCAGTCGATCATCGCTTACCTCCAGCAGAAAGGTTATCCCGAAGTCGCCCTGCACTTCGTCAAAGATGACAAGACCCGCTTCACTCTTGCATTGGAGTGCGGCGATATCGAGGTAGGGGATGTCCCTGTTTTGCCTGCAGCCGTTTGTCAGTGCTTTCGTTGCGTCGCAATACGTCGTCGTCCAAGTCCACTGGGACCAGCAGTGCTTCAAAGCAAAAAATATCTTCTTTAAGCGTTTCAACTGAGAGTCGCTACAATTCTTTTGTTCTTGTTCAAACTGCATGACTGTAAATTTGCGGCTGTTGATAATGCCGTCTGCCGTAATGTTGCACATCAATATTGCAAATGACAACAGATTTCGGAAGCATTAAGACGTAAGCGTTTCTCGAAACTTCTATGGCGAAAAGCTTTATTTGCGAGTCGCTACTGCTCACTGCCAGCACCACTGTTTTCGGCGTTTGGCCCGAAAACTTGTCGTTTCCGGGCCGGATTTATAGCGCTGGCCGCACATAGGCTATAGAAATTTTGCCGCCGCCGCTATCCCCTCAATCTCCACCCGAGCGGAAAATTTCGTCCGTGCCGTGTGAGTGCCGAAGGCTCGATGATCATTCAATTTTTGAAAAATTTCAAAATTCTTAGCCTAAGCAAAGCAACTCAAGAATCTTTCGAAAGAAATTCTGCCGCCGCAGGCTATAGCCTCGAAAGCCTATGTGTGAAATCCGGACCTGGCCGTTTCTGAAATACGTGAAGAACGCTCTCATCATTGCCTTTACGGTATCGCATGAAAAATGTCGGCAGCCATCGATGCGCTGCTGTGTCGCGCATATCTGGTGCTGTGCTTGGTCCTCAGGTTGAAATACAGTGTGACGAGGGTCGTTTTGATTGAATGCTCAAGATCAAGCCGCATCGCAGTGCTTTTTGTAAATACATGATTCAATTTGCCTCCCTGGTAACTGACTTGTCCCTCCCACTTTCTTCCAGGTCGCTCTCGCCGCAGCGAAGGCTTTGGATGACAAGCAGTGCTGGGAGGCGTTGGGCGAAGTCGCTTTGGCTCACGGGAACCACCAGGTGGTAGAAATGGCGTACCAGCGCACCAAAAACTTCGATAAGCTGACCTTCCTGTACCTGCTGACTGGCAACTTGGAAAAGCTGAGGAAAATGATGAAAATCGGTAGGTGAAGTCTGGTGGAAATTTAGCGCTCGTTGATTTAGCGTCCTTATTGCCTGTCAAGGCCTGTCCTTCGGTCGGTCTATCTTTTTCCCATGCTAATTGATGTTCTGCTTTGTGCTATAGCTGCAAACTCCTGCTACGTGTATTATGCACTTCTTGTGGTTTACACAAAAAGTTACGTTTTAAACTTATTTATGGTTGCCTCTGATCAGATTCTCATAATTTGAGTCACACCATCAGGCCGCAGAGCATTTGTCAGCAAAATTACGTCAATTTGACCCAAACCCGTTTCCGCGCAAGCCGCGCTATTCAACTCCACTCACAATCAGTCACAAACATACACATGTCTGGTGCAAGCGGCTTAAGACAACGCAACCCCAGCAAAAATCTCAAGGTCTTTAGCTGGGACCACATCGCCCCACACAATGGCTGAGCTTGTAAAAGAATGACGTGGGGAGTGCTACGATTTTAGCGCCACACGCGTTGGCTTGGTAGTACGTCCATCAAATGTGATTGACTGGGTCCTTAACGAAACTATGCCGCTCAGAAAGGTTTGAGTTATGACATCCGAAAGATTGAGTTTTGTGTTTTGAGGCGTCATCAATTGCGCTGCAAAGTAAACCGTTGACTTGGTTCACATTTAAACCTCGCTTGTGACGTCGAACGTGGGTGTGCATTGAGCCATTACGCGATGTCTGTCACGGCACGTGTTTTCATCAATCGGCTTTAAACAATTAGTAAGGCAGTGCTCTGCTGAAAAAAACAGTGATTTGTTGCGGAACACCACCAGATCATTTGAAGCTGCGCATCGCCAACCCTTGTCGGTAAAAATTCTCCGGTTTCGAACTTGTACAGCGCGAAGATCGAACTTGTGCATGCTGCTCTGCTTATTTGCTCCGCAGTCGACCGCTCAGTTTCGTCCGAACAGTCGACGTGACGATAAAGATGCTTTTAGTGGCGTCGGGAGTGTTGTTGACCAACGTGCTTATTGCACCGTGGTCGACTTGCTGCCATTGTGACCTTTGACCTCATCCAGTTTTTCTCTTTCCAGCCGAAATACGCAAGGACACGTCCGGCCACTATCAGGCCGCCTTGTACCTGGGCGACGTGGCCGAACGCGTCAAGGTCCTGCGAGGTTGTGGCCAAAAATCCCTGGCCTATCTGACCGCCGCCACCCACGGCCTGGACGAGGAGGCCGAGCAACTGAAAGATGAGGTTGCGCCCGAAGTGGACCCTAAGGCGGTTTTGCTACAACCACCACCGCCCATTAAGCAATGCGAAGAGAACTGGCCTATGCTCACTGTCAGCAAAGGTGCACAAATCCATCTTTCGCTTTGGATTTTGTTTCGCTTTTTTATGCCTGTTGTCAACAAATCTGGCAGGAAATCGACGAAACATGTACAGACGGTCTTGCGTTGCTGTGCCATTAGGTGCACTTCACCCCCGTCAACCGCAACGCTCGTGTGTTTTGTGTTTGTGAGAAAACGGTGTTCTATGACTGACGTTCCAAGTAGTTGCTAACTGCTGACTAATAATAACACTGGCGTTGAAATGGCCTATCGTTAATTGGCCGTTCCTTGTTCAGGATGAAGTCTTGCTACGAAGCACATCTGTTGCTTGAAAAGCTTATAATTTTATAATTTTTCCTACCTTTTCGCAGAATTTCTCGTAGTCTGTCATGCTTTCAAAAAAATGTTCGGCCCAAAAATGAAAGAACACAATTTTTGGACGAACACACACAAAAACCATCAACCTCCCTCACGTTCCTTCTTCAGGCTTCTTCCAGGAGTCCAGGATGGCCAAGGGCCCCGGCGGGCTTTCGGCCGAGGTTGACCTTGACGCCGACACCGGTGGCTGGGGCGACGAGGTTGACATCATCATCGATGATGAAGGCGCGGTCGTCGAAGACGAATTCGCCGACGCCGAGGAGGGAGACTCGGGCGAAGGAGGAGGCTGGGACGTCGACGACGACCTCGACCTACCCCCGGACCTCGACATCGCCCCGGACGTTGGTGGGGAGGGAGAAGGTTTCTTCGTCGCTCCTACCAAAGGTACAGCGCTTGAAAGTCTAAGTGTGCGAAGAAAGTAGCAATGTTTTTAACCAGTGGAGAGGTGGAAATGGGCGATAAATGATAGTTGGCCTGTGGCGGAAGACTTGCGAGAATGGTTGTGGGTTATTCTTTCGGTCATTTACCGAATTCTTTTTTTTTTAATGACCGAAAAAATTTAAGTCAATTCGGCCAAAAAATTTCCGGAAAACGAAAAATGACAGGAGGTTTTTAAGCTATTTCAGACAAAATGACCGAAATGTCTTAGCAAAAAAAGTAGCAATGGTTAAGTTTTACGGCTCTGGATGTCTCCGGTATGAGTCACACGGTCGAGGTGCCACACTGATGCTTAAATTGTATTGATCAGGACCTCAAACTCTCCAAGGGCCAAATTAGGACCTACAAATAACCCGAGGGCCGCATTATGATGCTGACGCAACAATGGCGGTACTTCAACCGCACAAGAAACAGCTTTTACGTTTTATTTCCTGCGAAAGGTATCATGAGTTACAGGCAAATCATTTCTATCCGTCTCTACGTTCGTTTGAAAGGAATCTATTCACTCGCTGGCCGTGCACTTTTGAACACTGGTGAATAAACTAAGTAGCTCAAATGTTGATTGTATGAAAACTCCCGGTCGCGTGTCTGTGACACCTGGTAATGATCTTCGCTGTGAGAGGCTCAAAATTAACCGAACCAATGAAGCACGTCACTGCAGATGGCCTTTAATAGATCTGCTTTGTCGTCGGAGAATGACTCCACGGACTGATGTGTTACGCGGTGTGCCCAGCAGCAGTTGGCGACTGTCGCTTCTGTGTCTGACAGGTACGTCACAGACCCAAGTCTGGTGCAACAATTCACAGCTGCCTGTTGATCATGTGCTCGCCGGTTCGTTCGACACCGCCTTCAGGGTAAGTGATTTCCGTTGTTTAAAGAAGCAAGGGTCTCCAAACCACGGCCTGCGGGCCAGATACGGCCCGCGAAGCCCTTCCACCCGGCCACAAAGACATTTTGTCGTTAAATGAAATAACCGCGTTTGCGAAATTTTTGTTGATTTGGTAGAATGTGACATATCCCGAAACAACCACATTACGGAAGATGCCCGGCTCTCGAACTGTTGTGTAGTAGCTTATGTGACCCTCTGACAAAGAAGTTTGGAGAGCCCTGGTGTAGAGTACTAGGACGACTTCAATCGTCTGAAACCTAGCTTGCAAACAACGGTTCTGTGATGACGAATCACTAGATGACGAGTCGTAGTAATGTACTACTATGACGACAAAGTGCGAGGCATTTGTCTGAGAACCGTTTCATGTTAGCGGTGATTGCTCTTTGTGCTTAATCTGGGACTTGCGGCGTAATGCTGTACTGAAACTCAATTTGCAATTTTCAGCAAATAAATTACATTACCAGCAGCTGTTAGAAGTTTTGGGCAGATTTTTCACCGAAAGATGAACTGTCNGANCTGCGCTGGNGAACTAGTGGCATTTCTTTGTAAATCTCATTGTTGCGCTACAAAAATGAATTCCCTGATTCGTTATAGTTTTGTGTATATTGGACCCTCCCTCCCTGGTTGAAACTGAATCTGANGTTCGCTTAAAGTAACTCCGGCTTATGGTCCGCGGTGTTGCGTCATCGGTTGCCATGGAGTTCGCGATCCGGACTGTTTTCAACTTTGAGATGTTCTAGTTGCGTTTACGTCAGGCGTTGTTGATTGTTTACACGTAGATTTTAATGACGTAGCTGCGAGAGAAAAAGTTTCTGCGTGTGCGCAACGCGCTGCTGACGTCATATCCAATGGGGGGAATGCCAAGCTTGGTATTGGATAACATCGAATAAATTTATCTTTTCAAACAATGTCCCTGTTTCACGTGTATGATCTTTGCGATTCACTTTATAAAATGCTGCACAACCCGCAATTTCAATTCTACTGGAGCTGCAACCGCGTTCTCATTTCCTTTATTTAAGTTTTTACCTTCTTTTTCCAGCTTCTCCACGACCAGATCGGAGTGACCGACTTCAAGCCTTACAAAGCCCTCTTCGTGCAAACCTACGCCCGGGCCCGGACAGCTTTCACGGCCCTCCCTGGCCTGCCGGCCATGCACGGCTACCCCCACCGCAACTGGAGGGAAGCAGGTGCGAAAGGGGGTTCCCCCGCGGTGGGACTCACTCTCGGCACCCTGGCGTCCAGACTGCAGGTAGGAAAGTTTGCTGCGGGTTTAACTGGTTTGAACCGGTTTACGTGACAGAGAGCGAGAAACATGCGACGATTGTGTTGTCGACAAGCGAAACGTTTCGCCGATTGTATTTCTTCCTTCAGTCCAAACCAGAGGTGGCCCGGGTCACACTTTCAGACTTCAGCTCCGCTGCTGTCCCAAAATTCTTGACCCCGGGTCCGAACATTTTCAAATTTGAGAATCCGACTCCTGTTCAAACTCCGGCAACCATCGATGCAGCCGCAATTCATCACTGTCTGTACTTCAGAAATGAAAAATATAAAAATAAAAAAAATATATAAAAATATAAAGACCACACAGACTCCTGCCACTGCCGAGAAAATAAAAAGTGGCGCCGGACCCGGTTTTTCACAAAATTTTTTACTCCGGCCCTCCGGGTCCGTGGCCACCTCCGGTCCAAACCCGCCTTGTTTTCTCTTTTTTTGACTGTCAACAAACGAACAGTCGTTAACTGCGCGTTTTGCTGCAAGACTGCAGTGACTGCTTCGAAGCAAGTATTAGCGACGTGCGTGAACCAAACAACTGGCCAAGCCAGTGTTAAACGAAAACCAACACAAGTTACCGAGTTTGTCGCTCCTCTATCGCAGGACGCGTACAAGCTGACCACCCAGGGCAAGTTTGATGACGCCATCGTCAAGTTTCGTCACATCCTGCTCTCTGTTCCTCTTCTTGTCGTTGACAACAAGCAAGAAATTACCGAGGTATGTTTTGATGTCTGCACACCCTTGGGAAAGACCCTTTTTTCCAATTCTGTTGTATGTCACAGTGGTAGATGTCGTCTCTCTCGCTCCACAGTCATTCATCTGTAGCGTCGTAGTGTTGCGGTTGAATCGTTGTGTTTGTCAACTGAGTTTGCTGCTAGTAATTAAACTTCGAAAACTGAACAGATTGTCGCCTTCCAGTGTGCGTATGCTTTGTTCGCTGTGTCCAAGATGAATTCGCACGTGATCAGAAACAATGGGCGTCGGAGGGATTTTTTCCAGGGGGGGAGGGCAATAGGGGACACAAGCAGTGGTGAAATTTCATTTTGCCAACTTCGAAACTAAGAAAAAAATATTTATCTACTAAAAGTTCAATAGCAATATATCAAATTTATGAAATCCGGGGGTCATTGTCCCCTCTGCCTCCCATACCGACGCCCATGATCAGAAACTCATTCCAGCCACAAGACAGTACCACTTGTTCAGCGGCAAACTTAGCGCCACGCTGTGTTTTGTTGCAACGTAGGCGCAGCAGCTAATCACCATATGTCGCGAGTACGTTGTCGGTCTTTCGATGGAGCAAGAGAGAAAGAGCCTCCCCAAGAGCAGCCTGGAGGAGCAGAAGCGATCGTGCGAAATGGCCGCGTACCTCACGCATTGCCAGTGGCAACCTATCCACTTGATACTGGCTCTGCGGACAGCGCAAAACTTATTCTTCAAGTTAAAGAATTACAAGGTGAGACTTTCTGGCATGAAGATAATTGTCTTCGGTACCGGTATACGCATAATGCTGTTGTAAATAATGCGTAGACTTGAGTCTTTAAACGCACTGTATCGTTAAAATAAAGTTTATTTTCTCACGTCTGTGGAGATTTGCAGGGCTTGTGCGGATGTGACATTCGTGTGACATACGTTTTCAAAATGGGTAATACGTCAAAGTGGACTTAGAAATGAACAAACTGTGATAATTAACCCTTGCACAATACATGGAAAAGCTCCTGGTTTCATCCCTAATCATGCCGCGTAAATCCGTTTCCCAACTGAACCTGGCAAACTGCATTGTGAAGTTCTGTGTTTACGCGACGTAGCTGTTAATGGATGTCAAGACTTGACAAGCTTAGTGATGTGGAGTAAAAATCACAATAGTGCAAAGTTTGTTCAGCACAATCACCTCTCCATCACCGGAAGCTGTAATAAGTTACAAAATAATAAGCAGTGAATGTCCAGCGCCGAATATTTCGCCGCATGATCGATTTACGGAAGGCATGCGCACGATATTATCAAACAGGCCGGGTGCTAAGCACGCCCGTAACCAGGGTTTTAAAGGTTTTAGGGGAGAAATATTTCATGTGTTTAATATATGTTTCAAAAAAGTGGGGGGAGCACAAAAAATTGAGGGCCCTGATCCCAAATGTCTCCCGTGGCTACGGCCCTGGCGCTAAGGATCTAAAGTTGGTTTTCTCCGCAGTTTGCTCTTGGACACGAAATGCCGTTGCATTTATATTGTTGTTTTTGCTGCTGCAGACTGCCGCCACCTTCGCCCGTCGTTTATTGGAGCTTGGACCCAAGCCGGATGTTGCGTCACAAACGCGTAAGATCCTCGCTGCGTGCGAGAAGAACCCACGCGATTCGCACGAGCTGAAATACGACGCTCACAATCCGTTCGACATCTGCGCGGCCACCTTCGCCCCCGTCTACAGGTCGGTTTCGCCGATTTCTTGCCATTGTGACGTGGCAAAAATGGTTTCTCGTTCTTGTTTAAAACTTATATCATTTCGCGACTGTCCCACCTTTTCACTTAAGATAGAGAGCTGCTTGGGCGTGTGGAATGCATGCTGGCACTTTGTACTCGACACGCTTTCAGTTCAAAATAAACTTTAGTCAGAGTCTGCTTTGAAGCAAAATACCTTCACTGGGCAGGTCTTCATTTTCAAGTAAAATTTTCAAAACACCTGGTGTAGCTCTGGTCGGCGCTTTGTCTTGGTCAGGCCTGCACAAGCCTTCTCCTTAATGCCGGCCGCATTAAGTTCATGTTTATGAATTACGACCGCCAGTGAGTTCACTTTATCTTCTTCTTCACTGCTTCTGTTCTGCTTTCACACAGTGAGACTGAGCCTGCATCCACACGTCTGTGTGGCCGGCTTTCTAGTTCACTCCGAGTATCCTCATTCATTAGACACTAAGGTTTGATGAATGCACGGCTGCCATAACTTTCATTTTAAATTACATGTGCACGGCCGCATGAATTCTTATCGAAGGCCGCAGGTCGTACACCCCTGCTCTAGGTAGAAAAAGACGCTAGTTGTTGGTGCCCTGGTACACCAACGAAGGTTTCAAGTTCATGACGTAGCACTTGATGATGGCACCCATGTTATCGTCGTCCTGCTGCGTCATCAGCAAGATATTATCGTTGCAGGGGGAAGCCGGTGGAAAAGTGTCCGCTCAGCGGTGCGTGCTACTCCCCGTCGTTCAAAGGCGAGATATGCCGCGTCACGAAGTGCACTGAGATCGGGAAGGACTGCATCGGCTTGCGAGTCAGCGCCATTCAGTTCCGCTGAGTACCACGCTCTGGTGCGGGATAACCAAAAGAAACTGCCTCCTTGGGGAGTGGCTTTTCACCATCCCTTTGGCGCTGTGCACTCCACAGTTAACAGACATTGCGAAGATGGCGTTTCCGATAAAATCTGCTGCTTCTGACGCTCTGGTCTTGGTTTCGCATCAGCTTCGGTCGGATTTAATACGCGGCCGAAAAAGCCCGAACAACTCCGACATGTGAAAAGATAGCGCTTTCGGGCGATGCCCCCTTCACTTCACCCTGTCTTCTTGGCAACTAGCAAATTAAACAAAGACTACTAGTTGCTATGCAATCATTTTTCCCGTTGCTAGCGTGGTTGTCATGGAAGCATTCTGGTTAATGTGTACAGAACTCGCGCGTTTTGTCAAAGATCCGTTCAATGCGCTGCGTCCGTGTACCGTTCTGCTCGAATAGTCATTTGTGGTGCAATGTGACGTAATAGACCGCCAGTAATAAACAGCAACTATTGATTTTTTGCACTGACAGTTCTTCTGGAAAGGAGGTAGTGCAGTTACCGGATGTTTGAATTTTTCAAGAGCTCATTTTGTTTGCCTGCACTGTAAAAACACACCATATATGCGAATAGTACTGAGTTTGGCCGAAAATAATTTAAGGCTGGTTTCGAACTAGGACCGACGGCCTAAGTCGGGGGGTGTTTTGGTAAAGGTTCTCGAACTTTAATTTTTCTGGTCTGGAGCCACTTAAATTGCCGGACATCAGAACTGATTAACTTTTTTCCTTATTGAAGTAACCATTTGTTTTCAGAAAAATTTGGATAAGTAGCCAAAGGATTGTTTACGTGGCAGTTTCAACCGTTTTGATAGAAAGAAAATAAGGTAAAGTGGGTATTGCATTCGTAAGTTTTGCAAATAACATAGCTGCAATTCTAATTGATGACTAGGCCTGAATGAATGATGGTGTTGGGCCTACACATTTTATATTTTTCGATAGCTCCCCATTTCGTTCAAACCTCTGTTTTCCTTTGAATCCTTGGTGTTCTTTTCGGAATTTAACGTAAAATATCCAATGAATGTCGTGCTTACGCTCGCTGTTGCCGTAGCCAGGGACCGAGTTTAAGGGGGGACATAATATCTTTGGTGCCCCCAATGTTTTGTGATAAAAAATAACGTAGTTTTGCAAATTTCGTGGTTACATACTGTTGGAAACTTTTCCCCAGCATAAAGCCAGGGAATAAATAAGAAAAAATGAACATTACTACTAAATTATCTGTAGACACAGTATACAGATTGACTACTAGGTAAACTCAATTGTCATGATTGTTTATAATTATGATGGCTAATTTGAATTACCGAATCGGTATGCACATAAACTTCGCTCAATCACGAATTCCTGCGCTGGTCTCTAGCCTGCAATAAGAATATGGTTGCCACGAGGCGCGTAGCCAGGGGGGAAGCAGAGGCAATGTCCCCCCACCCAAGTCCCAAATTTTCAGGTTAATAAAATGTTTGAAGTAGAAGCCAAGACATACTTCAGTGCAAATCAACGAAACTGCTTCAAGGCACCTATCCTACTTCAGCTTTTAGTCGAATACAAACTTGTATCTGACCTTTTGTAATCAATGACGGCAAGTAAAAACAATTGGAGTAAGGATTTTCGCAACTGTTTTTAGCGCACCAGCGTATTGTATCCCACCTAACGGTTATGTAGGCTTCATTGCAAGACCATCGCAAATTTCTCTTCGATAACCGCGGGTGTTACAAATATATCCTTCCTATCCTTGAAGCGTAGCCTTAAATCAATATCGTAGATTTTTATTTTTGCACAGTTTTAAAACTGCATGCGTGAATATGGCGGTGATATACATTTTATATGTCGTGAATCTCAAATTTTGGCTAAGAAGCGATTCAGTTTCAGTCTTCATTGCGCCGTAGTTACTGTTTAGCAACAGTAGTATCCATTCTAGATATTTATTTGTGATGACATGTATTGTGACGGTTCAATCACAATTATGTGGAGCTTTAACTTTTCATCAACGGTTTGCCTTGCAGGCGCGTAAAAAATCAGTCTTGTCAAGATATTAGACTCCGACCTGCTTTTCATAAGCTAAGTGTTTCAACTTTCATCTGATGCTAACTGCCACCCTATCCTACAGTAAATAATTTTAAATCAATTAAGTGCAACGAGAAGAGTCAGCAGCAAAATCTAACGTAAGTAGCAAGATGCTTTATATTATGTAAGTGCTAAGAGAATTGACACTGCCGTTACTTACAGATACTGAGATAACTTGCATAGGGGTGGATATTAAAATTTAGGGGAAGCTCTCAGAAAGTGGCCCCAAAATATCGCCATTGCGAAAGGTAGATGTGGGATTACGTCTGTAAAAGAGTTACAATTTGTTTCACATTTCAATTTATGAGCTAAATTCAAGAGCATAATACACATACGAAAGGAATAAAAATTCGTAAAGTTTTGCAGCTGGACACTCGAAAGCTGCCTCCGTCACATTTTCCCATAATTTTTGAAAAACATATGACTTGCTTCAAAGCTACTTTAAATGTAGCTCTAGAGTGGTACCAGGTTTTTTTTAAGGAAAATGTTAGGTACCCGGTATGGATCTGTAGGGACCCGATTTCTCTGATCCTAGGGACCCGATTTTCTCTGACTGTCGGGACCCGATGATAATTTCCTCTGAACGTAGGGACCCGATTTGAAATTCTAGGGACCCGAATCGGGTCCCTAAAACGCCTTTAAAAAAACCCTGGTGGTACACAACCTCTAACTAAACAATGGTGCAAAGCTCTCAACAGGGGACAAGGTACCTCTGAAAAAAACGAGCCCGAGGCGACTGCCTCGTTATCCTTCCCTGATATCCATCCCTAAACTTAGAATCTGTTTTGCTGGCAAAGTGCATGTGACTAAAATGAAACTAAATTTGAATTTTTTCCCATTTGGGCTTCAAATTCCGCAGACAAGTTATTGTTTGTTCTAGAAGCCCGTGATTTGTACAAATTTAATTACGTGCAGTGCTAAGCTATCTTTACATGCAACTGAGCGTGGCCAATAAGTTTTGTAATATTGTGGTTACGACTGTGTTTACAGTTTAATTCTATTTTATATTTCAATGAAGTCTGATAAATTTAGCAAAGTCTCATCAAACAATTTAAACGAAGTAAGTTTAAAGCAGTGGCGGATCCAGACCAGGCGTTTGGGGGGGCAGTCAAATACTGGGGCGCCAAAAAGGTCTTCACTTGCTTAAATACCAAAGGTTGTCTGCGACAATCGCCGGGTGTCACACAAAAGTGGTTACTTTTTGTAGGCCAAAAAGTGGCTATTTTTGTGTGTGATTTTTCACGGAATAACCACAGTTTGAAAGCGCTTTATATCAGCAATTCAGAAAACGTTTGAAACGGGTCCAAACAGCGGGCCTCATTTTTCACAAGCGACACATGTCTCGTATATTTACAAAATGTATTTAAAAGGTATAAAAGCATGCTGCGTGCTAGTGTTTGCCACTGTTTTAGCTATCCATAGCGAAATCACTGAAGTACAGTGTCTGAAACGCAATCCCGAACTGGTTAGAAGCAGAACGGTTCTTCTTAGACTTGGAAGTGACAATTCAAGCCCACGACAGGACTCTAATAAAACGCTGAATGACGATCACGTTTCCAAGCGAAGCTTGTGCATTTACATGCACACGAAAGATTTATTTATTGCTGAAGCGACAATTCAAAAGCAAAAGTTGAATGAAAGGCATTTGCCAAGACACTACTCCCATTGTAGGTAGCTGTGCTGGCTATCGTGAAAAAGGATCTCATAATCGCATGATCGATTCACACTGGGCCTTAAAGTATATTGGCCTAAAATACATTTAACACCACTTGTAAAGGTAGATTTTCAATCAAGCGTTTAACACCGTTTCACAATTTTCAACATTCGATTGCTGATGTGAAGAAAAAACATCAATCCCACTAGACCAGGTCATTAAAAAAGTTGTAACACTGTGTTCAACAGAAGTGGAAGCAAGCGGGCCCCCCAAATTCACAATCAATACCTCCAAAGACAAGTTCAGCTCTCCCCATGAAGTCATTTTTCAATTCATTGTATACTATTACGAAGCCCCCGATGCTCTCTAGATTTGGATGGTGTCATAAAAGCTTTTGCATGCCAAAAGGCTCACTCAAAGCCGTTTCGACATTAAAATAATATGACATTGTTTACCATTGTTTCATGGTCATTGTTATGTAATATTTTTCACATGTACTACACAACCACACAACCCTCTCTCTCTTAGTTGTCTGTCGGTTCGACGATGACGCTGCTCAACGCGTTTCCTTGTGTCGGCGCATGTGGCTCCTCAGTCCGAAGGCTGAGGCGCAAACACGGCCACATACTGTGCAGGGGGATCCCTGCTGCGTTGTTGTTGGGGGTGGTTGGTTGCGCTGTTGATGTCTGCGCATATGCTTTGCTACTGCCACATCAATATGTTGCTGTTCGAATGTTGCCAGCTCCTTGTCACAAACTGCACGCCGTTCTCGGTCCCGGCCAATTCTTCAAGTCTGTCGAAAGGATCCCGTATTTACTTAAGGACCACTTAATGTGGTCCTTAAAACGCTTCTTTTGACCCCCTACTGAACGTCGGCCGCAGGAGAGTTCACTATGAAGTAGGCGGCGGGGAAGTTTGTTTCCAGGCATCCGTATCACATGGCCAAGTCACCTCAATTGTCTTCTGAGGAGTATCGTCTCGAGAGATGCTGTGCCTGCTCTGCGGCAACACTCAACATGAGGTATTTTGTGCCACCAGTGTTCGTGCAGCACAGTATGAAGACACCGAATGTGAAAGGTTTGAGGGCTCTCATGTGACGACGGTGCGGTGTCCATCCCTCACATGCATAGAGCAGTGTCGAGACACAGACAGCGTTATGAACGGCCATCTTTGTGCGTGTGGAAAGGTCACGGTTCGTAAAAACTCGCTTGGGCAGCCTTCCGAAGGAAGCGGATGCTAGGTTAACACGATGTTGAATCTCTGCAGTGAGATCACATCTGGGGGTAATGATACTTTCGCAGGTACGTGAACTGTATAATGAGGCAGCTTCCAGTGAGGCCACACAACAACCACACAACTTGGCTCCCTTCAGCGAAATGGTTGAGAACCACTGTTGAATTTGGCTCCCTTCAGCGATATGGTTGAGAATCACTGTTGCAGAAGTAAGAAAAACGTTAACTACCACCACATCTTACTTTCTNGTCAGAATGATCAAACCGGGTCTGTAGTAGCGTAGCGNTCTAAAAAGAACTGAGNAATAATTAGTAGGTATATAATGTNCTGTAATACCCATAGCTTTTATATCTGTGTAGTCATGCTCTTAGCAGGAAGTATGATTAAGATATGATCCCGTTGCAGATTTAAGCGTGAAATGCACGGCACGCCATTGCAAAGTAAGAATTTTTATTATAAACCACTAGGCTTACGAGCAAGGTTTACTAGAATACTGGCAAAGTTTACTACGAAACATGACGTTTACAAACAGTAGCATAACATGAAAATTATAAATAATAATTGATAGCGAACTAGCAATTTTTTGCATAGAAGTAGATTTTCAGGAGGGCAATAAAAGTTAATGTAAAGAAATGTGGACATTTCTTGAAGTTTTCATCTGTGGAAACAAATTTTATGTTTTCAGCACGGTAACCAGTGTTATTTTCTCCTAAGCTTTGTATGGTAAATTGTGCTTCACTTTGCGATTCATCACTGCCTATTGTGAGTACAAAAGCTAAGAAATCAGAAGTTTTCAGCTATTTTAAAAATGTCGAATGTGAATTTCCTGCTAGAAGTCATACTTTTGCCCCGGCAGCGCTGTTAGCTGGAATCGCCAAGACTGCAACAGGCAAAGCATGCAACGAGTGTAAAACACTTGGTCAGTTAGAACTGGTCTGTGTTTATGCTCAGACAAGACACAAATGTAATTTCCCAAACAGCTATTTTCTTGATTCTGGTCGTAAGAAATATTAAAAGGACCTCAGGCATTGAAGACAAAAGCAGCGACTGCCTTTCCAGAAGTTGTTCATATTGCCGTTATTTTGAGTTACATTTCTGCTAGTAACTGTTCTCTGAATCGTCTGAACCTGTGATTGCTGTTTTTTCGTTGATTTCCTCATGGTAAGAGCGCTGCTTGTGAAAAACTACCAGATTGAATTAGGCCTACTCAAAAAGGTTTGGCATATTCTCGTATTTTTATGTATTTGATTTAATTCATTTTCCATTCAACTTGGGGCACACCGCAACAATTAAAATATTAATATGTGCAAACGAACAGAAGCCAGAGCCATGAAAAAAGAGAGCTCCGGAGCCCGAACCACACTCATGAAAACCAATTTTATTTTTACGTCCAATTTTATTTTTACGTGTGTCATTTTTACGTCGGCTCCGGTGCCCTAAAATAATCTACGCTGTAGCCGGGCACACAGACAATCCAGAGTAAAATTTTAACAGATAAATTGCGTTAGCAAAAGCCTCCAACAATTATCATGTTAAATTAAAATCTGCAAGAAACTAACACGTCACAATAGTAGGCTACTGAAGTTAATTCAATGATCGATTAGTGGTTGAGCATTTTCCCCCCCCTATCGCCCCCTTTGTTTTTTTCGCCCCCTTGTACATCAAAATCGCCCCCAAGGGGCAATTCCGCCTACTTTCAGAACCACTGGGTTAAAGCAAAGTCAAGCTTTAAGGACAGAATCATTTCATAACAATGCATGATCAGGCTGGAGTTAATTTTGAAAATTTCACTGAAGTGAAATTCTGGGACATTTTTCTAACCGGGACGGCACACCGGAACAGACGTTTAAACTGGGACAGTCCCGGCCTTTGGGTTTAGGTTTTGGGTTTGGTTTTAAGTTTAGGGTTTTAGGTCATGTAACAAGGACCTTACGCTAATCCAAGTGTATCGTCCTTGTCACTTGACCAATCCAAGCAATCAGATTCTCCTAANGGCAAAATAAGTCCAGCAGTGCTTTTCNCTCTAATGCCAAATTGACACTTCCTTGTCAAATTTTGGAAATCCCAAAAGGCTGTGTCTATTTTGCNGCATGAGGCAAAAACACTGCTGAAACTATTTTGCCTTCAACAAATCGTATTTGGCTAAAGGTAAAAAAGTTCCAGTAGTTCTTTTGCCTTATGAGACAAAATAAAAATACATGACTTTACATTGGCGGATCAGGACTGGATCGGCTGGTGATTTTCAAAAACTTTGCGGATCAGGACTGGACTCGGACTGAAACATTTCACAGTCCGCTCATCTCTGCCGTACACCTATACCTAGGGTTGCCACATTAAAAAAGGAAACGGGAACGTAGTGATGCATCAATAAGTAGGTGAATGAAGCAAGTTGAAATACAGTAGCCTACTGTAGGACAATTTTGAAATTTTGCTCAGAAAAACAATTATTCTTTTTTTTTTGAGTTTCCTTTCATCGCACGATCTGGAAAAAGTCACAACACTACCAGTTTGATTGGGTGTGCGTCGCTCACGTAGAGTACAGGTCCCTAGTGTTGAAGAATGTGAGAATTACTGGCATTTCAATACACTGGTGTAGGATGCGTGGGTGCAACCGCACCACCAAAACTTTTGATATGGTGAAAATCCGGGAAAATCACTTAAAATCCGGGAAAAATTTGTGAAAACGTTCGCAAAATCGCTGTATGTGCTTTGATTTAGACAAATGGCACCGAAAATCAAAGCGCAGGCGTTTTTTTGTAGGTCAACCTTATATGTAGTCCTTTTCGGGAAAGTTAGGGGAAATTTGGGAAAAATTTGGTACATGAAGTGTGGCGCTTGAATGCTTGAAGTGTACTTTGATTTGAAAGAATGCGCCCAACTTCAAAACAAATGTAGCTAGACTTTTTTTTGAGGTCATTTTCTTTGGAGCTTTTTTTGGGAAAGTTTGGGGAAATTTGGGCAAAAATCCTTCCCATCGCTAAAAATTTGCCTGCTCCTGCACCTATGTTTGAATACGTACAAACTAATGCTGACAAAAGAAGCAAGTTTCGAAAAATTACTTTCATGCAGCATGTGTAAGCAGCCTGAAAATAAGAAAAAAATCATCCAGTTACAGCAGTTTGATTTTTGTTATTTCGCTCTTTAGATGCCCCCCTGCATTGGATTCCCGGAGTCGTCGTCTCGTTCTCCCCCCCTCTGCACGCCACTGGGAGTGGTGATACCGCAAATAAAGTTTGGCTTTTTCTGGCCTTTAAACAGTCGATTTGGCCTTTTTCTGGCCTCTTTTCAGCATTGTTTTGCTTCTTATTGAAATTTTCATCTGGCAACCGTGGCCACCGCTTGCGAAATGCATGACCTGGAAAATTACTCTCTGCATGCATAGATGGCATGAAGTCAGAAATTGCACAAGTCAACTTTCTCTTGACAACGGATTTGGTCTGAGTTAATTTAAAATAAATATGGCCTTTTTTCGCTAAAAAGTTGTAGTTGTTCCTTTTTCGGACTTCTTTTAGACTTGCTTTAGCCTCATGAGGCAAAATAGACACTGCTTTCAAGTTTTCGGAGCGTAAACAGGAGGCAGAGTGTAAATTTTTGATGAACTTTGGAGCAGGAGCTGGAGTCACTTTTTTTGACAGGACAGGAGTCAAAACAGTGATTCCGATCACCTCTGGTTTTTAGCAGTTTCCAGACAAGCAGTGGCAGGTGCAGATTTGGGACGGAAACAGTGCGGGGTGGGCGGGCAAGGGTTGGGAGGGTGCGTGGGGCGGGAACGGGAAAACTTTCTCAAATTCATACGGTTGTTGAACGTGTTCAAAATTTGCGGGTGCTGGGAAGGTGCAGACAAAAATTTCAACCCGCACAGAGCTCTACTTCCTCTTCCTGTATGATGGACGTAACTAGCAGAGATGAGCACGGATAGGAGTGGATCGGACTGGATCAGGACTGAAGCCAATTTTGGCCCCAGCAGGACTGGATCGGACTGCAATTTATTTCAAAATTGGCGGATCAGGACTGGAACGGACTGAGAAAATTTCTATTGTTTTAATGTGATTATTCTCAAAAAATATCAAAAATTTTAGTTGTGATCCGATTTCACAGCTTTGCTAAAGTAAATGGAAGTGTATATTTTGCCATCAAATGCAAAAACTCTGCTGGGACTATTTTGCAATTCCAACTGTATCCACCTTTGTTCACATATAACGTTGAGTTCTAGTAGCAACGTGAACATAGTTGAGTGGTTAGTGTCTGTGCCTGCTGTGCGATTGTTCGTTGGTTTTGCTCTCACCATTTCCTTTGGCTTAGCTTGTAGAAGTTTCAGTTGATAGGAGTGCTTTTAATGTACTTTTTCAAAAAGTTTAGGATTTAGGTTTTGGGTTTGCGTTTAGGGTGTATGTTTACGTTTCGGTTTAAGGTTTACTATTAGGGTTAAGTTTCGGATTAGGTTTCGAGTTTAGGTTGAACTTTTATGTTTAGGTTTTGGTTTTAGGTTTGAATTTTGGGTTCAGGTTTTGAGTTTAGGTTTTGGGTTCAGGTTTTGGGTTTAGGTTTTGGGTTTAGGTTTTGGGTTTAGGTTTTGGGCTTAGATTTGGGGTTTAAGTTTTGGGTTGGGGTTTTGGGTTTAGGTTTTCAGTTCAAGTTTCGGGTTTAAGTTTTGGGTTTAGGTTTTGGATTTTGTTTAATGTTTAGGGTTTTCGGTCATGTAACAAGGACCTTACGCTTATCCAAGTATATCGTCTATTTGTCACTTGACCAATCCAAGCAATCGGATCCCCCTAATGGCAAAATAACTCCAGCAGTGCTCTTCCCTCTGTTGCCGAAGAGACACTTCCTTGTTAAAATTTTTGGAAATACCTAAAGGTTGTGTCCAGGGGCGGAGCCAGACATTTTCATTTGGGGGGGCCACTGGAGGGGACAGTTTTGCAACAAGGGGAGCTGTCCATGGTCTGTGTAGGACTTTCAGAAAGAGACCTGCAAAATTTTTGGGGGGCCACTGGGGCGCAGGCAAAATTTTGGGGGGGCATTTGCCCCCCTGGCACCCCTCTGGCTCCGACCCTGGTTGTGTCTGAGGCAAAAACACTGCTGGAACTATTTTGTCTTCAACCAATTGCATTTGGCTGAAGGCAAAATAGCTCGAGTAGTTCTTTTGCCCCATGAGGCAAAAAGTCCGGCCATCTCTGGTAACTAGAAGAAATACCGCCCACGTGCGGATGTTGAGTTTGCAGCGCAGCTGGAGATTTGTATGGAACAGGTGAAACCANTGGGGAAAGGTTGCTAAGCTGGCCGTGGGAGTNTCTACATAGTCAATAATGGCAAATGCTGTTAGAGCGGGGTCATTGTACAGATTTTTGCCCCATAAGCGCAAGGTGCTAAGTTTGTACAAGAAAGCTTTGCGCCACCTTGAAGCTTACTGCTTTGAACATGGAAGACACGTTTATGCATACGAACGCACTATGTTGAGAGCCAGATTCGACAAGCACAAAGACGAGAAAGATTTCAAACGAGCCACTCAGCTTCTGAGATTGGGCGAAGAAGAGTTTTGGTTAAATCAACATCCAATGCCTATTATTTTTCCTGATGAATATGGTGGCGTGGCTTGGGATCGCCATGAAAAAAATCGGGTTGATGAATCTGCCTTTGATACTTGGGGACCTGAACTCAAAGCCTCCTTTCCCGATTATTTTGCAAAGCGTGAAAAGTGGTACAAAATACGACAAGATACATGGGAAGAAGAAATGAAATGGCTGCAGGAATGGGATAAAAATAACATTGAAAATGGAGTACCAATGACTGATGCTCTCCCAGCAGCTCGACACAAAGATGGTTACCCACCATTTTGGTGGCGGAGAGTAACAAGACCACTAGAACAAGTGAAACTTATGGAATGGTTTCCTAACAAAGCTGATCACTGGTGGTAGAAATCTGAGAACTACTTTTGAAAAATAACAATGATGAAATTTTAAATTTGGGAAAAGAAGCTTGTTTGACATAAGTTGGAAAAAATTCTAGTGTATTATATTGGTTGTTTTTCTGTTGCATAACTTGTGAGATTGTAATGGTATATGGGATTAACAATTATGTCGGTCTCAACAAACATCTATTAATTTATGTGAATGATTTTTTTGGTAGCTTAATATCATGAAAAAATCAACCTTGCTTGTTTTAAAAACTTTTGCCATTAATAATTTTTAGTACATGTACTACACATTACTTGGTAATTTAAGATAATTCATTTTGTGAAAACTGCAAATTGTTATTCATTGTTAATGATTTGTTAAAAGATTTCTTTTCACTTAAGATAGTTGAAAAAACCTTGTTGTGCTTGTTTCAACATCTTTCAATTGTCTAACATGGCTTTCTTGTAAATTTATAAAAACTACTTGGTGATATTTCAATTTGTGCTATATTGCCACTGAGCACTTTAGTTTAATGCTTTGAATTGTTTATTGTCATTGGTCTATAGATGTTAGTCATAACAAACAGAGTAGATTAAATATAAAGGTGGTAAAAGTGTCATTGTGCAATGTGTAAAAATGAAATGTCCAGCCCAGTTTCTGAAAGGAAGCTGGCTGGTTTTAAGTTTTACAAAGAAATTTTAGGAAGACCAAAATTTGTTGTGGCACCAATGGTTGACCAAAGTGAGCTTGCATGGAGGATGCTTAGTCGGAAATATGGTGCTCAGCTTTGCTATACTCCAATGTTGCATTCATCAGTCTTTAGAAGAGATGCTCAATACAGGTGATTTCAAATAAATAGTTCTGACTTTTTTACTACAACTATTCATGTTTCAGAGTCATATCTGCTGTGCTTTCGACTCACCTGCTTGTTTTTCGACCTTGTCATGTTTTTTTGCTTCCACATGAAACTACTCATCCATTATCAGAAACTAAACGCTGTGTAAGCTTTTTGTTTATCAAATATGACGTTTGTAATTTATTTCAAAAGATACCAGTGAGTGGTCTTATTTTTTTTTTATATACCGGTGTGCAAACATTTTTTTTATTACTTAACATATTTAAAAAATTTGAACATTTGCGCTGAACAACATGTACGGCCAGTGGTCATGTAATACAAACATTCACAATAGCTTATGATCTGTGATATGTTCTATGCTGTATACTGGTCTACTATTGGGCAGCATTGCTGTTAGTGGAAGTGAGCAGTTCAGCTTCTGTGCACTAATCAGGTAGACTGCTAAATGCAAAGAACAGGTATCTAAGGCCCGAAAAGCTACATGCAAGAGGTGCTGTTTTTTGGGTCAAATTCTAGAATAACACCACTTCAGAAAATAGTGGAAAAGACATGATGATACACTCATTATAGTGCACTGACAACAAATAGATGCATGAAAGCTGCTAATGGTTACGACATACAAGTATTTACGAAGTTATGTGCAATCATAATGTCACCTTATAAAACGTATCTTCACCTACCCAGGGTTGCTGGATTGGCTGTTATGTGGCCAAATTACAGAAATTTGGCCATACAATTTTTGGGTTGGCTGTTTGTTTTTTTGCCAGTTTCATGGTTGTTTGACCGAAAATAATTTCTGTTGACCATTTGTGAAAAAAATTTATATTTTAGACAAAAATGTCAACAACAACACCATGTTTTCAAAGTTCGGTCGCCTTGTGTAGGAAAATCGAGGCAGTGTGAGATGTGCTGGTTTCTTTTTTGCTGAGAGATTTTGGTCATTTGTCCCATAATAGTATTAAAACGTGCAGTTACAATATTCACTAGCCTGCCTTTTTGGACATTATGACCTAATTGACATATTTTTGCAGTCATTTAAAAAATTGTCTATGAAAAATGACTGAAAAAATAAACCTAGGATGTAAGTGCATGCTGTTATGGTTGTTGCATGGTGCAGATCTTGCAGGCGAAGCTGTTTGTGTACGTGTACTTGTTTG
>JGI24159J19872_10001217_pt1 | contig 27621 bp, 21 predicted proteins | sample Ectturendosymbi4_FD_19872 | JGI IMG/M metagenome (IMG submission 19872)
GCCTCGCATCAGTTAAATCCGGCCCTGCGTGTAGTACTAATTTGTATGACATCAATCGCAAACCTTTCACAAGAGCCCCCTTTAAAACAGCCTAGGGCCCTGCAAACGATGTAAAGTATTTGTATCAGGTTTGCTATTTTAGGATATGTAGATTGCAAATACAGTATTAGCAAGTAGGCTATAGTATGAGGTGTTAAATTTAGACTACTCAAGTTGCATTGCCTGAACCACTTTCGGAGGCAACTTGCACTAACGCTTTTTGGTTGCTTTTGAAATGGTGGTTTTCAGAATGTACCGTACGTTTTCTGTATTTTTGAAATGTACAATACAGGGTGGGCCAAAAGTAGACGTTCTTGATTGCTTTTTTATATTTATGGCTGAAATTTTGGGAGGGTATTGACAAATACTGGAGCGTTCCGGGAAAATTATTCTATCACTAGTGTTGTACCTTACCACGATTTGTTTTTTTATAGGTTGGCCAAGAACGCAACGTACTTATTTTCGATCTTGGCGGTGGTACCTTCGATGTTAGCATTCTCACAATTGAGGACGGGATTTTCGAAGTGAAGTCAACAGCAGGAAACACACATCTTGGGGGTTAGCCAATCTTCAGCAGCTTTTGTCATACAGCCAGCGAGTCAGAGTTGCTTAAATTTATTTGTGTTGCAGGTGAAGATTTCGATAACAGAATGGTGAACCATTTCACTAATGAATTCAAGCGCAAGAACAAGAAAGATATCACTGGCAACAAAAGAGCCGTTCGCCGTCTTCGCACAGCATGTGAACGTGCTAAACGTACTTTGTCATCAAGTGCACAAGCCAGGTGCGTTACCAATTATATCGAGTTTCAATAGACCCCTCGACAACTATTACATCCTAAACTTTTGTTCAGTATTGAAATCGATTCACTCTTCGAGGGAATTGATTTCTACACATCCATCACGCGAGCACGTTTCGAAGAACTCAACGCCGATCTTTTCCGGGAAACCTTGGAACCTGTGGAAAAGGCGCTGCGTGATGCTAAAGTTTCCAAATCAGACGTGCGTGTCATATGTTTGTCCACATTATGCACATTGCACTACGTTATGAATTCACTAATATTGTCAACTATGTACAGATTCATGACATTGTGTTGGTCGGTGGTTCAACAAGAATACCGAAGATCCAGACCCTATTGAAAGACTTCTTCAATGGGAAAGAACTAAACAAGTCCATCAATCCCGACGAAGCAGTGGCTTACGGGGCTGCTGTTCAGGCAGCGATCCTCAGCGGTGATAAATCTGAGGAAGTACAAGACCTGTTGTTGCTCGACGTAGCGCCTTTGTCTCTCGGTATCGAGACTGCTGGTGGAGTGATGACGTCTCTCATCAAGAGGAATACCACTGTACCAACTAAACAATCACAGGTCTTCACCACATACTCCGATAACCAGCCTGGTGTACTAATTCAGGTGAGTTAATTAACTTCTGAAGTAATGCTTAAAGAGTGCAAAAACCACGCTAACCGTACTGTTGTGTGACAGGTTTACGAGGGTGAGAGAACAATGACAGCTGACAATAACATTCTTGGTAAGTTTGAACTTTCTGGAATACCTCCTGCTCCCCGTGGCGTCCCTCAAATCGAAGTTACTTTCGACATCGATGCAAACGGCATTCTAAATGTGTCAGCTGCTGATAAGAATACTGGAAAGACCAACAGCATCACAATCACCAACGACAAAGGTTCGTATGACCTTTCCATAACACTTCATAATATCGCCTATGACGATACTTTTCGTCGGTAACGGCAGAATTCGGATCTTCTACATGCATTCCAGTCGGGCTATAACCGCTTCGCCTATATCAGTGGTTCTCAAAGTGGGCGGCGTCGCATCCTTGGGGCGATTTTGAGGGGCAAGGGGCGAACACAACAAGGGGTGATGAGTACGGGGAAAAACAACACGAAGAATGCGAAAACGCCCAACCATTGCCACTAATCATCATTGTGTAACTTCAGTAGCTTATGACTTACCAGTTTCTTGCACATTTTAATGTACAATGGTAATCATCGGAGATGGTTACAAAATTGGATTGTTGTGCTATAATGGTGCCGCTTCCGCCTAGAGCAGTCTCGTTACGAATAAGTTCTTTCGGTACAGCAGTCAGCGCAGTAGGACGCCATGTCTGAGACGGTTTACCATTGTTGTAAAATTCTAAAGTTGGGTAGGTGCTGGTTATTAGTATTCTACTACGACGCGTGTGTTGCTTTATCGGGCATGTCTCCAGAGTGTAAAAGGGGCAATGGAGCAAAAGTTTGGAAAAACACTGGGCTATATCGTCGCTTCGCTTAAAGCGACCCTTGGATGGTCACCTAATGTTTGTTCGTTTACAACCATGTTTTCTTACAGTTGTGGGGTGTAAACTGAACTAATACCAAATAGGAACACAGTTACCGTGTGGCCAACCGTTAAGACGTGGCAGGAATAAAGACAAATAAGTTGTCACTTTAAAAGTACGTTAAAACATATCGTACGCATGCCCCAGCCCCATCAACTAACGTTATAGCGCAGTTCTGCTGTAGCAAAAACAAAACTTTCATGTTTAAATATAGGTCGCCTCAGCAAAGAGGAAATTGAAAAGATGGTCAATGATGCTGAGAAGTACAAGGAAGAGGACAACAAACAGCGCGAGCGAATTCAAGCGAAGAACGGCTTGGAGTCGTACGCCTTCCAACTTAAGTCCACCGTGGAAGATGAGAAGCTGAAGGGAAAGATTTCAGACGACGACAAAGAAGCAATTATGAAGAAAGCCAAAGAAACCTTGGATTGGCTGGATCACAATCAGGTGGGTGCAGTGTTTGTTTTCTACGTTGTGGTCAGGGCTCTCACAAATGCAACTCCAAAATCTCTAGAATAGTACCAAAAAATCCCTATTTTAAATAACAAATCCCTAAATCTGTGGCGGTGCAGCATAAAATGGAATGCCAATAATAAGCGTTAAAAACAGAACCAAATATGATTTGCAAAATTTACCGAGTTCATTTCATACTTTAATCCCTAAAGAGGAAGTTAAACCTTGGGACAAAATCCCGAAAAGTGAGAGCACCGGTTGTGGTGTCTTCTCGCAAATATGGTTGACGCAGGAAGTGAAGTCTGTATTGCTTTCGGTAATTATGTTCTTTTTTCTCTTGTAGTCCGCGGAGAAAGACGAGTTCGAGCATCAACAGAAAGAATTGGAGAAGGTGGCTGCACCAATCATCACCAAGTTGTACCAAGGTGCTGGCGGAGGTGGAATGCCAGGTAATTATGTGTAGCCTCATAAATTTCCTTGCTCATCTGGGATCTGCATTACAAGCTAGAGATCTTTCTTGTAAGGTGTTGCGATCGCAGGGTACGAGCGGCAGACCCGCAGCCACGGGGGCATTCACGAGCGGTGAACTTGTTGTGCAGAGACAAAAACCCTTCTCCCCCCAAAAATGTATTTTGTCCCCCGAATCTCAAACGTTGCTGCGGGCCTGACGAGCGACAAAAGATCACACGCCATGTAAAACTGCTTGTCCGCGCAGCATGCATATAGCTGCTATTCTTAATGCACATCCCGCTGTGAATCAGTGCTGCGGCGACGCGCAGACCTAGTGGCTTCCAACAGCAAGCTTTGAATGGTGCTAGTGATGATTTCTAAGTTGTGTCCTGGCCTCTGACTTCTGATGCTTTTTAAGCTAGAGTTTCTGAAGCACCATTTCTATTCCTAAGAGCTTGCGCACAACTTTTTATGCTTTTCTGCTAACTTTTGACCTATTCTTCCACAGGTGGTATGCCTGGTGGCTTCCCTGGTGCCGGCGGACCCCCACCAAGCTCTGGAGGTAGCGGTGGACCCACCATTGAAGAGGTCGATTGAATTTCATGCCAAGCAAATTTTCGTGTATGATTTGGCTGTTTAAGTGAACTTGATGGAAGTTAGGTCTGTTAGTTCAATTTCTTTACTGCCCTGGCATTCTCATTCAGTGAATTTGCATATCAATAAAAATGACTCCAATTTACTTTTGTTCAGCGCAGTGTTCTGACCCAGGGAAGTACAGCATTAGAACTGAGAAATTACACTCGACAAACATTTCATAGACCTTGCAGAAGTTGAGCAGCTAAGGCTTCAATTTAATCGGCCTGTCTGAAGCAGCATAGTCTAGATTTTCATATCAGCATGAAGTTAGATGTACGTAGATGAACGTTGGACGACGAATTACCCGAAGAAGCGTAAGGACGACTTTTTAAAATCGTTGATTGTTGCTGCTGTCGAAGTAAAGAAGCTTGGGCTTCTGGCAATTCTCGTTAGGTAATAAACAAACGTAGAGATCACCACAGCAACTGGTAGTAAACGAAGGAGAAATTTCGCCGCAACACCACAAGTTTTCCATATGTGCAGGCTGCAGGCATTACAAACACGGAAGCAACGCATCAGCGACCACTTTAATATCACCTAAGTATGCACAGCCAGTAACAGTTTTTTTGATTTTCACTAATTTTTTTAATACGGTTTGTTGCTCGTCCAAGCCGGTTGTGGGAGAATTTGAAAGCGGAGATCAGTGTTAAGTCTAATGTNTTTCTGCTAATAGCCGACACCACTTCAGGACAGCATTAAAAGGGGGCGGCATGAGCGGTAGTTGCCCAGTGGCCTGAGGCCTCAGCGATGAAAAGCAGTTTTGATTCATGTTAACTGGTTCTTGGACTTGTCATGGCGGAATCAAACAATGAAACCCATAGACGATGAGAATTTATTTGCGCTACTCGGCTTCGATTGAACGTGTGTTGGGATACATTAGAAGCAGGGGTGTAGCGAGGGGGGAAATGCCCCGGGCGCCGAATCACAGGGAGTCGGAAAGCCCCAACAGTGTCGCAAGTACTTCAATACAGTACATTTGCTCCAGAAAGAACTTGCTCGTTTTCTTATCGTAAAAAGCATACTGCATTTAGTGCCCTTATAGCATCGAGGTTTTCACAAATGTTTCTGCGGGAAAGTTTTATGAGCAAATGGTGGCTTTGATCTAAAGTCGAAGGTTGGCAGGCCTGCTTCACTAAAAACAATGTGTTCATTGACGTGACGTTTCTGAACACAGTTGTTCAGGAAAAAAAACGCCAGACAGGCACGTTTTATGGACGACGCTAAAGAGAGGGCATTCGGTTGTGTGCTCCCTCATTAAAATTCTGAACAAGCGCCTGGCAACGATGATGTGTTTCTTAAACTGTAAGACATGGAATATTGATAAATTGCGGGCATTTGATAAACAGTGCAGATAACGGAAGCTTGGGTACCGAAAATCGGCAAATAAGAACAACTCAAAATTACATTCTTTTATCAAACTGCTCGTGATACACAGTTGTCAACCTGAATGTTAATAAGTTTTCTGAACAAATTAAATATCGTGTTATATTGTTTCATGCCTCACTAAAGGATGACTGACATTCAGGGTCAAGTGAAAACGTTTTATTTTGGCGAACAAATTCAAAAAGCACTTTATCTCAGTGCTCTGCTGCAGTTAAGAACGCTGTTTCGTGCCTTTTGTATGCAAATATCTCGTATATGCCCAACTGTGGTGCAAGTGCACACAGTCGGTATTAACCATTCATCAATTATTTCGCTTTACCTTCCCGGCGAGTACAAAATCAATCTTGTCAAATAATCAGTCCGACGTGCTAGGCATATTCTATTTGATTCGGTAGTGATGCGGGAAATCGAAAACCTGTTAAAAATTTGCGATAGATTTACTTGTCTTACATGTGGGGTGAAGTTAATTGAATAAAGATATGTGCAAGTTTGAATCATCGCAAAAAGATGAAAGCAGAGCCCAGTCGGCTGATTCCTTGAAAGCTTACAGAAAACCTATAGCTTTTAACTGCTGTGCATAATCTCAAAGCGCTTCAACTTTCATTTGATACCAATTGCTGCTCTATCCTACAGTGAATTTGAAATCATTTAGCTGCAACGGGAAGAGTCAGCAGCAAAATCTAACGTAATTACCAGATGCGTTTAATTTTGTAAGTGTTATAAATCGGTGTACTAGGAAGTCATCGCAGTACTNCATTGAAATAATAATGATGGCGCCATTCAAGCGTGTGTCCTATACAGGCCCGTAACCAGCTTTGGACACTAGGCGGGGCGAAGAGTTTTGAGAGGGGCTCAAATGTTTTAAACTATGTCCAACAATTTTTTCAGGGGTGGCTTCGCCCCCCCTGGTTACGGGTCTGGCCCTATATGCTTGTGCTTCATCAAAGTAAATGTATTAGCGCCATCAAGGGTATACTGTACTTTTCTACTCCTGCCACGCATATATCCTCGTGTTTTCATGTATTTTTGTGTTCCTTGTTACTTCTATGCATGTTTAAATTCTAGCGTATTGCGTGTGGGGGTGAAGACATTACACAATACAGTATAAGTCGCTTGTTAAGGGCCCTTGACACTGCCATTACTTAGAGATAACTTGCTATCTGTCTTCTCAGTAAAGCACTCCTGACCGACATGAAAATAAATTGATTTTTTTCACATTAGGACTTCAAATCCCGCATAAAGGTTATTGTGTTTTCTAGAATCCCGTGAGTTGTTCAAATTTACTGTAATTACGCGTAATGCTAAGCCATCTTTACATGTAGCTAAGCGTGCTCAATGCTTTTTGTAATGCTGTGGTAATGTGGTTACGATTATGTTCACAGTTTAATTCCATTGTATATCTAAATCAAGCCAGTTAATTTAGCAAGTTTAAAGTAGCTACGGACGTTTTACGGAATAAATCAAACGTAGCCAAAATATACTGATTATTATCAAAAATCCAAACATATTTCAAACATGTTGAAAGACTCTAGCGTTTACGTTTATCAGTTGCATACGTCAATTAGTCGCTCAAGAATTAGACGACAACAGGATCCACTTCTTGTATGGCCGAAAGTTTTGTAGGTCTACGTCGGAAGTCTATGCCTTTGAGCAAAGTCACTACTCAGCTTCGATTGAACGAGTGTTGATGTCCATCAGAAGAGTGCAAATTAAAAAAATCCAGTCGTGATGGCGGCCACAATGACTTCTTTCTCAACTGCAATATAGGTTGCAAACAGCATGCTGCAGATCGTGCTGCACATCATCGAGATTTCTACAAACACTTGTGCGGCAAAGTTTTGCGAGCAAGTGGTGGCTTTGACCCAAAGGCGAATTTTCGTTTTTGGACCCTAGGCTATTTTAAATTGGGGACCCTTCTGGAAGGTTTGCGACGTCTGATGTCATAAAAATTAGCACTACACGTTCTCGTTACATTCACTGAACAAATTGTTCCAATTCATAAACATATTTCATTATTCTGAATTCCCTCGATATCAGGAACAAAAACAGTCACAATGAAACTAGCGAAAAAGGCAGCGTTGAAGTTATCTGACCACACTTCCATTACATATGTATTAAGTACTTCGCTGGCCCTGGGTAATCTGAAAAATGGATTCAGGCGTTTAGTTGCACACATACGTAACAATTACCAATTCTCAACGCCATGAAAAGAGAATGCTCATCGTCATTCACTTCAATCTTTGGCGCTCATTCTTCTATAGAGATCTTTTATTAGCGGCACAGTAAAAAAAACGTGCGTTGAACCAAAACAAGGTTACAAAAAAATGCTTACAGAAATGCTGGAAATTGTCCTTAGTCCCAAAATTGTGGGCCCCCCCAAATTCGGGGCCAAAGGCTTAAGCCTTTTATCCTATCCGCGCTTGCATTGATCCAAAGTAAAAGCTTGAAACTTCACTATCGAAACTTTTAAAACTTGTCAATTCAAGGAACGCCTTTTCATTTGCCGGCTTAAATCTGAACTAGATTGTTAAAAAAAACCAGACAAATGAGCATTTCATGGATGATGCTTTAAAAACAAGGGGCATTGAACTATTAAGATGTTGAGACTCGGTTGTTGATTGCGCCTCTCTAATCAAAATTTTTCTGGCAACGCGTCTGCGACTCGCTAACAACAACAACACATGCCATATTTCACATTACATCCCAAGGCATGTAAGCATTCGCCGATATGAAGTTACGTGCTGTTACTTCAGAACATTTGATGCCTTGATAAGAAACAATTTGTACGCTTTTGTTAAACGATGTGCGTCTTCATCATACTTTTTTGTCGGCTCGCTTCGATTGTCTGATGCCTTGTACAAATCTCGATTTTCTCCCATTATGTAACGCTTCTGCATGAGAATGACTGAATGCAGTAATTACTATTACGCTGTTTCAGTGTCGGCTCATCTTTAGTGTTGTCTGTGCTTATCCCCTAACATAGGGGTGCGCAACCTTTTCGCTACAGCTAGCCGCATTACGATTATTTTTATGAAGTACGACTGCCAGTGAGTTCAAGATATCTTTGCATTGTTTCTGTTCCGCTTCCACACGTCTGTTTGGCTGTCTTTCTGCTAAGTATCCTCATACAGTAGACAAAGAGTTGTGATTAATGCACGGCCGCCATTACTTTATTTTAAATTTCAAGTGCACGGCCGCATAAATGTTTATCGAAGGTCGCATGCGGCCGAACGATCGCAGGTTGTGCACGCGCACCCCTGACCTAATACCTATATTGCAATGTATTGTGTCTGAGCAGGGACAACGGAGAGCGGGGCATTGCCCCCCTGACCTTCCTTGAGGGGGGCAACGGGGGCAGAGGTGCCTTTTCATAACAGTATCATAGGTCATTTCAGGGTTTATAAAGATCGACTGGAAACAAAGTTATTGCAACTATTCGCGCAACGAGAAAATTTAGAATGGTTTTCTAAAATTTTTACAATTATTTTTGAGGTCAACATTATCGCTGAACAAAAACAAGCACGATTGGTAAGGAGTTTTTTGCTTTTATAAGTTTCCATTGTCCTCAACTATTTTACTGCCCCCCTGCCCTACCGCTGCTCCGGCGTCGCGTCCCTGTGTCTGAGCATTTTTGCATTCTTGTGGCACTTTGAGTATAAACCTGTGCTGTGGACCATGTGCCTAAGCAAAACGAACAAATAATTCCTCCGGAGCATAAAATCATCAAAGCAATTGCGCAATTTTTTGATTTAAAAACTACATTCTTGAAGCTTGCGAGCAACAATGTAAAATTGTAAATAAAAGAGGGTTAATTTCTTAACCCTGCTTATTGTCAAATCCACAGAGATGTAGACGGATTTGGTTTTGAATCTTGCCGTATTCTGGTATTTTGATGGATTTGGATTGGATTTGTGTTATTTCTGCTCAACCGGATTTGGATTGGGTTTGATAATTTTGTTTTGAACTTTTTCGCAACTCTTAACTCCGTTTCGGACCTGCAGATTACTGCATTTCATTGGTGACATTTTGTTCAGCGGTGTTTCTAACATCCGTTGGGATTGTACATCGTGTTTGTTTTGTTTAAATCTTGACTGTGACCAGTGATACAAGTCTGCTATCTTATTTAGGTCAATCATGTCATCAACATTACGGAAGGGTGTGGCTTTCATTGATCCAGTGTCGTTTCTTGATTCGTGATTGTTTTTACATTCAGTACAGGAATACCTACTACTTAGTAACATTTAGCAAAGTTAATCATTACTTATATGTGTAGCCTATCACGAGTTGCTTGTGCTGTATAACTGTTAATCTTTGATATCTTATACGTTATTTCTGAGTTTTTCATTGCATCAGTGGCGTAGCAAGGGGGGCAGGGGGACCTGGGCCCCGGGCGGCACCTTCTGGGGGTCGGTACTTTGTTGATAAAAATTAAATGTTGAAAGGAGTTTACATTTTCTAACTCTTCTTTATTACTTTTAAATAAAGTTTTAAACGGTCTAACTCTTTTCAGTTTTTCTGTTTAGAAACCCTAGACTGGTAGGCTAGCCTAAAAAAACACACCTGGCTGTGGAGTGAGCAAAATAATTAAACGTTTACTCAAAAATTTTGGTCAAATCCAATGTGCTAAAGTGTCCCGGTGTTTGTCTTGAAATCAGGGTTTTTTTAACACACTTACTTGGGGAGCAATTGCGCCCCTGTCCTTGCACTTCTCCGAACAAAGCCATTTCCCCCATCCCAGTCAAAGTCCTTAGAATTAAGGAAAGAGATGACATTCCACCGCAGATTAGTAAACATTACTTATCGGGTACTGGGATTTTGAGATTCTCGTGTTGCCCCTCTGAAAACCTGATGAAAAAGGCCCTGCATGAAATCACGGCAAATAGTTAAGGATAGCTTAGTCTTTTTTCTCCTATCGTTGGTTCCTTAGCAACGGCACATCATTACATCATCTGACACCTAGGCATTGGCGACCAACATTTCGTAGGGGCGGCGATGGCTAGTCCGCCTCTCAGTCGGAGACTTGAGTGTTCGATCCACGGCCGCTGAGTGAATCACCGTAGCGCTCTTTGGGAAGAGTGCTCACCTCAACCGCCCCGGCAAGAATCGTAGTTCAGGCTTTGGCTTGCCGTCACGAAAATTACAAAAAGACATTACTTGACACATCTCATACTCTTTTTTAATGTTCAGTGTGATGTCTTCAATAAGTGCGATAAGCTGTAGCTTGGTCATTAGGTGGCGACATCAACACTAAATATTGGCGGTTGAAGTGAAGAACTCTGCAAAGGCAACATTGCTCAGTTTCAATAGAATTGCTGTTTTACCGCATGATGTAATGGTGTGGGAAAATGACGTTCTTGAAGCGGGTAGCGCGGTTGATATGTCTGCGTTGCTAACTTAGAGCTCAGATAGTAAGTTTGAACTGCAAGTATACCAGAATGAATCAGAGACAACCGATAGGCAGTGTGAGTTTCGTAGAAGTCCCCTTTGTTCAACGGCATACTAACATTAGCCATCATAGAAAAAGTCATTTCAACAAGAAAAGCTTTGAAAAGATGTTGCTCCCACTTCGATGAATGTGGCACGGTTTGGCAATACAGTTTTTGAAATAGGTGTCTGTTGGTAACCACGTCCGTCGCCACAGGGGCTTTGGTGAGCTTAGCCCCCACCAAAAAGTTTCCAAGCCCCCAAATTGAACTATGAAACACTANAAACCAGTGGATTTTTTGTCAAATTTTTGAATATCAAGACCCCCCTGCACAAACGTAAAGCCTCCCTATTTAAGACCTTTCAACGATGGTTCTGTTGGTATCGAACGAAGGCATGGAATAACACTGTGCACATGTAATTAGAAAAAACCCGGGGTTGGGGGTGTAGTGCTAAAAAGTGTGTGGGAACGGAATAAAAAGGAAGACTGCACCAAATAATTCGAATAAAGTGAGCATTCGCCTGCACGAATTTCCACACTGGATCTTCCCGTTTCACTGTATACTTTTGACTAGCAGTGCGAATCTGCTTCTCACTATCACATCTGTGAGATCGCAGCCATGGTTTAATGTAGTGCAAAAAGGTGTGGGCCTTTCCCACGCAACTGCACCCTTGAAAAAGCGCAGCAGCTAGACCAAGCATGCAGGTCACGATGATGGCTGAAAGTCAGCATTTCTCCCCAGAGCCAGTTTTAAGCTTATTTGACCTATTTTATCAAAATGTGTCCCGCACCTAGAGAGGGCCTCGCGGAAGTGCCGACACAGTTAACGTTTTAAGCCTTTTATATATTAACAGTTAACGTTTTAAGCCTTTTTATTCTAAGAGAATTAAACCACCACTGAAACGTGAAGTGAACTATGAAACGTCCTTTTCACATCAGTGAGATCATATTATGAAATTAATATTAATAGCCCACTATATGGAGTATATATATCTATATTTTTTTTCTACTATATGGATTATATATTTATAGACAAGGATACTACACGAAATATTAACATTAATAAATGTTTACATCTGCAAAGTAGGTATGCCCCCAACAATCCCTTAATTTTTTCGTTTCATCCCCTGAAAGGAGTAAACTATCAAAAAGTCAAGCGGTGGGCTTACCGGAGACTAAAAACCAACAGGGAAGAACACTTGAAGAAACATGTTGTGTCCACATCTGCATTAGTAAACAAAGAAAAATTAGGAAAAATAATGAGGAAGGTGGCGACATGCAGAAAAAAGCAAGACTCACAATTGACAATGAAAAACAAGACTCATTTCAATTTATGAGTGTTTAATTGTGATCTTCAAGATGCTTCATTAATCTTTATATCTTCAAATGAGCGCAGAACATGATCTTCTTCCATTTTAAATTCTTGTAAGCAAATTTTAGAGGTGAAAAGGGCGGCACTTTTATCGTCGGTCTCGGGCGGCACTTAGCCTCGCTACGCCATTGCATTGTTGCTAATAGTGATTACCTTGAAGTTGTTGAAGTGTCAATTATTATGATGTTGTGAGCCAATAGTACGACATAAGTTAACTTGAAATACTTTTCAACCTATTTTTTGTTTTTGAATGTTTGAGTTGCACTGCAGTACATATAGCCTAAAAACAGTTATAGATTTTTGGATTTAAACAGGATTTGGATTTTGAAACTGCCAGTTTATCGTATTTGGATTGGATTTTGAAATAAAATTGATGGATTGTACTTGGATTTGAAAAACCTAAATCCATTCATCTCTACAAATTCACTATAATCAGCGCAGCTTTTATCGGGTAGTTATCCTGTCGTTTGTCATCCTTCTCGATCAAGCTGTCTAAATCCACGTCTTATTTTATTGCTCCTCCGATTAGTAGTAAGTCAGTGGTGCCTTATTTGCAGGCTTGTCCATGAGAGTGTCATTCCTATGGGAATCCCATGGGAAACGTCCCGTGGGATGGGATGAGGTGGGACAGGCATAAATTGCTATGGGATGGGAATGGGACAGCTTAATATGTCCCATGGACAACCCTGCTTATTTGTCACTGGGCGTAGAATTCTGGGCAGTGTTTTCGCAAACAAACCTGTCCGCCATGGACCCATCACAGTTCCGTGAGTCTACACTGCTATAGCTTATGGGGAAGTTGGCAAATGGCAATAAAACTACGACTAGCTTTGGAGACTGCTCATCGGTGTTGCCACCTTGGTTTCATTAAAATAAACTAGATGAGTCTGAAAAAAAAGACCAGAATAAACCAAACAGAAGCAGAAATAAACACAGAAAAAAAAATATAATGACGAATGTATGCAAATTGGAATCTTATTCTACAAAAAGAGTCACATTAATCTACATTAACACAACTTTCAGCAGTGTTGTTTTCATTGCATACCAAACCAGTGTCAATAAAACTTCACATTGTCACACCTTCTGGAATCTCAGTCATAATCATGACATGCTCTATATTCTCTTTTCAATCCACTCCTGATATTCAAAATTGCATTTACCAGTTCTGCACTTATTCTGTTTCTCAATTTTAATTTTACAACGTTTATCTGGTTGAATGAATACTTGTTCCATTTCTGCATTAGAGTGTGGTATAGGCTACATCAGCGTGGTCCAACTATTTTTGACCTACGGGCCATTTTGCAAAAACGTGACGACTTGCGAGCCACTTCCAATAAAACGATGTATGAAACAACAGATTTACAACATTTAAAACCAAAAAGGGAAGATAAGTGAGTGTGTCATTGAAATTATTACACAATAGCAAATAGCAGTTTATTACAAATCTCTATCAGCGGGATGCCTGTGGTCGAGGTTTCTCTGACACTGTCGTTCCTTTGTCAAAACCAGTGTTAGTGATGCAAGTCGGAGAACATAGCCCACTGTTTCGTCTGCCATTCCATTTCTGTTTTGAAATTTGACTTGCTTCATCGTAGAAAATGTATTCTCACACACCTATCTATGTGTTTCCAAACGTTGAATGTATTTTTAGTGCGAAATTTTTCCGTTTGGGAAATCTGTCTTTGCTGACTAATTTCCACAAGCTCTCTGCAGGCTCTAACACCGTTAGAATTGAACATTTTTACTACAAGATATTATGTTGGTTCTAACTAAAATTACCTATTGCAGGAATGGGCAATTGATTTGGCTTGAGGGCCACTTTGAGTAGGCCGCGTTTAGCGGATAGATAGGTTTATTTAGCGATGATGATTTCACTGCGCCTGATGTACTCTTCAACACAACGAACGCCGGGGAGCCGAAAAAACACAGAATGAACATAGTGGCTATCCAGACAGGTGCCCCAGCGCAGGGTTAGCTGCGGGCCGTACCTTGTAATTTGATATCAAAATAAATAAATAAAACAAAATGGTATACAGAAAAGTATTGTTCCTGTGCAAACTCTCTTTCTCCAGCGCAAAAAATTCAGTGAGACAAATGTAATCTCACACGCTTTTCAAGAAATTTCAGATTTGAAGATTTTTCCTGAATGCTTCCACGTGCCATTGAAAATGCTGTGGCGGGCCTGTAGTTGGACCACACTGGACTACTTAATAGGTGTTGAGGAAAACCAGCCAGTTTTTTGTATGGATTTTCTCCGATGGCATCTTCATACAAACATACTTCAGTATAACATGCTACTGTGTCAGTAACATTTTGCCAACGGACAATTATTAAATGCTTCCACTGGTATTCAGTTTTCCTAACGACTTCACTTTCTATCCCAAATTCATCCAAAAACAAAATTAATGGTCCTACAATTGTTTTCATGAAGCAATTAAAGCAGACATCAATGTCATTTCCTTCATTATATTTGAATGATTTGGTACCCTGTACTTGCTTGAATAGGCACGAAGTGAAATTGAGACATCGTATGGATTTCTCATGGATTCCTCGTCTGACTCAGAACGAACCATGTCTTTTATCGAAGTTTCAGTTTCATGACCTAAATAAGGGCTTGCATGCAAAAAATCAACTATATGACATGTCAAGGATTGTAGAGCACGTGTTCTTGTTGGAACAACGGTATGTTGGAACAGACTTGCAAAAATGAAAAGACTGTCCAAAAGCTTGCTTGGATTTTCCATAAACCGCCAAAACCAGACATATTATTACAGGGAACACAGCTGATACCTGGCGTAAAACATTTTGAAAAACATTAAAACCAAACCAGAAAATAAACTATAAACCAAATCGAAAAAATAAACCGAACGATTGCAAAATAAATCAGACTTGGTTTTAAAAAGATTAAAATGGCAACACTGCTGCTCATACATCAGATAGGAATTCCTTAGCTTTATGTTGTAATAATGACGGAATATCATAAGCTGTTCTGTGAAGTCAGCTCTCTCTGACATGGGATTAATGAACACCTGAGCGTTGGCTAACGATTGCTTCTGGAGGACCTCGTGAAAAGCTTGAACTTGTTCAGTTGATTCCAACTCTAAAATCATTTGCACAACAGCAGAGTCCAAGTGATGGCATAACGGCAAGATCGGTGCAAGCGTGAAAATATCTTATTGGAGAAAGTTGGTATATTTCGTCAGCAAATTTTTGTGCTATATTTTTTAGGTTACATATGTAAAGAGAAAGACTTAAGGGCGAGATGGTACGTTTGTCAAAAAAATCTGGGTATATGACTAATAATGATGATGATGATGATGTAGGACCCAGCAGCCAGCGCAGAAGGAAAACTACGAATGATGTTGACACCCACAGCGTTAAAAGAAATTCCTTGTTTGACAAAGTGAGAATCAGTCTCAACAAAATGAGAAGAAAAACCACTGACGTTACAAAGCAAAGTGATGTCAATGGCAAGTTATCCATTTTTTCAGATAATGCTAGCACTGGTAAGCACAACTTGAAGCGAAAAAACACCCAGACCACGGATAGCTCAGGAGCCTCCAGTAGCTCTTCGTTTCCCATTGACATTAATGTGATAAGAGTGAGCCTAGACAGCAAGCGAAACGGTAGTTCTGCAGAAAAGTTTGAGAGTGATGAACGTGGATCCAACAAATCGATGGACGACTCCAAAAAAGCTTCAGGTAGTCTTCAAGGGCTAAACTGCAAAGCACTTTCGCTTATCGATGATAAAAATGGAGAAGCAGATAAAGGTTCTGTCTCAGAACAAAACTCAGAACAGAAAGACTCAGAACAAAACAACCCACATATATGTGCGATGAATTCTTCGAACAGTTCACTGAGGGGAACTACTGATCAAAGCAATGACATAGATCAATCACAAACCACGGAAAGTAAATCCGAAACTGAAGACCTCAGACGTGACCCGGGTAGAAAATCAACACTGAGTCAAACTAGTTGTAAACAAAATACAAAATTATCAGTTAGTACAAAAGCACCACAGAAGTTGCAGAACAAACGGAGTGATCTGCAAGCTGCCGAAGAAACCAAGTTCGTAATCAAGCGTGATATTCCAAATGCTTCTTTCTGCGGCCAAACTTTCTCGTGGTACAATCCATGGCTTTGGAGACTGCATGCCTGTTGCACTGTCATTCTTATTGCATCTCTTTTTACAATTCCTTATACATATTTTTTTAGCCAAGTCCGAAGCCTGTACGATTTTTCTTTTGTAGTGGATGTAATGTACACCTTGATTTTGCTTCTGCGATCACGCACAAGCTATATTGTCGACGGATTCGAGGAAAGAAACCTTCTTAAAGTTAGGCAAAAATACCAATATAGTCTCATTTTCTTTTTGGATATATTGTCTTACACGCCTCAGATGTATTCACTCTTTGCGTTCATATTCTTGGGCCAGGAAGCTTACTTTGGATTGGAGTCTTTACTGAAATGCGTTCGCTTGCATTTCATTCTTTACTACTTTGGTAAGTTGGAACTTGGTTTATGGTTTCGTTAAAACTTTCCTGTACTTAGCATGTCATGTGAATATTTCACACTTGCAGTGAAGATTGCGATATACCTTCATTTCAAAAAATAAGACATAAAGAGCAAAAAACACGCGGCTGAACTGCGTAAAACCAGCTATTATTTTTCCTAATAGAGTCTACCTTGAAAACGCCAAGAACGCCGGAACAGCAGTAGGGTAGGTGGGGAAGTAAGAGTCGAGGGCAGTAGAAACTTATAAAAAACAAAAAATCGTTACCCAATTATGAAAGTTTCTTTTCAGCAATAATGTTGACCTCAAAAACAATAACAGAAAATATAGAAAAACATTCTGAAACTTCTGACTGCGCAAATAGCTGCAATAAATTTGTTTTAAGATGATTTTGACAAACCATGAAACTACCTGTATGATACTGTTGTGAAAACAGGCACATCCGCCCCCGTTGCCCCCATTTCAAAAGGGCAGGGGGCAGTGTTCTCTCTAAGAAAATTTTGCACTGAGCAAATGTTTGTTTTAGTGCGCACGCAATTACGCAACCATGCGTAACCATGTGCAATCACAACTACTGAAGCGTGCCCTGCGGTGAAAGGGCTATGCGATTTTTAAACGACATAAAATTTGGAATGTAAGTGCGCGAGAATGAGATTTCACTGCGCAAATTGTCTGGTGACATTGTGCAATTGCGCAGTTGTGCACCTTAGAGGGAACACTGGCAAGGGGCAATGCCCCGCCATGCACCCGTTCTCCGGCGTGCCTGGAAAGCGAGTTTAAAATCACATCAAGTGATCTAGTTTTCATACTGAGTACGGGCATCAGCTAGTTTTCATACTAAGTACGGTTGCATAATAATAAGTACGTCAAGCAGTCATAATGCATTTGAAGATTTAGTCAAGTGAAATAAGAAAAATTGAAGTTTTAGCTTTTTATTATCACTACAATCGAGGTATTTTAACAGTTTGTGCACCAGTTCATAGTAAGGAAGGCAACGACAGTCAAGCAGAGTGCTTGCAAACGTGGTAGGTATTATGCACAGTTATTTTCACGCACATGTACCCAACCTTACTACAAACTAAAGAAAGCGCTTAAATATAACCTTTTACACTGGCAAGGTGCTTTTGCAGAGACGATTGTCTAGTTCCGTGATTTTCAACCGATATTCTGCGGAAGACCGTCAGTTGTTCCGCAAGAAATTTGTTATAGAAGCAATTATCCGCTGTCACCAGTTTGAATCTTTTGTATATTACGAGGGTAATAATCAAAGCGCTCCGTGGTTAAAAAAAGATTAAAAAACGCTAGTTTACCAATTAAACAACGTATGTACAAAATAAGTGTCCCTCCTACACCATCATGTTTGATTTTCTTTCATATTTGATAATTTATAAGGGTTAGTTATTTTTACTTCAACAGTGTGTAAATTATTTTGCTCCTTTTTACATTACATGGTTCGTAACTAGTTGAGGGCTGAGATTTAGAGTTTGGGGGAAGTTGAAAAAGGGATAAGCAAAATATATTGCAAAATTTAAGCGTCTTTTTGTCACTGCCGTACTCATACTATTACTTATTCAATCTCCAGGCTAAACGATTTCATCTTAAATGAATAATTCGCCGGTATTGAGCACAATACTTCGTGTAATTTTTGACAAGAAAAATAGGGGAAGAGCAAAAAAACGGTTTATGTTTATAAAGATGAACATAATTAATGGTATTGAATACAAATAACGAGACAGCATACGAAATGAGGAAGGATGGGAAGGAAAATGAAATCGTAACTGCCAAAAGCATCTAATAGTTATCATTTTTTTATTATCACCTTGAGAAATTGAGTGGTTTTGAAATGCTCATCTGTTTTCCTTTTGGTATAGTTTATAGGTTATATTTAAAAAAATATTCGACACAAACCAGGCTGAAAATCCTAACGAAAAAAGGTCGAGAAAAAGTCGCCAAGATTTTTTACACCGACACTTTCTTGTCGTTTTAAAATATAAATCATGGCTTTTAATTGGTAAATGCAACCAATTTGCAACAAACCAACATAAGACGGCAGCACACTACAAGTTGTGAAATATGACGGGCGTTCGATTGTCAAAAACATTGGAGAAAAAGTTTTTTACACTCTATGCAAACTTAGCTATGATTTCGAAAACCCAGTAGGTTGCCTGTGGCCAAAAAAGTATGTTGATTATAAGTGGCAGTCAATTTTTTGCACTTCATCCGTTTTTAACACACAGATCAGGCCTACAGCATTTTTCGAATGGTTGCTCTCCGAATACCAGCATGGGTGATACGCAGTGGAGTGTTACCAGACGATTTCAAATGGGGGAAAATGGGAAGCAAATGCTTTTTGGTAGGGAAAAATTTTCTCCATGTAATCTTTTAGTNAGTAACTACTTCATTTCTTACTGGAGAACGAGATCGGANGGAAAAAATTTTTGGAAGAATATGCTGCCTATCACAGAACAGTCGCCAATTCTATATAGCACTCAAAGAAAAAACTTTTGCTGAGATGATTAGGTGCGAAAATATTCTTCACTGCCTGGTAAATGTTGATAGTGTTCAATTTTTCTGTTCTTTAAAACAGTTGCTTACTTGCAGCCTTCAAAACATTGTTTCAGGATTTTTCTCTGTTAAATATTTTAGCAACAAAAGAATCCGAACCTGGATCAAATACTGTAATTTATCGGACGGCGAAGTACATAGTACTCACTTTAATGATAGTCTATTATACTTCATGCGGTTGGTATACGCTCGCCTGCTCTTCATACGACGAAAAGGTTGGATTTTCCTCTTCTTTGTGTTCCAATGGAAGTTGGATAACTTTTATACCTCGAGGTAAGCATTACTGTAAATCTTTAAAGAATTTCACTCGAGTCATATTGCGTTGTTGTAAACCGTATCAAAAATTTTAAACAATGTCTTTTTCCAAACTTCCCCTTTGATCGGATGTTCGATTCTTGTAAGAATGGAGCCATCTTCCAGCTTTGGTATAAACTAAACTCTTCTTTATTTATTTCGGAAGAAAAAAAACAAAAATAATAAACAAAATGAACCTTGCAACTAGGGCTGCTCGGTGATCCTGAACTTTTTATTATTCTCTGATGCAAACAATGTTTTCAGTCACGTTTTGATGATATCTTCCGGTTGCGTTTTGCATTGGGGCTCTATGTCTTAGTTGCCTCCCCACCCTGCTTGCAAAACTACCTTATGTCCTTAATCTTCGCAGAGATTATCTGCATGAATATTCTGAAATTTAAATACACCAAAAGAAAACAATGTTTGTCCATAACAAGTTGCTATCACGCATATATACGCAAGAGGTTGGACCTACACTCATATGACAACCATTTGCACTGCAGACCAATTACACGTTGGGTATTTTTGCATTTAAAGGCATTCTTATTCTTTCAAAAATGCTCTGTTGTGTTTTCTTGAGGTATGTATTTGCGGTTAGAACAAAATTTGTTGAATGTACGAGTCAGTTGTCCTTTTTAATGTTTACTTATTCGTTCAATGACTGAACCAGAAGTTTTATGGTGGGATTGGTCGTCTGGTTATTTTTAACTAAAGTATATTGCCGCACAAACTGCTTGGTAACTGTAGCATTTTTTAACAGCTGTCGATAGATCCTCATCCTTTCATGGTACAGTGTTTTTATTGCATTATTTGAAACTTGAACATCAAACAATTGCCAAACTAATTTGACAGGTTACAAATCAAGAAACTCCGTTTGGTTGGATTATTTCTTTGAACTGTGTACGTAAAAACAAAATCATTAACTTTTTAAAATAAAACTTTAGCGTATAACCAGGTATCATGGACATTTTATAACAGACGTACAGTTAAATTTATCAAGGTAACACGCCAAGGTGCAGTGTAGGTACGTGAGAGCTATTGCAAATTTGAAGTACCACATGTGATTTAATGACATCCATATTCTTTGCAATTTGCAGAAAGTTAATGCATTGTTCAAAACCTTTTGGGGTTGACAAATACAGTACCAAGCAAGTGCGTCATGCCTTCGCTCTCGAAGCTACCAAACAATTATTATTGAGACTCACGCCAGTACGCTCTATAAACTGCAAAATTATAAACGGGTAGGAGACTACAGACAAAAACGTGGACGCAAAAACAGCGAAACAGTGGGCAATTTTGGTTGCATACAGCTGGAATGACTAGTGACAAGCGCCTAAATAGCTCTCACTGCGCCCCACAATTTATTTACCATGCTAAGAATATGCAGCGTGTTCCACAAAAATCAAAGTAGTTTACCTGCATGCAGGACTGCTGGCAATTAAAGCGTGCCATGTATAACTGTTCGGGTTGTTTTCTGATGCAGAGATCGAAGACAATTTGGATATATTCAAAATTTACCACGATGAGATCGTATATGAAACCAGCTTTCTTCGAAATCCATTCGTAACTAGCTTGTACTGGGGAACTTCAACAGCAACTACAACAGGATATGGAGATGTGCATGCACACACACTTGCAGAAAAAACATACTCAATGGTAGCGATGTTAATTGGTATGTGCCATGCTAAAGAAATAACGTAAAATATATTAAGTTCTGTATATCCCTTACAAATGTTAACATCGTTATTTTCCTAAAAGTCAGTTTACTAGATGCGATAGCAGCTACACTTTCGTTTGTGCCCAGCTTGAATTTGTTAGTTACTGATGGAACAGATAGCGAGACGCTTCCCCATACGTACTATTGGGTGCAGTTCTATGTTGAATGTTTCAGTTTTGGGCAGTTTTTCTGCCTACGCGCAGACAACACTGAAGATCTTTAAACAAAACATTTTCTTTTAATCTGCTGTCAACTGTGACATTATTTTATAGACTTTGAAAGCAAAATATTGATTTACGCTTTAAAAGCTCTTCCAACTATATGAACCAATCCCTGGGTGCTGTCCTGAGAAAAAGCTAGGTATTTGTTGTTTTCTGTATTGTTTGAAAATTTCACCGCAGTTGGAAGATAACTGTTGACGGCTGAGTTAATTTACTTACTTAAATGCACAAACACCTGGATTTTTTGATGATTTATGTATTGCTTATGAAACACAAGACGCAGAAATGTCGAGACGATGATTTTGGCACCGCCACTGCAAGTGCCGTCGATAAGGGTTAGTACGCAGACGCATATACCTAACCTTTGCAAAAATACACACACCATCGTCTACCTCGAGGGGTTTGGTTATAGCTATGTCCAGCCCACGGCCCTCAGACCGCATGCGGCCCAGGCGAAGGTTGTGTGCGGCCCAGATTAGGTTTTCGCTGTAGTAAAACTATCCTACATACTGGCAACCTGTCCTTATTTTGATAATCTTGAATTTGGCATTTTTGATGCAGGTGGTCCTCAGTGCCACCTTATCACGTCTGTTACCATTGCAGTTAGGATTCGAACGCTTTCAGTATATTAGCTTAAGCTAAATTTAGTTAGCTAAGATCAAAGTAAGTAATTCAATGTGCTGCCCTCACTGAATATGTCATTCAGTGTGCGGCCCTGGTTAAAATAGTGACAAATTTTTTGCTCAGTAAGCCATTTGGGTTGGACATAACTGGTTTATACGTACACAGAAACGTTTCTCCTTTAATTGTGTAAGCTGATTTTAGAATCTGCGACGATTATAATAAACCTGTCAAGCGGTGCTTTCTATTTTATCAATTATGCTTTTTGTAATAGGAATGATGACGGTGTATGGCCTGACTTTGGGAGGAATTACATCTATGTTGACAAACACTGATGCCAGAAGGTCTAACTTTTCTCACAGATACAAAGCTTTTAAAAAAGAAGTGGTGAGTGTAGACTATCCAAAGTTAATTCGACGTTGGTCAGTTTTTGCTTCCAACATGAGAAAGGGAGCAATGCTGATAGTGGACGATGGCAGCTCATCCCTCCCTTCCTTCCAGCATAGAAAACGGCGCTGTGAAAGTTTGATAAATTGGTGGTCGCTTTTAGATGGATACTTTTACTTGTTGTATACTAGTGTCACGATTTTAAGGCCGAGTGTTCTTGAATGATTAGGGTTATTGAAAAGAAACTAATGATAGTTTCGCTTCCGAAATAGCTGTTGATGAAGGTCCTACCAATCAAAGAAAACCGTAATATACAAAAATTTCAAAAAATTGATTGCATGGACAAACTGACAGGTGACAAAAACATTTTTGAATATTTTCGAATTTTTTTCTGCGTAAGTTCTGCTGCAATGAAATGGTCGTTAGCTGATTGGCCTATTCAGTCGCATGGAGATGGATTTATTTGGTTAAATGGCTCATTCTGTCACAGGTACAGATGCAAGTATATCGTAAATTTAAAGATCTGTCACGTCTAAGGTAGATCCACATAGGACTGGATAGCGAAGATAAAGAAGCCTTCATCGACGGCCTGCAATTACAGTGAAAGAAATGTTGTTGCTGTTCTGCGCGTCCGTTTCTTTTTATTGTTGCAAAAGTCTATTTACAATTTAATCGATCCGGTTGACAAAAATTTATGCATTCAACATTTTTCATAGATTTCTCTGCTCCATCGTAGTCTGCTTAAAGAAATTGCAAGACACCTTTGCGTTATCTTCGTTTTGTTTTCAAGCGTCACCAAATCAACAGTGAAAGCGCCGTTAGATCTTATTTCGGTCAAGATGATCTAGTGCCACTAAATTATGTTATCTATATACACGTTTTCTTCCTTCGAAACACCATTCAACAGGTAAGAATGGGAGTAACGGACAACGTTAAAGATGTCAGCCTGCGGTACTACGACTACTTGTGGCACCGATGGGAAGGTGATAATATTTACTTAACCGGCGTGCTGGACTACATGCCTCATCCATTGCGAGCAAAATTTGCGGAGGAGTCTTTTCGCACGAGAATGATTGACCGAGTAAGTCAAATGATTAGAAAGTTTCTGATGATGCGAACTACTGGAAGCTGCCCCTTCAGATTCAATTTAAAGCAACAATTGGATTTTGCCGTTCATTCCAATGATTTGCTGTTGCTTCAGCATCAAGCTTCTTTGCACGGTCCCGTGTGTTCTACGCGACAAATGGAATTATGACTTAGGCTTAGATATTATACGCTCGCGGTAAATCTCTCAGCAGTTTTCATTTAAGTAACCTGAGTGAAAAAAAGCAAAACTTCCTCTTACCGAAAGTTGGCAAATTTTTGCAAAACACTGAAAGCCGTTAATTTTTTATGTGATATAGATATGAGCTTCTGAACTGAGAAGATGGAATGAATGGTAAATGAGTTACGAATAAATCTTTTCCTTTTGAAAAAAAAATCGAAATGCAACAGAAATCATCCGAGGCCTGCACTGCGGATATTTCATGAAAGCACAAAGTTTAACAGCTGTAAGAGAAAATATAAATAAATCAGAGAACCACTAAAACGCAAGGATAACACTATCTGGCATTGACTTGCCATCCAGTGCAGCATTCACTGCGAAAGCAGCCGCGTGACCCAGGGCGTAAGCAAGCGTTTATGGACGCCCACAGAACATTTGTGACACTCCGAAAGTAGTACAAAACAGTATAAACGAAACTGAACTGAACTGGGTAACAGACATTTCATGCAAAATATAAATCATTATTGTGTCACATGCACAGTATCTTATATTTTCATCACGTCTCTTGGTCAGTACATTTTATCAAGGAAATTTAGCTGGAAGTGCTGAACTAGAATTTGGTATCAAAGCCAGATCCGGTCCGCGGGCTACAGTTTGACAACTCCTTATCTGCAACAGCGCGTAAGCAACTATGAGTCAGCAGAGTGCAGTGAAACCAGGCCTCGAACATCTTTTGCTCATTTTGTAGGTTGATTTGCTGAGAGGAATGGATGACGCTTTCCTTCGCAACTTAGCGTTAGCGGCGCATCCAGCAGTATTCCTGGAAAACCAGTATGTACAGCGATCAGGCTCGATGGACAGTAACATGTGCTTCATACAAAATGGGTCGGTTGAGGTAATCGCTTTAAAGTGTTCTAGTTTCCATTTCTAGGCCAAAAGATCCTAATGGAAATAATGTGCCAATGCNTACGACAAACTGAATTTAGAAATAAATTGTGTTGGACATCAATGCAACATTGTGGTTCGATGTGTTTCTAGGTATTGGATAAGGCTGACGAAGATCGCATTTTAATTAGAATGCATTCAGGAAAGTTGTTTGGTCAAATAAACCTTGCCTTTGATCTTCCGCGCACGAATTCCGTGAGATGTAAAACGAACTGTGATATGTTTGTCTTGAATAAACATGATTTCCGTGAACTTCTTGTTGATTACCCGCAAGGTATGGCTTTCTACATATGTACAGCAGTAGCTTTTTTGTTTTTTTTGTAAGCGTGAGTTTTCGGATAAAGTAATGCTGAAATTATACCCTGCCTGCGGCAACAGCGATGCTTGATTCATGGTTTGGCTTTGATGGATCATTTGAAAGGAAAGCTTTCTTCGTAATATCTTACCCACCCGTTGGCATTATTGTGAACATGAGAATAATCTTTCATCACAGCGAGCGCAATTGTCCGTTAATTAAACTCGTATTGTTGAGAGCGTTCGTATTGCTTCGTAAAAGCGCATTCCCCTAATCCGGGGTTGACAGCTGGCTTACTTTTTAAAACTCCTGCAATCCATTCTAAACAACTGGAAAAGAACCCGAGATGAGTCGCTTTGCAATCAGAATTCGTAAATGACATTTGTTCGGGTCAGTGCATTGAGCCTCGAAATCTTTTAAGAGTTTTACTGGCTTGTGTGCGTAAACTGCCAAACGCAATTTGGATGCTCCTTGTGTGGCGTTGTTGCTCGGTTTGAACAGCAATGTCATCATTTGGGCTTGCATTGATCTGCTAGGCAAGGCGAAAGAGCATCTACAACCCAGTATTCTGGTACTGGATTCTTACGGATGATTGTGCTAAAAGTTTACCGAACTGTTTGAAAGCACCGTATACCCACAGAACTACTTAAAAATCTTTACAACCATCGTTTGACTGGATTAGTCGCATGAGTTCATCTGTGTTGGGCGTATGTTCCCAGCGGAGGCTCAACATGCATCCCTACCACTAGCGTATAAGCCGAAAGCAAGATAGTTCTTGCGGCTGTGGACATGATCACGATAGGGCCTACAAGCCTGAATGAATTTTTCTCATCATGATTCGAGTTTGTGCTAAAGCTAGACTGTTCACCTGAAACAGTGGTTCTTAATCTTTACAAACACGCCGAACCCTTACGCAGTTTTCCAAGCTTTTTTGAGACCTTATTTTTGCCCAATATAACAAAAAGTAAAAATGGGTTACATGTTTCGGATGACCTTCGTCGAACCCCTGAAACGGCTCCGTCGAACCCTGGGGGTTAGATCGAACCCTGGTTGAGAACCACTGACCTAGAAGTTGCTTTTATTGTCGTGGTGTTTCACAACTTCTGGGCCGGGAACAACCGTACGGCGCCGTAAGAGAAAAATTACCAATTTTTGCCCATTTTCCGCGGTGTCTGACAGATTTAAAGAATCTCTTATCATATCTGTGAAATTTGGAATATATGCGTCCGACGTAACAAATCTGCATTAATATTTGCAAAGTTTAAGGGATGTTACAGGATCTGCATCTCCTTGAACGACTGAGCCAAGCACAAAGATCTTAAATCGAGACAATGAACCACTGGCCTACGCAGAATATTTTCATAGGGGGGTTTCATTCAGTGGCTTATGGGGTTCATATGTATTTGGTGTGTGCTGTTTGTGACGTCACAATTTGAAGTCATATTCATGTTTCCAAACCAACGTATTGGCGAAGTTTGTTGACATAATACGCCTATTCTTCTACACGCACTCCCCTTATTTTATGTGTCATTGCACTGAATGCAAACTATCAGCGCTCCGAGTTAGGATATCGAAGGAAAATAAAATCGACGCTACGACATAGCAGTTCCTAACTGCAAAAACATTTGGCTGCACGTTAAAACAGGGGTTAAAACACACTCATCACTAGGTCAGAAACAACCGCAAAATCAGGTTGCGCTAATGTCTTGTCGAATACAAGCAGTCAAGCATAGAAAGTGTGCGGCTGGACTGGTTGGCGCACACCCCGGTTTGCAAGATTGAATCTTGCTAAACTACACAAGAATTGAGAATGCGCATAAAGTACGTAAAAAAACTTTCGATTTTTTGTTATGTATAGAAGTCCAGCAAACTTTGTTTTCCTTTTTCCCTGCTGAAACATTATCAAGTGCCTGAATGCTTCTACAGTATATTAACGGCTGTTTTTGAGCTCGTGCAACAGTTCTATCACACTACAGAAATCGGTACGTAGCCAATGCGGTCAGGGCTTGCGCTGATCAGCCATAGCGGACAAAATAGAGACAGTTGTTTCGGATACAGTGAACTACCGCGGAACACAATCTGTAAAACATGCGTAGTGGACAAAAGGTCTGAAAAATTGGTGAGATGGTTTCTGGATGCAGACGACAACCCAGATTCCCACCAAAACTTAATTATTACTTTTTGGCCCATTTACAATGTTCCTTGAAATATGCATGCAAATTCATTCCGTGGTATTTGCATTAAGTCGACAAACTAAAAAGCAAAAAGTATGCGACAATAATTATTCTCCTTTGCGCAGGTAATAAAGTTTTTGTAAAATATCAAGCTCAAGGTGAGGGGTTAACCCCAATTCCCCCTTGCGTACGCCCTTGCAATGAACTAACAGGAATGCAACCAGCAGCAATAGAGACCACCAAGCTTGTCCATAGCAGTGTCATTCCTATGGGAATCCCATGGGATGGGACAGCACACATTTGTATTTCCCATGAGACAGTAGCCATGTCATAGCAACTTCATTACGTCAGAGCTAGCCTTAGTTTTTATACTGAATTGTCATACTTAGACTACACTTCTGAATTTTAAAGTCAATAAATTTCGTCGTTTTGCATGTCTCTTTGTACATGTAGTCCTATTTAGTAGATACTAAACCTAAACGTCCATAAATTTAATAATTTTAGTTGAATTGTATTCCATATTAATGTTAT
>JGI24159J19872_10001218_pt1 | contig 27616 bp, 21 predicted proteins | sample Ectturendosymbi4_FD_19872 | JGI IMG/M metagenome (IMG submission 19872)
GAGCAACTAGCGCTTTCCCTGAAAACCAGAGTTGCCCTGAAAATTTTCACTGTATTGAATATACTTTTTACATTCCGGATTTTTGAGCAACTTGCGCTTGCCCTGAAAAACAGAGTTGCCCTGGAATTTTTCACTGTATTGAATATACTTTTTACATTCCGGATTTTTGAGCAACTTGCGTTTGTCCTGAAAAACAGAGGGTGCCCTGATTTCACTGTACTGAATATGTATTTTTCATTATTCAGGATTTTTACGCAACTTGCGTTTGCCCTGAAAATCAGAGTTGCCCTGAAAATTTTCACTGCATTGAAATATTTTTTATCATTCAGGACTTTTGGGCAACTAGCGCTTGCCCTGAAAACAGGGTTAGCCCTGAAACTTTTCAAGCCCTGGGGGGCGGCCGCCCCCCCGACCCCCCACCTCGTACGCCTATGGGTGGACCATTTCTGGAAGAAAACCCAATAAACTAAAGCGAAATTGGATTCTTGTGCTTATTCACTTGTGCACCGTGGGAAATGCCCCCATCCTCAAAGTTCTCCGTATTTCAGTTCTTACAGTTTGAAACAGAGGTTCACTGTTTTGGGAATTTCGCTTCAAACGAGCATCTAATGTAGTTGTGCTTGGCCCAGTATTAATACAACCGTAATTTGGTAATATGAACATATACTAGTTTTTTCAGCTTCTATCTCTGCTGGAGTAATTGCCAAAGTTGCATTTTCCGTGGTCACCTAATGGTAGGAGATGGGTGCACGAAGTTTCAATTGTTGACTTTGCACGCGGGTTTGAACGTTCGTTGCTTTTTACTTGCAAGCAACCAGCCTTAAGTTATAGCTTTCACAGTCGATCCTCACCTGTGCAGAAATGCAGAGCGCCCAATGCGGTTCAATGCGTCGAATGTCATTGGAAATTTTTGCCAGGTGTGAAAGAAAAACTTGAAGCACACGCAGCGCTAGCTTTCTTTTGTGGGTTAGTGGCCTTGGTTAGACGCCTATTAACGACGTATTCCCAGATACACTCAAAAAATTCAATGTCTCTCAGCTGCCTAAATCCACTGACCAGAAAAATGTCTTGAGGGGTTAGGCCTGCTCTAATTGCTTTCTCACTAGGCAAGTTGCAATCACACCGTTTTGGAAGTTACAACATTGAAGAAAAAAATCTGAAAAATCAAATCCGAGCTGTCATTCATTTTCGAGTTGCAATGTAGTTTGCAAAACATTTGCAAGAAAAATCTTTTTAAGCAAACGAAATCGTCACAAGTTATAATTTCTTGATTCTGACCCCGCTGCCCTTTCGATTAGAACCATCAACGACAATCAGATCGAAAGCCTTCCGGACGAAGCCTTCAGCAAGCAGAGCGACCTGAAAATTCTGTGAGTTGCTAAGTGACATGACAAGGTTTATCAGTTGTTCTTTCGGATCGATCTTTTCATTGTGTGCAGCTGTAATGGGTGTAGCAGCACAGCGAAAGTGTGAGTTGTCTTAAAATGTCGCTCGCTGTTTCGTTCCTGCGAGTTTTTACGGTAAGCTGGAAACTAACCGGAGCGTGGCGAATTGATGCAAAACCACGTACAGGTCGCTGCCGAAAAATGTACCGGAACCAATAGTCTGACTTAACGTAACGTTGGGTCAAACAATTCTTAACAAGGTGTCGTTGAAAGCGCGGGTGGTCGGTAGCAAGACAACAAATCCAGCTGCACTGAGCAAGCCTTGTCTGTTTTCCTGCTTCGACATGGTATCAGTGACATACGGCAACGCTTGTGTGTAGGTCAAATAGTAAGGAGTTTTCCGACCAAATAAGCACGTTTTTTTTCAGAGAGCTTCATAACAATCCGTTTCGTTCTGTTGGAAAATCGACTTTCACCAACCTGCGGTATATCCGTTCAATGTAAGTGAAAAATTTTTGTTGAAAAAAAAACTTTTTCTTCTATGAATTTGCTGTTGCCAAACACCGAACTTGCATAACAACACTGATGGAGTTAAACGATATCGAGGTTCTTTTCTATGTGGACAGAATGCACAGAACTTGTTTTGTTATGTGAAATTTTGGATTGCGTATCTATGGCGTTTTCTTGGAACCAAGGAGCCAAATTCTTTGAGTTGTTAGCTCATGAAACATAGTTTCATGTAAATGTTTAATATTTTTCTTTTGCAGTTACAAACGTTTTCTTGTTAGCGCTGAGGTTCATTTATCTTGAATTGTTCTTGTCCCAGAAAAATCCAAGGCCTGTCACGTCAGACAGTGTTTCCTGACTTCAGAGGGTGCGATAATCTACAGGAGCTGTAAGTCTTGTTATATAAATCAAGCTGTAAGTTTAGTTGAAACTCCAATCAACAGTAAGCGTGATTATAATCTCAACATACGAACTTTAATGCCCTCGTTAAAACACCGGGAACGTCGAATCAAGCATGGTTTCGTTTGGCAAAACGATCAGGCAAACGTTCGCGTGTCCTCAAACGGACACTTCAATGACTTCTTGGTGATTTTAACGATTTGGTTTTTACAATGGATTCTATTCGCTTTGAAGATTTTTGATATGAAATGCTTGCCTTAGAATCAGAAAATGCTATTACATTTTCTTAGGGTAATTAGCGGTGGAAATTTCGAAAGTCTTCCGTCCAGTCTTTGCCATCGCAACTCAACATTGACACATCTCACGATCTCGAACAGCAAGCTGACGAATTTAAGCGTCATCAGCGCCTGCACAGGCCTCGAGTCACTTGACGTGAGCGGAAATCAGCTGAGGAGGGTCAGAGACATTGAAACGAGAAATTTGACTAAACTACGCAAGCTGTAAGTTGCACGCTGCATTTATGCTGGGAGATATTTGAGAAGCAGTTGATTGAAATATAATGTTTTGTGATATCCAGAAACCTCAGCAACAATTTGATAACGTCTTTGGATGAAACAGTTTTTGAAACTATGGATCTGGAGGAATTGTAAGTTTTTTTAAACCTATTTATCGACCAGCAATAGTCACAACAATTTTCTGAGCATAATACGTCAAGTTTTATGGTTTTCAATTTGTCGTATTAAATATTTCATGCAGAGATCTTGCTCTTAACTCGTTCTCCTATCTTCCTTCGCGTGGCTTGCAGCAGCTCAGAGTTCTCAACCTTACTGGGGTCCATACGCTACTCTACTTGCCGCCTGTCAAGCTTTTAAGCAACCTAGGCTACTTGGATGCAGCTTTTTCCTATCACTGTTGCCAATTCTCCGTCGAGGTCAGTACGCAGGCGAACTTCGTCGCTAAAGCGATGTTTAATTGATAAAACTTAGCAATGATTTTAAGTCTGATGCATGAATTTTTGGTTTTTACAATCTAACGGAAAACGTTTCTTCTTAACACCCTTTAATTTACTTGAGTTCTCAGATTTGTGTTAGAAACAGTTTTGTTGTGTAATTCTTTAGATATTTATCATTCACTACAGCCTGATAATGTTTGAAGGTCGATTTTGTTTGTAGTGGCGTCGTGTCCACTCGGAGGAATGGGAAAAAGATGATATTGAATCTGCTCATCCGACAGTCTGCCACCCGGAGCCAAGCCCTCTCACGCCGTGTATTGATCTCTTACCTTCTGTCATCCTCCGTATGGTTCTGTGGATCGTGCTCGTGCTTTCGCTGCTACTCAATCTATCAATCATCGCATCCAGCATCATCAGGCGATGTCTGAAAAGAGACACTCGTTGGGAAACTGGGCGCCAGGCAAGACGCTCTAGTCAGAGGGACGAACAGCCAAGAGAGAGTAAGTCAAGCTCGACAAGCAGTCGTCGACCTTTTGCTGTTGCTGAGTGCTTTGAGATATCTCTTTGCCATTTAGCCCTTTCTGATGTCATTGCCGCAATTTACTTGGCCATCGTAGTTCGCTACGACGCTAAGACTAGAAACAGTTTTGCCGAAAGTGGTGCCTGGTGGCAGCAGTCTGTTGAGTGCCGTACCGCCGGATTTTTGCTGGTTATGGGAACCCAGTTGGCGTTCTTCACAGTACTGATTGCTGCCGTTGAACGTTACCTTTCAACCATGTTTCCTCTGAAGCCTGAAAAACACATCGGAAAAGCTGTAATATCTTTGACGCTATGCGCTGCATGGGTGGTTTCTGTAGCTACAGCGATTGTTACACTGTATAGCGGCGCAAAATGGTATCCTGGTCTTCGTTCACCAGCCCCCTTGCCACCGTTCAACGGCGCCACTTGTCTGCCATGGTCGACTGACTTTCCATACGTGGCGGTGCTGATTGGTGGCCACGTGGTTGCAAGTCTTGTTCTTCTGTTGCTGTGCGGACTGATGTTCTGCGCCCGACGTAAGCAATCCTGGCTCAGTCCACAGAAGCACACACGAATACAGATCACTGCGATCGCGTTGTGCAACGTATTCTGTATTCTTCCCCTTTCTGTCCTTGGCCTAATAACGTCAGCCATTGCAACCTACCCCCCAGCCGTCCGGCCCTTTTTCGCCGAACCTATTAACGTTGGGGAGGAATCGCGTTACATAACTCAGACGATCAACGTTGACCTAGTGCTCACAATTGTCATGTTCCTCCTTTGCTTGCGTCTTAGCGTCAACCCGATCCTGTACGTCGCCTTTGCTCATAACCTTCGCCAGGACATCAGCAAGTTTGCGCGCAAAATACTTTTCCTCGGCCGGATCAGCAGTTACCAGAGCAGCGAAAGCAACGAAAACAGCGACTTCCGTTTCACTCGCGGGCCGTTGCGCACGAACAGGCACGTTGACGAGGAGGAAGAGCCGGATATTTCCGCCTCAGTTCGAGAAACAGACCAAAATGACTCAGACACTGCGTGGCAGCAGATGGTGCAAAATGAGCCTGTCCTGTCGTCGCCTACAGCTGTTGGAGATGTTCAAGATGGAGTCCGCTTACACAAAGCGTTAATGAACTCCTCCGGGTCTCGAACAATTCCGCCGAAGGATTTTTATGACATTCAACTTGCCAACTCGTCAGCCACTCACAATAGCGTACTAAGAGTTCCTCCTTCGCGTTATGTGGACTGGTGCAGTTATCGGACTGACTCGCCCAACCCTCCTCAACCGGCACTTGAAGCGTCGGAGCAACCCTGCACGAGCAAATCCGATTACTACGCTGAGGATCTTCATGCGCCAGTCGCTCACGGGCGTCTCACATCCCAATACAAATCACGCTTAAAGCAAAATAGCTTGAAAGTAGATGTGTCTCGCGGACGTCAAGCGATTGTTGTGTGGTCCCAACATCAAGAACACCATCAGCCAGTAGATGGCAGCAGTGCTAACAAACTCTCGCAGTCGTGCGAATCATCCACTTCCAAAGACTCGGGCATTCAGTCAGAGCCGGATTATTTGGTAGGATGTGCCTATTCTAGTGGATCAAGTAGTCTCCCCCGGTCTGTTTCTAGCCAGATTTCTGACGGGCCTGTTCGACTTTGCCCTCCGGTACTGGAACCACAAAGCGCTCCCGTACAGAATTCAGAGCGGTTTGGCAGCAAATTGGTTCTGAAGAAAATTTTTGTACCTTACAAGTCAAGTAAATTTCCAGCGACCAAGCCATCGTTTAGAATGGAAACAGTACTGTAGTTGCCCTGTTATTATTTCTACATCTTATTGTTCCTTGTTTTATTATCTCCGTATCTGTTATTGAAACTACGAGTGGTTTTTGTAGATTGTCTGAACTGTTTCAAAGTTTTAAGCTTGATCGCATGTGAAGTCAACAGAAACAGCGCGCTGTTAAGATTCTTGTTCTGAGATTTGTTCCGTAACAATTTGATTTCCTTTGCCTTAATCGCCTCGGCTGTGTCCGAAAATGCGTGCCATGAACAAGGTGAACCGTGTAGCGTCAAAATTGTCGTGTTTTCGTCGGAAGCAAACGCGGTTGAATTTCATAAAATAGGTCTACGTATGATCCTTCTCACATGTATCTCTTGCTTTTTTTGCCTTAGCCGACTTTTTCGTTGCTTGCCCAACGTTACTCAGACAAATAAGCGCTTTGTCTTGCCGGTTTTGCTCTCTTTACATTTGCCAGTGAAGCTTTCATGTCCGCTCATCTCCGCTAGCAGCGTCGCTGTAGGCGTAACGGTATAGGTTTTTAAAAGTGGAACGGGCTTGGCGTACAGAAAAACGTTGGATTGGTGGCAACACAGTGTTTGAATTCTTATTGAAGGTAGTTTGATCAAGTGCAATAAGGGGGATCAAGCTGGGCCACTGAGCGCAAGTTGCTGATATCAAACTCTCGTAATGCCTCTTTGCAGAATCGTCTCTGTGAGAGCACAACAATGCTCAGTAACGTAAAATTCCAGCAGAATGTTTGTGGGAAACGTGAGCGTGGCGTGTCGAAGCTTTTGCAAGTAAACACCATTGTCGAACTGAAAGTACACCTAAAGATCAGGCAAACCTATGGTCTTGAATTTTTCATCGTATTAATGCGGTCGTTCGAAGATTACTTACAAACAACAGTCACGAGCGGAAAAAAACAACTGAGTAGAGGTGACATTATCTGCTGCGTATAACGTTAGCTTGTGCGATCTTGCTAAAATAACGTTTTCGCGTAACGTATGACGTTTTCAACTTGCGGTTTGTGACAAACGTCCGTGGCGACGTTGCAACGTACTAAGCTTGTGCAAATTACCTGGTTGTGATGCAGAAATCTTGAACATATCTCGATAGTCTTGTATGCTTCAGAAAGCCAATTTGTTGCTCTCACTGCCTGTTCGAGTCCGACATGTTCGAATACGCATTTCTTCGTTTATGCGCCATTTTTTGTTCGCGTTTTATCGTGTGAGTTCTTTTTGAGCTATTCTTGCGCTGACTGCGTTCAGCCAGCTCAATGTCGCTGCTGTACTGTTTAGCTTGTTACAGTGTTTGCAAAACGTGCGGTCATATCTACACTTTGTTCTCAAAGCATTCTTCCGTGCTGTCGTTCAGCTGCCTGGGCCATTGGGTTCTGCAGTAAAAGCGCCAAGTGCATTGAGCCTGGTTGAAACAAAGCACTTTTTCAGGTAATATGGAAGCTTGCGCTACTGTAATACTGGCTGTCTTCACTGAGTAAACACAATGCAGTAATTACTTCAGTTTCACTGTAACTATAACAGTGGGAGAGAATTGACGCGAAGACGTTTTGCCGAACTTTTCCTAAATTATCAGATTAGTTTAGCCCACCTGTTCCTGTATGTTGATAACTCTTTTACATGAAAATCTCCGAACGACCAAATAAATATCGTCCTCACACATTGGCTCAACTTTCCGGTAATTGGCGTAAATTTCAGCATTTAATTTGTGAACACTTTACAATGTTTCAAATAATTTTTCCTTTATGTAAATTTTCTTGTTTGCGGGGTTTCTTTCGCTTTTTCACAAACTTTTCAGCTGAAGTGCAATTGCATTCACTGTTCCCCGTCTCCTACAGATATGAAAGTAGCTGGCCAACCTGGAAAAACAAAGTGCATATTCTTCAATCCATTCATTATGTTGGCATTTTTATTGGCAGGCGAGGGAGTGTAATCGTCATGAAGCAAACAAAACTACCGTTAATACTATTTTTTTCCAAAGCATTTTTAGTTCACTTTAACCTGCCTATTCTATTCTGGTCAGTTCAGCTGATAAAGACAACAGTTACGCTCTTGCGCCAGTCTTTACCTCACTGGGCCTATGGTGATGATTGCCATTATTAAAACGCTGGTCTCGAGTTGTCAACATACCTTGAAAAGAGAGAGTATTTAGTGAGAGAACCCTTGCCATCCGTACTTACCTGCTTTGGGATTAAATAGTCACCTGAGAATATTGTTCTCTGGAAATTTTTTGTGTTCGCCTGAAACTGTTCGCTCAAATATACACAAAAATGCGAAGAGACTGAATTCACTCTTTGCAGCTTAAAAACAGTTTTGTCTACCACTCTATTTGCGCTGTGTGCGTTCGCATCAACTGGAGCAAGCAGGGCCGCAACCAGCTGATATATTCGGGGAGGGGGAAAAATGATTGTAACTTGTTGTTGTTGCACTATTTTCGGTGGGGGAGGGGAGGGCAAAATGGATGTTACTTGTTGTTGTACCTAATAACTAAACACGATTTTGAAAATTTCGGGAAAGGCAATTGCTCGGTTGCCCACCTCTTGGTGGCAGGCCTGGTACCAAGCAACATAATAAGAAGCTAGCAACCCACCTTCTTCACATACCAAATCAACAGTTTAACTTTTCTCTGCGAGCTTTGCTCTCGTCTTTGAAAGTCAAAGGTTGGGTTTCTGTTGCATCAACGTGTGCACCTGCGGAAACAAGAACACCATGAAAGAGGACAACGTCATCATCGCCACAGTGTGCCAGGCCCGCATCCCGGAGGGGGCAACCGGGCAATTGACCCCCACGAAATTTACAAAACCATTACGAAAGCGCCAAAATATTTTTAGTTGTTGGGTAAACAATCAGTTGCAGTCACTTTGTCCCCACCTCGAAAGTATCAGCTGGTTGCGGCACCGCAACGTACAGTATATCCATAGAAGTGTTTGCAGGCCCGTAGCCACGGGGGAAATTCGGGAGAAGTGCCCTCAGAAATTTTGTTGTGCCCAGAAAGAATTGTTTTAAACATACAATTAAAAGAAAAATCTTGCCCCCGTAAAAATGCATTTCCCCCAAAACCATAAAACCTGGCTACGGACCTGAGTGTTTGCGTTTGCATAAGTTAATTGACTCACATGCTCTTTCACGTCACCTACGAGCATACGCGGATCAGGGGCTAAATGGGTTCAAGCCCGCCTGAGTTACCAGTTGCTTTCTTGATCGATGATTTCCAGCGCACAAATGTGTATTGAGGTAACTTTTTTTGGGAGCTTCTAAACAAATAGCTTCGTGCGCAGGAGGAAGGGATGAAAATATTGATGAATAGCGCATTTTATCGAATTTGGACAATGTGAATGTGTATATTTCACTGGAAATAAAACTTACATCCAATATGTAATTAAAAAATACCGTTCCATTGTCACATAAAGAATACGTAAGTATTTAAATTCTCGTTTTATTTCGGTAAGATTGGGCTGCTCATTAATTGAACAAACGTTAAATAAGCAGAAAGATCGTGTCTTAAGTTAACGTAGAGTGCTCTAATTTTCCCAAAAGCTTTTGTGAGTGTGGTAGCGCATTTCATTTGTCAAAGGAAGACAGGAAAATACGTTAATAAAAACTCACAAAAGATATAATTACAGACTAGGCTGCTGGTCTAGAGCGATCAGTAACAGCATAAATGTCAAAACAGCAAATCTTACCGTGAAAATGAGCCTAAAGTCGTGTAGGCTAAAATGAATTGCGCTGAATTAGCTGCAGACTGAAAACGGATACTGATCAGCATCACATGAGTCACCAACAATTTTTGGACAGAAGTTCAGTACGAAATCAGTTTCTTTTTCATGGACACATGTTCCGCTAGCTCTATGCTTTTCAAAATATTTCTAAAATTGCGTTACCGCGACATAGTCTCGCGTCGCGTGATTGAATAAAACAAGGAAAACATAAAAACGTTCTTTGCGGGGAATTCGATTCCAGTTATTGCATCAGCTTCATTTTAGAAGTTCCAAATGATATCGACGATGACTGCAGTTGACATCCAATATACTGCATGAATATAACTTCTGCATAAATTGGCCATAGCTTAGCCCTCGCGCAGGGTTGTAAATGGACCTCATTTTGAAGGCCGATTTAGCCCGAAAGCCAAATTTACCGAGTGAGTCAAGATACGCGCAACAGCGGGGTATCAAAAAACGCAGTGTACGTGTGTAGATGCAGGTACTTGATTTTATCAGACCCAAAATAGCAATCACTTTGACCAAAACATTAACTTAAGCACAAACTCAGCTTGTTAGTCAATGCTAATACTGCGGAACGTAATGTTTCTCAACATTAAAACCAACTATCATGAAACTATCCACAATGGCTCTATGGGCATAAAAAGGAACCCAACGCAGTATATTTCATGCAAATGTCAATTTCGGACTTGTGGGGATTAATTGCTCTTGTTTTACTGATTAAGTTTTTTAGAATAGCATTTCCACAAAAATGCCCCACCAGACATGCATCAGAATAACCCAAATCGAGTCTCTTTTCGAAAACTTTATGGAAAAGAACCTTCCAGACCCTCTTCCATGTCTTGGGACTTTAACGGCCCTTCATCGCTACACATTTAGGAAAAACCCGGATCGACTCGACCCTGAGCCCCCTACAAATCCTCGATCCCCCTCCGGAGAACAATTGCGAATTTTTTCGGGAATGTTCCGCAGCACTGCAACACACACGCGAGAGATATTTTAAATATTTTTTGAAAATGAAGCGAATGGGCAGCCGTCAATCACTGAGAGCTGCAAATAGCTAATATGCTTAAGAAAGGCAATGCCAACCGAGGTTTGACCTCAGTTTGCAAAACTTTGGCAGGATAGTGGGAGCAAGTGAAAATAATGAATCGAAGCGAAAAGAAAAAGCTGCAGCATAACAATATTAAAAGTTGCTTAGTAAGAACTGCATTGCCTACACACAGAGCAAAAATCATCACAGAAGATAAATGATATACCGAAAGTCTCTTATGCACAACCCGGAGCCTTAAGCAAATTCCACAGCGAGCATGGAAAGCAATAGTCAGTGGTTAGAGGTGTTGCGGTTAAGATACTTTTCGGTCATTTTTTATTACAATTTCCAGAAAAACTGACCAAGTGCTTTTTTGTTGTTTGCATGATTGTAGAAGAAAACGGTTTGAATCCCGCGTTCTTTTCTGCAGCAAAAATGAAATCCTACGATTTTTCGGTGTTTTCGGAAAATGGAAAACATTTTAAGTGCTTTGACTGTAATTTTGCAAAAATTTTATCACCAATTTAATCCAAAGCCAACTACACCCATGAATTGTTCAGAAAAAGGAAACTATTTAAAAAAAGCACGACATTGCTTATTTTCTCCTTTGTTCAGAATTATTTTTTTAACATTGAAATACTTCAAATGTTACCTGCGGCTGAGAGAAAAAGTGTAGGTCTTATGCAGTTTGGAGGACATTTTGCAAACTTTTGAGGAGATCTTACAAAGAATTTCATAAATAATTTAAAACATCACTAAAAAAATTTGCACAGATTATGTTTTTGTTCCGTGGAGACTGTAGCATAAAAATATGTGGGAACGAGTAAATTGGTTTTGGGCCAGTCAAATACAGATTAATGTTTACTACAACGAGTATTTGTCTTTGTTAAGCAAGTTTTCAGTAACTAAAGTTGCAATCGCCCAATGTATCAATCGACAAAGCTCTGACTTGAATTTAAGCTGGAATTTTTCTACCTGGACAGACTCCAAAATCTCTGAATTTGAAACACCGCAATGTGGTTCCAACCTTACAAATTCTGTCCACAGACTAAACATACAGCTTCTTGTTCACTTTGCTAACGAACGTTTTCAAAAAACCCTGATGAAAGTACTGTGGTATTTTTCAAACAGACGTTTTAAAGAGAAAATGAAGGTTAGGCAACCAGTGGCAGTACGTCACCACCTAATGTACCCTAAATTATCGGGGATCAGTCGCTGGGAAATGTATCCTGCTAAATTTGGCGCAGGCTAAGCCATCACTTAACTGCACAGGCAGTTGAACGTTTTGGCCTAAATCTGTGTTCATATGCGGAAAACATTTACGAAAGCCATCGCTGCGAAGCGAGTAGACATTTTTGTATTTCGTGCGTTCTGCTACTAACCAATGTGATATGGACCTCGAATCTGAGATAAAAAATAAAACATTAAGCAGATGAAACACCCACAAGAGGTAACCACGGCCCATTACAGAATTGCATCAGCGAAAAGGAATCAGTTGCGACTGCGAAACAGGAGTACATCTTGAACTAGAGATGCTATGCACGTAAAGCAATCGTGAATGCTCACATCAAAATAGCACGTTTTTTAGATTCAGCTTTGTGGCTCAAGCGTTGATTTAAAAATTGCTTCACTCAATTGATATATCAAATGGGGTGCCACAGGGTCAGTTTCAGATCGCTTTCCTTTACCGTGTACATTAGTGATTCACCTAAATCTTCTGCACTTGATGCTATATCATTTGCTGATGGTACTTTTTTTGTTTATCTCCATAAAGCTTGTCCAGTTGCGGTATAAGGTGAATACGAAACTGATTAATGTCGACAGTTGGTTGTGGTTAAATAATAATCTGTCTTTATGTTACTCTAAATCAGTATTTATGCTCGCAAAATCTTTGAATAATAGCACTAAATTGCCTGAAACGTCTTAGTTTCAAATAAAAATTATTGGCATGTACTTTCAAAGAATGTCTTGTGTAAATATATTCAGGCTTTATAGTATTAGACAGTACGTTAGATTGATCTTCTCAAGTGCAAAAAATCAAAACCAGTTAGAGCATCTAATGTGTCATATAAAATCAAAATTTCTTATCATTAGTTGTCTCAAAAATGCTATATTTAGTCTTGTCCACTGTCATTCAAAATACTGCTTTGTACCGTGGGGTACAGCTAGTAATTCCTTTCTTCAATCGATGGAAGAAATGCACACTATCATAATAAGAACTGCAAATTTAAAAAATTTTGATGCCATATTTCGTTTTTGTAGAAATCTCATTTCATTTTATGAAAATGTACATTGTCGTTATTAGGTATATTCTTATATTTCATTACGATACGCTTCTGTTCAGTTGTGTGGCTTATTGCGTGGTACTTATTTACATGTAATTGGTCTGTATTAAGTTATCTGGGTTGTATTGTATATATTTGTACCATGTCGTCACTATGGGACCCAGCTAGGGCTATGTCCATAAAGTGATTAATGGACACACGTCCACTGTAATTTATAAAATTGAGCTTAAATCATTTGTTATTCAAATACAACTTAGCTGAAGCTTGATAAATGGTGAGAGATTTGTAAATTAATTAATCAACCCCTTCAAAAGTTGGATTTCGTTATAAACCTCAACAGCTCAGTTATTAAAAAAAAAACAAGAGCAAATCTTGCTGTTGTCAAACGTTTAAGATGAACTAGAAACAATATCTCTACTTTTTTTAATTGATACACTAAAATATTAGTAAGCTATCCGTTTACTGAGATTTTCAGGATTTTGTAACGAAGAGAATCAATAATCTTATACATGTACTTTTTAAAATTATAATTTATCAGTATTACTTGAAATTAATTTTTGGACTTGGAATCTTATTTGAAGGTTCTTGAAGAACCTTTCTGGAGTTGTTATAATTCGAAGAGCATTATTGCATTATTTATCACACAACAAAGTTATTTTTTGAAATTAATTTTTATCATGCTGTCTAAAAAAAATACCTCTGTGCACTACCTGATAAAGATTTAATTGAAAGATTACGAGTTGAATACAGGTAACTGCTTTGCTATTTGTGTGTTTTTGTGAAGCCTTCTGATAGCGATGGTATATGCACTGCACTTCCAGCTTGTTCATCAACATACGTCAATTACGTGGTCGTAAATACGCAAACGCATATGAGGGCGCTTCCGCATCTTCTAGACAAGAGTATGGGCGTCAGGAGGGAGGCGGGGGGCCAATGCCCCCCTGGATTTTGAAATTTGACATTTTGTTATTACATTTTTATCAATAGAGGTTTTTCTTAGTTTCGAGTGGGTAAGTCGAAATTCCACCATCTTTGCCTCCCTGGGAAAACCCTTGGCTACCCCTGAAAAAAACACTGTTGGCCCTCCCCTGGAAAAAATCATTCCGACGCCCGTGGACAAGAGGCTGTACAGAACCGCTCCGAACCTAGCGACACAACTTGAGAAAGGTGAGACAGCCTAGTGAGACAACATGAAAGAAAAAATAATTTCCACCACTAAAGGAACACAAACCAACCGGTTTCCTGCTTGTCATGGCCCACGCGAATTTCGAGCTTGAGCTTTTGTGATCTCAAGATCAAAAACCGTGCGCCACACTTCAATAATGGCTTAGTCTCACCGACCGCATGAAAACAAGCTTTGGTTGTTTCGTAACTAACTGCGTTAGCTGTGGTGCCGGGAAGCGTTATGACCATAATTGTTAGCTTACTTTATTGTGTTTGTGTATCATATTTATATATTTTACGCTTTTTATCGAGTTTGTTTTCCAGAATTTTTGATACCACGCATAGTAAAAATGGGGAATAGAAGTTCTGTGGGATTCCAGGATGAAATGCATGTGGTGATTGTTGGAGGAGGGTACACTGGATCGTATCTGGCTGTGAATCTTCTCAAAGACAAGCTTTGCAAAGTGACACTAATAGATCCTAAGGATGCGATGATTCACCACATTGGAGCTTTGCGAACTGTTGTAGATGAAAGTAGGTTTTGAACTCTACTTTGAAAGTATTTTTGTTTCTTCATGTTGACCGGTCAGCTCTCGCATATGGCACTCAAGAGAGTAATTTTTTTAAGTAACTGCGATCGGTGTAATTCTTATTTAGGACTTTCCCAATGTCAAAACCCTTAATATCGTGAAACCCATGCAAAGATTTTGCAAAAGGAGACAAATCAAGTATGACTAATGCAGTAGCAAAATATTTACAGGTGTAATTTGGTTCTGCATGAGGTACATCTAAGGTTATGTAGGTCTAAATTGTTGATACCGCTTGTTAAAATTAACTTCTATATTCTGTATTGGAAATAATCCGACCAAAAAATGGTAATAAGCTTTATTTGCTTTGGGGAATTTTTTATTACCATATTCCAGTCTGTGGAACAGAGTTCCATATGCAGCATGATAATGTCTGTGGTTGCAACCATGAGACTGATCAGTGGAACGTGTTCATGTGTTTATCCTTCCATGAAAAATGGCAATTTGCAATAGCCTCATCAAAACAAAGAAGTAACTGTCACTAAAACTCTCTTTGTTGCTTAGTGATGGCTCATAATTTACCAAATACATTTTTTTGGAAACACGCATCTGGAATTAAAAAAACGTACATCAGTGACGATCATCACGGAAGCAGGAAGGTTTTAAGAAGACTTTTTATAGATTTTCGTGCCCCTCGGTTGGCAACCACATGCAAAACTTCTGGTGTGCTTATTCGATTTTTGACTTCCACATTTTGATTGCCCCAAAATTATCCTTCCACGTTTTGTACGTTAAAATAGCATCCGTACATCATCACGGCAACGAAGAGTCATTTGGCTGATTTCACTACAGGCCAAAAAAATCGAAGTTTACGTTACCCTATCGCTAAATGCGAGTGGTTTTGATTTACAGACCCGAGTAAAATGACCCTAAATAATACCCTCTGGGGTGTCTGTGAATGAGAAAATATTTCAAGTACTTGACATTTGGCCAAGTCATGACAGTTAAGCTGGAGCAAATTGGGTTATTCAACTTAGCGAGAGAATACCCGATGAACAAAGTTAACAATCAAGCTCTAGCTATAAATATTTGGAGATTCTAAGGAATTTCTCATGTAAAATGCAGAACATATGAGAATAAATATTTTGATAGCTTGATAAAACTAAACTGTTTGCTTAATCGTGCAATAAGAGCTCTGCAGCTGTGGCTATTAATGCTTGGAAAATAAAACATCCGAATTGTTTCTAGAATCGGCTGTAATATTTTTTAAGATTGTTGTTACGCCGAAGCTTTATTGACAGGTTACACCAAAAAGTTATTCTTGCCATACACCGAAATGGTAGGTGAGAGCTTTCGCAGAGGGAAAGCCGTTGCGTTGAACATCGTCAGCAAAGAGGTTGAACTGGAAAATGGAGAAAAGGCGAGTGAATTTGGGTCAATATGTTTACAGTCGATGGAAAAGGTTAAACATCGTGTTTATCCCTGTTCATCTTAGAGACATCAGCGTGCCAAGTTTGATGTAACAAAGGTCACTTTAACAAGTGTAACTTAAATATTCAAAAAGTTATTTTTCTTCCGTGGTACAAAGCGATTTATAAAAATAAAGCAGACTAAAGCTCTTTTCCAAAGTGCGGTGGCTTCTATAATTTGTTGACTTTTGCTTCTGGTAGACAAAAATTTCTAGCACCATATTCAACTGTAATGGACCTGTTACAAACAAATGCTGATTTTGTTTAATTTTAGTGAGCTAACAGCAAGTTGAAAAAAAGTTTTTTTTAATGCAAAACTGTATCAGCAAATGCAAAGTTAGACTGAATGCTAGCTTTGCTGCCATCATTTTCTTTAAAACAAAAAATATCATCAAGGAAAATTTAGTTGTACAAATGAAAAGTTACCTCAATATCTTATGACAAGCTTAATTGTTGTGAAAAGCTTGTATTGAAGACAAAATCTTCAGCATTACTTTTGCAATGAAACTTCCAGCGATATGAAATGCAAACCAAGTATGACAATTCCTAAAGCGTGATTGGAAGGTGACATTTCTTGACTTTAAATGTAGTTGGCTGGATTTGATCTTCAGGGTTGGTTGACCAGATGACCGCTGTGGTCCCTCACCAATCCTATATGACACAGTGCCCCTCTTTATTTACATTGATCAACCATTGCGTCATTGCATTTTCATTTGCTCTAATGTTTACTATTGTGGTTGGTTTGCTCAGTGCAATGGCTTCTTGTAGTGCTCCTGTTTGTTAGCTGAGTCATATGAAACAATAAACCATTCATTCATTCATTCATTCATATGAAGTACTGCACACTAAAAACAGCTGAAACGAGGCTGTAGACATTTATTTTAGGGAAAATAGCAGTAGTTAAGAAATGAATTTCAAAAACTGTATTAGACTATCTCAAGCCGATTTGAGGAAAAATCCAACAAGAAATTCTGTTTCGAAACAGAAAATGTCGACCGTGCAGAGCTGGGGTGTGGTTACGTTCTACGACTGGAATAAGAGCACATACTGTAACTTTACATATCGGCTTTTGATAAGGGCGCATGAAGGCAGCATATACTCCACATTATTGCCCGGAGGTCTTTGCTGAGATTACCTGGTCGGGGCAATTTAAAGAGATGCAAAGAATGTAACAACTCACTGTTTAAGACAGTTGGCTAGAACCTATATGCCTTGAAGTCAGTGTGTTATCTCTGAAAAGCCAATAAAACTACAAGAAACCTTAAAAGGTGACACGATGCACAAGCGGTAAATGGGAAACAAAAAAGGTTTAGCCAGTAGAAGAAACGAATGTTTGCGTTTCTACGTTGTATTGAGGTCATTGGTGTGGGAGGCGTGGGTGCAGGGGTGAAAATCCGGGCAAAATCCTGTAAAATCAGAGCAAAATTTCTAAAAGTCTTCACGAACTCCCTGAAACTATGAGCAAACTCCCTGAAAATATTAGCAAAATGGCGCCCAAAATGACATGGAGCTTTTTTTTATATTTGGAGGTCACATTTTTGGAATTTTTTCGGCCAAGTTTGGAAGAATTCGGTCAAAAATCCTTCGCACCCTAAAAAATTGCCTGCTCCTACATCTATGATTGAGGTCATGTTTGTGTGAAATTCACGGTGGAAACGAATATTAGGTTTCCAGCATAGATAAATCATCATAAACTGCAAGCAAAAGGTGTTGGAAAAAATAATACAGAAGTGTTTCAGTTAGGCGAAGTCGAAAAAGAATTTGAGATATACATCATGCAAAAAATAGTTGAGATATGTAACCCACACTGTAAAATGTAATTGAAATATATTTGCCATGCTCGTTTGTCACACATCCGTTAAAAACTTCAATTTACTTTTTTGGCGATTGATATTAGAAACGCTTTGCAAGCAAGCGAAGTGTGATATTTTGAAGACAAATGCGAAATGTTATCAATTAAATGTACCACTGTGTGCAATATAAACTTTCAAGTACTTTGGCTATAGCAAAGACTGTCGTCTTTTTCAGAGCGTTCCTCCTGATTGTTTTTACTGACACTATACCTTTGTATACCAGAAATAGCTTGTCAGCAAATGTTACTATACACTTGGAAACCATCAGAACATCGACGAAACTCTTAGGAATCTTGACTTAAGCAGTCTTGAAACTTGGCCAACAACAGTAGTGTAGCCAGCCCAAAATATTGGGAGGGACCAAGCAACAGCATTTTGTTTGGGACAACGCCTCCCAAAGCACAAAATGACAAGATATGCTAGAAATTTGGGGGGCCATGGCCCCTTGCCCCCTGGCTACGCCTATGGCCAACGATACAGATGAAAGTATTTGAAATAAAAAATTATTTTCATTTCAGGTTGCTTACACTCACCTGGTGATTGCTACAGGAAGCAGTGCACCGTTTCCCGGCAAGGTTACTGAGATGAAACCTTTTGTCACTGCTGAGGAAGCATCTAAGATATACGATGATTATAGGAAAGAGGTTTGTTACTTTTTCTCGTCAACTCCGTTAATGCCACGTAACCAAAGATATGCTTGGTTTTCGAGTATGCTGCTACAGATGCCTAAAAATTCAAGTCCTGCAACTGAAAATGTGTTATAGAATTATAACAATATGGCATCACGTTGCCTCCAGCTTCTTCGAAACTAAAAGCTTGGACCCAGTTTCGGATAAGTGAATCAAATATTTAGTTTTTAAGTGAATCGAAGCCAACAGGGTGTCAAAACAAAATGTGAACAGGTTGTTGGTTTGCTTTTCCACACTGCATTTCTTCCTTCTGAAAAAAATGCCGTTTTCTAAAAGATTGTTTTGTGATATCAAGGGCGATTTTTATTGCAAAACTACTTCGTACAAAAATCTAATATTTTTGTACATTCTTCCAAAAACATAGTTAAGCAGTACACGACGTCAGCAGCCTACCCAAGTTTAACTTGCATTAATCTATGAAAAAATATTGTATTTCATAATCTCAGAACGTTTGTTTCCGACCTAGGTTCTTGCTTCCAAACACGTTTTGCTGGTTGGTGGTGGAGCTGTAGGTGTTGAGCTGGCTGGAGAAATCAAAACGGATTATCAAGACAAGGAGGTAAACTGTTCAGGGTCTTCTGAAAAATAACTTTTTTGTCCGTAGCTGGTATATAACTTTTCCATTTATGTGACTCTGTTTAACAACCGTTTTAATGAAATTGACTCCACTTGACTGTTGGTAACAAGAAACGTTGCAGCTGTTTAATATTATTTTGGACCAGGGGTCTCGTCTCGATTTGTGCGGCCCACGATGCTTTCAGGGAATTTTGAAATAATCAACATGAGTTTATTCACCGAAGTTTAAACGTGCTCGGCCAGTCAGTGAACACGTTCCTTTCGAACGAATGTAGAGACCGCTAGAAATAATGTGCCTAGAACTCATGATCCTTTCGCAGGAAATAAGATGCAGAACTGTTTCTAGTAAGGTTCAGGTACAGCCATTGTTGCACCAGCGTCAAAATGCTGCCCTCGTATAGTCACAACGCGGCCCTCGGGTTACTTTATAAGTTCTTATTTGGCCCTCGGAGCAATTTGAGTTTGAGACCCCCGTTTTAGACAACAGGTTTACTCAAATAGTGTTTGTTGTCATATCTTTTTGTACACGAAGGTTACAATTGTCAACGAGGCCAACTATCTATGCACCAACAGAGGGCCAAGCAAGTTCCAAAGCTCGCTAAAGGACATGTTGCAAAGGAAGGGAATAAATGTTATCTCTGGTAAATTGTTTTTTCCTAAAAAAATGAAAACAGGAAGATTTCATCAAATAAAAAATGTGACGAGCTTGATTAAAAAATTCAAAATATTTATAAACTTGGTTTGTTGTGTGTGCTTTTGGGGATGAACAGGCATAAGTGCTTCTGAAGATTTCTGTTTTAGCGATGGAATTTGCTCATTAGCTGTTTATCTTGTAGTTATTGGAGTTCGGTGCAAATCATCACCTCCAAGATGACCATGTAAGAAAAATCAATAAATCTTATTAACGCCTACAAAAAGACTGACATGAGTGTTGTTTCAACTGTTCATAAAAGCATGCTTGTTTCACAACTTGTCTCAGAAATAGATAACGACCGATGTTTTTGTTTAAGTTTGCCTATTACCTCTTGGAAACTATTTTCGTAACTTCAAAGTATGTGAAATCCATTATTGACGCTTAGGAACATCTTGTGGAAAGGGCACAGAATACGTGGAGCGTGATAACAGTTATAATTTCAAAATACGCTTCTTTCACAACAAAGACAGTCTTCAAAATATATCCTCAATATCTGAAAAACAAGTATGGATCTAAAATATTTTTGCAGTCAAATTTCGCATCACATGCCTTTGTACTTGAAAACGGTCACCTCCACGGCAGTTTTTCTTTTCAGGTCACTCCTTGTTAATAACCGTGTGCTTTCATTTGTTTGTTTTGATATAAGCGGTAGTCAGTGTCTTTTTTATTCAGGTGAGAAAGTGATAAATTTGTCGGATTTGAATTTAAACAAGCACCAGGAAGGGCAAGTTGTCAAAACAGATGCAGGGAAAGAAATTAACGCGGACATCGTCATCCCTTGTACTGGGACAAAGCCCAACAATGCTTTCTACAAAGAAGCCTTGGGTGAGTTTTTATGGCTTCCAAAGAAGCCTAAGCTTAAAAACTTTGTCGCTATTTTTCAGTTTTACTTTGGAGTTTAAAGTATCTATGTATGAAGATCTACAGATTCAAACTAGTTTGTTTTTGATAGGTCTTACTAATAATCTGTAGCTGTTCTTTACTATGAAGACACATGAGTTTGTAGAATTCCCTTCATGCAACAGCACCAGCTACAACAGCAATATGCCTAATTCAACTGACGTTGCTAAATCAGTAGCGAAATTTTACGGCTAAATAAACAAACACGTTTTTCGAAAATAAAACGAAGTATATAGAATTTTGAATTTTCGTCTTACCGAATGAAAGATGCACCAAATATATTTTAATGTATTTTTACTTTTAAAACTCTTGTTTTGAGTCTTATGTGCTTTTTGAAGAAGAAATGTAAGATAAAATGAAGGTTAGGTCATTCCAATTTAAAACAGAACAGAACTACATGACCTGAAGTGTAATCCTCACAGACAGCTAAAACAAGAGTTTTAACTGCAAAAACGTTAAAATTCTGTATCTGTTACAACAACTGTTAAAACAAGAGTTTTAACAGAAAAAATGTTGAAACATATTTGGGTCGCATGGATCCCGGCTCGAATTTATACGAGATCAGTTTTTACTGATACTCTTGAATATTCGGGATGTCCGTTGCACATTAAAAACCGCGCTTGTTGAATGTTGTTTCCAACTGTGAATGTACAACTTTAGAGTTGTGAATGCACATCTATACGTGCAAGTTGCTGAAAAATCATGATTGCCATTGCAACACGTGCAGCTTTTCGTTATGCAGTGAATGTGCAGCGGGCTTATTGTCTTATTGTCTGATGAGATAATACCTTATCCATTGTACCTCAGTTGCAATTTCTGATTACTCAAAAGTGTCGGGTTTGAAGTAAGTGCGAGCAGGATGCGTGGATTTGATGCACTGCGTCGGCACAACTTCATGAAAGTTGAGTCAAACTGACCTAAAGCACTGGCAAACGCGAAAGCGCTGAAAAAATCCTCAACTAGTGCGCGAATCCACACAGACATTCAGTTTTGTTTACAATAAAAACTAATATGAAATTTTGACCAATGCAAGCTGAAGTTTTACTTCTTACTGCGTGATAAAGTGTGGTGACTAAAAGGAGAAACCTCTGTTGCCAACGTTTTCCTAAATGAAGTAAGTGTTTGTGATGCAACATGTGTAGACGAATAAACACCCATGGTACTGGTATTCAAAGACAAAAGAGGATTTGTCCTCCGAAAACAGTCGTACAATCCAGAAGAATAATAATTAAGGTCCTTGTTGAGTAAAAATGATATTTGTGGTTCTACCGCGGCACTGCCACAGGTGGTTAAATACATTTACCATGTATTGGTACGTTTTTACATTAATGCGAGCGTTTCGGTTTTGTTTCTAGCTGGTTGCATGACTGAAGGTGGCCTCCTCAAGGTTGACAAGTATCTAAGAGTGATTGGTCAAGAAATCTTATACGCCGTTGGGGATGTAAATGACGTAGACGAGGAGAAGATGGCCTACACCGGAAAGCTGCAGGTCGACGTGCTTCTATACAATTTAAAAGCGATGGCTTCAAACAGTTCACCCAAGGCATATAAACCAGGTATGTTTGTGATGGGACAAAATAGAGCAGTGATGGGCAAAGTAAGAATCTTTGCAAGTCACTTTGGCTGACGATTTTTACTCTTTTCGTGCACTCTGCTGAGCGAAAACTTTGCTTCTCCCGCTTTGTTCGACTTAATCACATGTGTGGCAACGAACAACTAAAAGTATGTTCAATTTGTCAGCGAAGTGTAACGAAAGCCAAGCGCTTTGTCTATTGTTTTTATGCTGCGTGGTTAGTGCTAGTCTTTTCCGTGCTTTGTACCACACCAACCTTTTCGGTGCAAGAAGGCCGTTGCTTTTGGCTTCGCGTTACAATGTAAAGAAAACTTCGTCGGCCTCTCTTTTGACCGAATTGGCCGTGGCATATGTTTTAGTGGGCTACAGACAGTCTCAGGACCACGTTTTGCCCATCACTGATGTGGAACCACTGGAACTAGTGCCACTGTGTCCAACCCGCGGCCCACGGGCCGCATGTGACCCAGTCGAAGGTTTTGCGCGGCCCAGTTTAGGTTTTCGCTGTAGTAAAAGAAGCCTATATATTGACAACCTGTCGTTTTATTTTAATAATCGTGAATTTGACATTTTTGATGCAGTTAGCCTTCAGTACCACTTTATTACATCTGTTACCGTTTCAGTTAAGATTCGAACGCTTTCAGTACATTAGCTTAAGCTAAATTAATTTGCTAAGATTAAAGTAAGCCATTTAATGTGGAACCCTCATTAATTTGTCACTCAATCTGCGGCCCTGGTTAAGACAGTGACATAATTTTTGGCTCAGTAAGCCATTTGGGTTGGACATAGCTGAACTAGTGCCACGAATCTTAACCAACACTTAGTCTGACTCCACCAACAACAGCGCCACTCCAAAAAGCGGAAACTCCCTTCATTATGATGGTGCAGGCCGTGGTAACCGCATATGATGCGTGCACTCATAAGACCTCTTTACTTCCATGCACATACGGAGCACTGGCATATGTTAGTTTAACTCTTTTTACACACGAGTTGACGTTATCTACTTTGTTTATCTGAGGTGAATAGAGTTTAAAGTGCTTTGAATCTCACTATTGGCATGGTGGAAGTAAGGCAAAAAGAATATTTATAATGTTGACAATTGTGAAAACTTATGCCTTGTTTTGTCAAAATTATTTGTGAAATATGTTTTTTTCACTTATATTTCATGTGTCAAAACAACATTTTCGTTGTCCCTAACATACTTGATTTATACAAACTGTTAGTAAACTTAACACATTGCAGAAAATATGTGGCTTTACTATAGCACGCACAGCTCGCAATAGCTATAAGTTTAGTATTACGTGGTGTCCAGCTCTTGAGTTCAAAACATTTGTGGTGGTGGAAAAAGTCGGAAAAAAACAAAAGGATAAGAAAGGGAAAGTCGAATTAGCTAGAAATTAGCTTCATATGTGATGCCAATCAGGCGGAAGCAATAGCGACCCATAACCTCACTCATCAGATAGGACACTGGTTGTTATTTACTATTCAGTATTTTAGCCATTAGCTTCTGCCAAAATAATTTTTCCTAAAGTGTCTGCTGGGAATTCCAGTGCAGCATTATCACCTTATTTGTTGCTGCTCACCACAAAAAAGATAAAAATAAATTTGAACAATTTTGCATAAACTTCAGGAACGAATGCTCTCTGAAATCAGGATAAGAGTGACTTCACAAACTTTCAGTGTTCCTTAGTAGAATGATTTTACGATCTTCGATATTCGCAAAACAACGAAAACAACGTAATCGATTTTTCTACAAATGGCTTAGATTTTGGTGTGGCACTACTCGCCTAATTGTATACCATTGATCTAAAGCTCAATTTGCGAATACCTCAGATAAAAAGCCAAATTCTTGAGGCACAAATAAACAGAATGAGAATGTCAAAACTGAATAAATTGTCCTTTATGAAGCATTTCCTCTCAAAGGGTTTAAAATGTTGTCTCTACACTTTTTCTTAAACGTTACAAGACGTACCGGTACCCAAGGAAATTAAATAAAAAAGTCATTAGTTACTGTTGGTTTCATAACTAAGATTGAGGAATCCAAGTATCTGTAACAATGTACTGTGACATGGATTCTGATCGACTAAACAGCAATGGACACTAACTAACATGTTTGCATAAAAGAAAAATGACCTTTGATTTCTTTCAACCAAAACAGTGTGAGAATGTCCTTATATCGAACATCTATATTTAAAATTAGCCTAATTATAGATTTCAGTCTCTTTGGATTCAAAAGGAAATATTTTTTGTTTGCGCGTGAGTCAAAATCGAAAGGCATTTGAAACAAATGTTGCGAAATGCGGTTGTCGTACGATACGAAATAATCACCTCTGCCAAAACTACTGCATAGCAAAATTCTGGTAGCATTCTCCACGCACAAGACTTATACCACGAGATGCGAGCGCAGTCAAAAAAAGAAAGTCAAAAGAAGTAATTTGAACTGCTACAAAAAGAAGTAATTTTGAAACAAAACCCCAAATTTACCATTAGCTTGTTTAGAAGAACATTTATGAGATGGTCAGGAAAATACACATGAGAGCTTTCATGAATGCTGATGATATTAGCCACCATGTCTTCCAAAGTCATTGGTAGTAAAGTTTAAAATGACGCGGTCTTCCTTTCCGGGGATAACGCTAGTTATTGCACGTACCATGTTTATTTTCATTTGTGCCCAATTCTGATTTAATTCGAACACACCTCAAGTTCCATAAAAACATTTTTGGTTGCAGGACATATGTCACGAAGTGTCGGCCAGACTACTGCATGGTATACACTTGCAAGTGATCACCGAAAATTAGTTTATATTTCCTTTCTCGGTTCATCGCTTGTTAAAGCCTACCTGTAGTTTACCTGCTTGCTCCTTGAGGCAGTTATGGTAAACAGTGTTTTAAATTCAAAGTTGCATTTCGGTGCAGTGTTCAGCTGTGCAAAGCGCATTTTCCTCCCTTGAGCTATTATAAAGTGACAATTACCTTTTCTCAGAACATGAACAATATTTTTCAGTTTCTTTGAGGCATTAATGCAGTTGCACACGGCAACGATTGTCATTATTGTTTCGCCCACAAAACACACGGGTCATAAACATAATACATGTAAAGAAGCGCGAAGAAAAATAGATTGACAAGAACTGCTTCGAATTGACTTTCAGGGCACCATACTTGAAAGCATACCCACCGAATAAAAATAGAATTTGGTTTAACACAGCCATAAAGCGTAACAAATTGCTTGCTGCATTGCCTGTTTCTAAATGTTTTTTCGTTTAGATCAGCTACGTCCAAGCAAATGGTTTACTGAGCCAAAGATTACGTCACTATCTTAACCAGGGCAGCACATTGAATGACACATGAGGGCCGTGCGTTCAATGGCTTACTTTGATCTTAGCAAATTAGATTTAGCTTAAGCTAATTTACTGAAAGCGTTCAAATCCTAATTGCAATGGCAACAGACGTGATTGGACCACCTGCATCAAAAATGTAAAAATCAAGATTATCAAAACAAGGACAGGTTGTCAGTAGGTGGGCTACTTTTACTACAGCGAAAACTTAAACTGGACCGCACAAAACCTTCGACTGGGCCGCCGTTTGGACATTGCTGGTTTAGAGCCTTTGAGTAGTTTTTTGAGACATTTCAGTAAAAGATCTTTTAAAAAAAAGGATGCTCAAACGGTTTACAAAGAGGGCCAAATGTGATCATGTGAAGGTGCCTGCGCGTCAGTTTTTCCTTCCGACATGGTTTACGGTATGGTGCAGGTTAGCATAGTTGCATAATCCGTGCATTTCATTTAGGGTTTGAAGCAGAATCACTCCATTGCAACGGTTTCATGCTCATATTTACTCCCAGCACAGCACATACAGCGCAACGGGAAACGTCTTAAGTAGCGAGAAGCCGCCGTCCCCCGACGCAGAACAATAAAATCCAGACTCCGGTTGGGCATGTACAACACAATCCAAAGTCAAATCCGCTGGTCACGTGAAACATGGCTGCGGGCCACATTTGGTCGCTCCTGTTTTAAAGTTTGGACATCGTAATCAGTGAATATGCGATTTGAAGTCTCTACGCAACCTGATACTTTTCCTACTGTAGGTAATAATTATTCAAACCTCTGTTGATACTTCAGCTGATCTTCGCATGCTTGTTCCTATTGGAAGAGAAGGAGGAACCGGGGTGGAGTACGTCGGTGTGTTGCCAATTCTGATCTCCAGTTCGAAAGTCAAGTCGGAAAAATGCGATGACCTGTACGCTGAAAAGGTGTGGACAGACTGTGGTATGGAAGTGCCAAAAGCATCCACGTAAATGAACTGAACTTTGATGAACGAGGGTGTTTCTGTTCCAAAAAGTTATTGTTTCACACCATTGACAGCCACACCATTACTCGCCTTCAGGCGAACATATTGATTTTCTTGCTGATTAGACCTGCCAGTTAGTTTCGTGTGCTATTGTAAGAGAAATTATTTCAGTTTCTGAAATTGGTTGATAATTACATAATTGCGGTGATTATTAATGCGTTGTACAGTGTATTATGCTTGATTGTGTTGTGGGAATTGGTAGGATGGAAAATAAATGATCTACCTTGCGTTGAGGCTTGTGTTTCTTGGTTATTTGAGGTGCGCAAAAGTTTTATAAATTGTTGGTACTTTGGTCAAACTGTAAACGATGTATAGTATCGAAACAAGCGCTTGCTGGAAAAAAGTGGCAGAATAAAACTTTTTTTGTTGTGAACACCATGGCCACAAACATTGAAAACATTGAGTTTCATTCAACGTTTCGACTTTGTCATAAGTTATATTTAGGAAAAAATGGAGCTCATAATGCCTACCTAGTAGGCGAAATACATCATTAAAATCATAGTGTCTGGTTCTAGCTGTGAAAAGACTCCTTCCGATAAACAATAAAGATTTCTCATGTCTACGTTTACGTGAAGATAGCCTTGGACAAAGTCGAAACGTCGAATAAATTATTGTGTTTCCTATACGTGTGGCCATACTTTTCAGAATAAGAATTTGCGACCACTCCGTGCATTGTTACCCAAAATGCCTTTTTTAATAAAACCTTTCTTCCACAACTTCTTTGCTCATGATATGCAATTCAAGTCACGGTGTTTGGAAACTGAACATTCAAATAATTTCAAAGAAAAGATACTGAAGGATCACAATGCTTTTACATGAGGTTAATTTCACTGAAGTTCATAAAGTTTCAAACAAATTGCTTATAGTGTTTGCACTCCGGTTCATGGGACACTTTTTCTGTCCCATCGCAACCCATGAAAGTGTGTGGTATCCCATATCCCACGGGGTCAGGGCTCAACCAGCTGATATTCTCGGTTGGGGGTTAAATGATTGTAATTTGTTGCTGTATCTAATAAGTAAACATGTTTTTGATAATTTCGGGGAAGTATTTACCCGGTTGCCCGCAGAGCTATGCAAGCGGGTACGTTTTGAGCTTGGTGCTGCATTGTTCGGTAGAGGGATAAGAAATACTTTGGGTAAGTAACTGAATGTTGATCCAATGCATGTGAAAGTGACATGAGAAAGAAATTCAGCTTTTTTTTGCACGCAGCACAAATAATTGTCAGTCTTGTTTTTGTTATTGA
>JGI24159J19872_10001220_pt1 | contig 27607 bp, 18 predicted proteins | sample Ectturendosymbi4_FD_19872 | JGI IMG/M metagenome (IMG submission 19872)
TTTTCGTCTGACACTCTTCAAGGGATATCGTCAGAATGAAGTGGAGATACTACCGAACTGGTTTATATACAGAAAAGAAGAGATCTCATTGGTTAAATATATATGCTTACAGCACGGAAGATATCACACGTAGAGGTTCAGAGCGTGATAACGCAGTGATTTCGACGTCCCTGAAAATAAGGTTGTTGTGCTCATTTTTATGTGTCAACTAATAACATGTTGCTCAATCTTCATTACCCCCTATTTGGAAACGTTGCAGTATTTTTGCCTCGACATCTGGAGAAGCCACGTTACGCCCGTTAAGCATCTGGGGAGGGTAACGGGCACTCAGCAGAGTGCTTCTGGTCTGGGAGACGTGAAAGCCACGTGAAAATGGTAATCTAGCCATAACCACGTAATTGGAACTAGAACATAACCTCACTCACAGAAAACGAACACGAACTCGAGGTATTCGAGAATCCAAACAATTTTCCATGCATGTTGTTGGCATCTCTTGGAATAAACGTCTTGGTGCTGACACTGTAGAGCTGGATGAAAGGTCGAAACTCTTCCGTTATGATTGCTAGCCAGCAACATTTGCTCAGGCTGGAGTGGGGATACTTGCAAGNACTCAGCTANCAAATAGTGTTGATAAATGTATCCCTGTACTGTAGTTAGAAGAGTGTGCACATCGAACCGCCCCAAAGTGGACCCCGAATTCGTNGAAGATATAGTGATGCTCTGCCAGTTCTTGATATCCTTGTGCCTTGTGAAAAGTTAAAACTAACGAATCCACAATTGTTTCGNGAGACTTCAAGGCACACGTTGGGAATGATGCCAGAAAGTGGAAGGGTGTGATCGGTCGACAAGGTGATGCTGACGCAAAAGGTGACGGAGGGNTCCTGCTACAACTGTGCTGTAACAACACACTGTGCACAATGAACACTTTCCTCCAACACAGAGATTTACACAAGTTCACCTGATGCAGATATTTCTTTGGATCACCGGTCACTCATCTGGATTCTGCAAGGTTTCAACTGGTTTGTCCCGTTCAGTTTTGGACATTCGTGTCAAAAGAGGTGCAGACTTGTCGAGCGATCATCTTCTGGTGGTCTGCAATTTAGATCTTGAAAAACCAACAGGTTTTATAGAGAAATATGCAGGACCAGCAAGTCCTACCGAATAAAATTGGAAGCCCTGGCCGACAAAGATATAAGAAAGACATTCGCATAGAGCGTACCGTCCTTGTTCCGAGAGCTCAGGGAATGCACAGCGGACATNGAGCTGGAGTGGCAACTGTTCANAGCAGTTATAGCTTTATCTGCTGCTCGGGTATGCAGACCGAAAGGACTCGGTGTGGTGAATAATAACAAAAAGGTAANCCCGTAGCANAACCAACAGGCGAAAAACGCTATTCAAGCAAGAAAAGNTGTTTATAAGACATGGCTTCAAGACAAAGCCGCATTTTCTTTGTTTTCGCGTTACGCTGATGCGCGAAAGTCCGCAGCACTCACGGTGAAAAAACGAAAATGCAATCGTAGGAGAATTTCGGGCATAAACTGGATTCCAATTACTGGCAGAGCCAACAAAATTTTCTGGAAAACCATCCGGTGTCTACGTTACAAACGATCTGATTCTCATACTGTTAGATCCATCAAAGACCAAAATGCTATCTTACTCAACAATGAAGAGGACATCCTTGAACATGGAGAGAGTATTTAAAAGATCATATAAACCAAGACAATATTATTTCACCGGACACACACGAAATACATTTGAGAAAGGAAAATACCGTCACTGCAATCGAAGTCCTCCTAGCTGCCAAAGCACTGAAGGCTGCAGGCTGTGATGAAGTCCGATCGGAAATGATAAAAGCCGTGAATTGAAAAGGAGTTCTTTGGCTGACTCGTGTGTGTCAAATGCCCTGGTGTTCTGAGAGGACACTGAAAGATTGTAAAAATGAGGTGACAGAAGTGAATGCACTAACTACCAGGGTTACGGAATCGGAGTCGCAAGGAGTCGGAAGTTTTTGGATGGAGTTGGAGTCGGAGTCGGATTCCTAACAACACTAAAAGTCAAGAGTTGGATTTTTTGTCCGACTCCCTCCCGATGTCCAACTGGATCATGTTTACATCACACTCCTAAGTTGGGAATTCCTATTGAAATGGTACAATTCCTTATGAAACTTGTTGAAACAGAGAATTCTTGCTGTGTACCGCAATTTCCATTGAGTGCTAGTTGCTGCAAAATCCTTTACAGTTAATTTTCAGATATGTCATTTTCAGGTAAAAACAGGCATGTCATTAAGTAGAATTCAAACTTGTTCAGACATGATGTCAATACACTTTTTATCGTACAAAATGTCATTTGTATATGTCTAAAAGTTTATATTTCGTATAACAAAATTAAACTAAAATAAACTTAGGTGAAATCTGAAAATAATTTGTGAAATTTTTGAGCCATCATCCGTTTTATGACAAGTGAAATGCTGTTCAACATGTTTGCTTGTTACAGTAAGCACAATGAAATCCAAATTATTACTTTTTCACTTACATCATAACAGTATCGCTTATTCCCTTTAAATGTTGTGTTTTTCAGGAGTGTTTCCAGGATGTAATTTAAACCAATTGAAGTGATGTTATTAAAACCAGAGGAAATTCTCAACAAAAAATATTTTCTTGAAATTTTTGCATAGCGCCGTTTTTGCTTTTTTTAAAATAACATGACTTCATTCATTACATATTCTATGAATACCATATGTTGTGGCAAGAGTCTTGATTAGGCTATGCGGTCTAGATTTGTTATTTCGGTTATCTAGAGGTTGGTAAAGCCATGTGTACAGACGATTGATAAACAATTAAACATATTCTAGTAGGCATTGAAATCGACATTGTTTTCTACCTTGTACACACCACTGAACTTGCAGATCAACTCGCTACCTTTGTGCAACGAGAGTTCAATCACAACTTTTTCAAAATTTAACTTTAATTAAGTGCCTTAACTTTGTATAAACCCTTATTGTGGCTGAAACAGATCTTCCGAAAAACGAAGTTTTCTGTGCCTGGAAAGTGGATGTTGAGAATCTCTCCATAAATTTAAGTTAGCAGTTGAGATAATTACAAACAAGTAAATAACGACGTTAATATGGATTTAGGTATAGCTTGGTTAATTGATTCCAAGATTTGTTTTTTGATAAATATGACAAGCATTATTCAAGTCAATAGGCGTGATTATCAGAAGCAAGCCATTGCTCCTTTTTACTTTATCACGAATCAGTTCTTCAAAGGCTTTTAACTATAACAGCTATTAGTGGTCAACCACGTTGTGATGTGAAAAATGAGCCGAATATTTTTACTTAGAGAATGGCACTACACAGTTGAACCTATAGAAAAAAAGCGTTTCAAAAGCGATATATTCTAAAACTTTACTTATCCGTGAAGACAGATATGCCGACGCGGTTGGCGAGAAGGATCAAAAGGAGCACACGCTAATGCCTAAACATGTTGCGAAATTGAAAACGAAAGCAAGCTTTAAGCAATCTTTAACTTGGTAGTGTTATAAACTAACTGCATGTCCGTGAGTTGAGCATTACCTTTGCAAAAGGATTAATTTACTGTTGCCGGCAAAGTTTTCAAGATTTCCTTACAAAGTAGTTCTTTGTATGTTGATTCAACAGACTGCTCAAGATGTCCCAGGGTGATGAGTTCAAAGAAAACGCTTGTCAGCCAGGCTGCAGCGACTGTTAAAGAGAACTGTGAAATTTCATTAAAATGCAATTCCTAAAACCTTTTTCTGCACATTGAAGCTCAATATGACACAAACAAAGTGCACGGCTGCTCCGAAGTGCAAACAAAGAAATCGGGGATCTGCAGATCTCGTTATTCACTGATACAGCCGTTTGCATCAAGATGTGCAGACTTTTGACCTTGTTGGCTTTCAGAATCCTACTGTCTCTTAAAAAAAAGATCATTAATAACGCATAAACAATTACCATAATATGACAGTCTCGTCTGCTCCCAATTTGTTTCTAAGTGAAGTTAATGGTCTTCAGCAAGAAAATTGTGATGTGAGAACAAAAAACTATCAGTAAAACAGGATTCTTTATTTTACAAATCTGATGCAAAGAAACTCTAATGGATAAATAAGACAACCATTCCTTCCTTAAATTGAAAGCGTACTTTATACCTCGATCGATCAGACGATGCATGTGCATGCAATCAAAGTGCTCCTGCATTACATGCATGCATAACTACACACTTGAAAAGTCAACACTTGAAAGTCAAATAATCCAGATCGAACGATTCTGCAAAGCTGATAATGGACTTTAAGCAAGCTAACGTGATTTTACTTCAGCTAATTTCAGCGCGACTGACCCTCCTTGCGACGTGAGAGACTGTGGATCGGAATCTCCTGTACTTGAGTGCACATGCATTTTGAGCAGCTATCTATGTTTCTGCCGAGAGGGATTTCAACTCAGTGAATGTACGCAAATATGTTCTGGACAGGCAGGTTACTTTAAATCTGACAAACTTGTAATATCATTGTGCATGCTTTTCTTAAAATGCTGGAATATTGTTTTTGTTTGATTGTTTAACTGGAGACACTCAAACATTGTAAACCATGTTGTCGTCGTCGTCGGCTCCCGCTCGTGTCCGAGCACAGGATTCGTCTGCAATCAGGGCTTGGCCATCTGTGGTTGATGACGATGGCGGATGTGACTTTGAAGGCCCAACCTGTGATGGAATAGGCGTTGGCAGTGATCACATGGTATAGAGGGAAGGGGACGTGGTTGGTTCAGTTTCTCGTGTCTTCGTTTGCGTCTGTCTTCGTCCTGTTGTTTCCGGGCTGTCTCGAATGACTCTGCACCATCCCTGATTTTTCTTCTCCAAGTTACCCTGTGATTGGCAAGCTGTTTCCAAGACTGTAGATTTATGCCAGCTTGTTTCAAGGAGCATTTTAGCTGGTCTTTATACCACAGCTTTGGTATTCCATGGGGTCTTGTTCCTTCATTTAGCTCGCCGTAGAGCATGATTCCAGACAGTCTGGAGGGGTCCATCCGTACGACATGTCCTGCCCAGCGGAGATGGTGTTGCAGGATGGTGGCTTCCACACTAGGCAGCCGAGCACGCTTGAGGATTTCATTGTTTGAAAGTCGCATCTCCCATGGAGTGTTGAGCAGTTGCCTTAACTTTCTCTGTTGGAAGCTTTCAAGGTGTTTGATGTCACGACGGGACAAGGTCCAAGTTTCACACGCACAGAGAAGGGTGGAAAGAACGACGGCCCGGAACACCATGATTTTGGTGGGGATGGATATCGCATGATTATTGAAGTCGCGATGGCTAAGGCGACCATATGCACAGTGTGCAGCTTTTATGCGATTTTCAATGTCCTTTGCGCACGTCGGAGTTTTTGAGAGAATGCTGCCAGGATACGGGAAGTAATCCATTTCACCCAGATCCTCTCCATTTATGCCGACGTTGGCGAGGACGTTTGTCCAGGTGGCGGTTGGTTAAGTGCCTTGGTTTTGTCGGTGTTTACTTCCATTTCAAAATGCTGGTAAGCGGCGTTGTAGATGGTAGCTATCATATGAAGGTCATCAATGGTCTGAGCTGCGGTAGCATTGTCATCAGCAAATTGCAGCTCATGGGCTGTGATGGCAGATGTTTTTGATTTTGCACGGAAGCGAGCAAGATTAAACAGCCCTCCATCCATACGGTATCGCAGGTTAATGGCAGGGCTTATTGGTGGGACATGATTTAGCATTGCAGCCACATATAATGAAAAACAGGTTGGGGCCAGGACACATCCTTGCTTGAGACCTGCGGTAATTGGAAAAGGGTCTGAAGGAATGCTTTGGTGGCAGACTCTACCAACCATGCCATCATGGAGAGCACGAATCAGGGTGATGAAGTCTTCTGGACATCCAAAACGAGCAAGCACAGCCCACATGGCAGGGCGAGGGACTTTCTCAAAGGCTTTCTTGAGGTCCCAGAAGATGAACATGAGTGGTTGTTGTTGTTCTTGACACACAACCATTGTAAACCATGTTGACAGTTTATTATAAAGTTAGAATGTTGACTGCACATTGTACAGAATTTGCAGGTTAAATATTTAGTTTGCTTAAAATAGACTTTGGGCGTTTTTTCATTGATTAGACGAGAAAAGTTTTATCTGATCTTCATATGGATTTTACCTGATGCATTCCATGATGTTTAAGTTTTGATAATTTAATTATGTGACGTGTTTTACATTTACTGACATGCTTTCAGCGAAGTTTTCCTAAAAAATGTACCGATTTGTATCATGTGTCCTAACCCTGCCACAGAGCAAATCTTCCGGACCTGTAAACACTGAATATGCGGTCCCAACAAATGGTTTGCTTCTTGAAGTAATTTCTTGTCTGATACCTATCCATGGAACTGGAAGTCGTTTTTACCATTTTAACACGAGTGTTGATTTATACGGTACAGTCAGTTTGTAACTTGTATTTAAGTCATCCATGCAATGTTTTGCAACGTGTGTTTGTTTAAACTCGCAGAGAAAAGGAACGATTAACATGATTAAATTTTTATATGCAATGTTCTCTTCTTCTGAACCGTTTTCTCCAGTAGATGGAGCACTCCAATTACCTAGTACTACCTGGCTAGCTCGGGTAAATTAAGGACTTCGATGACTGTTGTCAAATTTGAAAAATAACAAAATATTTTTGTTACTGTAACACTTACCCACAAATACTGTAATTTCAACAAAATTGACTCAATTCAAATAATTCAACAATATAATAAAGTTTATAAACAGCAAACAATTTCGTCATGATTTTGATTGCTATAAAAAATGAGATCTTCAAACCAAACATAAAATATGATACAGTACAACTTCATGCGATTACTAATGCAAGCAAACTTTTTCTTCATATTTTGAGCCAGCTCTTCTAACCACTACTTGACCGCACTACATATCGGGGCAGGTGTTGAGCAGCCATTCGATTGTCTCATCATCCAGAACCGTCAGGCCATGCAGTCAGGGCCGGATTAAATGAACGTGAGGCCCCGGGCAAAGTCGTGGCCGCGAGGCCCTCTAAACGCTGAGCGCAACTACGTAGCTTTTCACGTGCTCTCGTGAAAAACTATGTAGCAACTATGTAGCTTTTCACGTGCTCTTGGCCCTTTAACGCCCGCGCCGGCCAGTACAGTGGCCGGAACTTTTTTGGCCATAACTCGCCAGCTGCTGCAGCTAGAGAGGTGTTCAAACCCTCTGCGGATTCAGCAAGTCTTGTAGTTCCGAGTCAAAAAAATTTTTCAGTTTTGGGTTTGGGGTTCTCTTGGGGGGACGTCACAAGTGAGGGTGTTTTAGCGTTTTTATGGCTTACTTTACCAGGCCCTGGACGCCAATCAAATGGCCCAACATTTTGGCCCAAGTATTTTTTAGAAACTAGGCTATCCTACTAATTTTAGAACCCTTGATTGGCTTTCTGGCATATCTGGATCAAAAATTATGCCACAAAAAACAAAAAGTGATCAAAATTTCTACCCCTAAAAAAAGTAACCAGGGTGGAATAACACCCCATTTGTATATGGCAATAACTGGCCGTTAGAATAGGCTAGAGAGCTGTTCAAACCCTCTAAAGACTCGTGAAGACTAGGGTTTTGTTGATGCTTACATATTGAGAGGATGTTTATGTATATTTGTTCACATTTGGATAATGACATCATATCCTGGGAGTTGAACATCCATCAGATTTTGTGACTCAAATTTTTTTGGATTCTAGGCTACAATACGAGTCTTTAGAGGGTTTGCTGGACTTTCTAGCATTTCTGGTTCAAAAGTTATGGCAAATAAGCAGAAATTAATTAGGGAAATTCCCTGAAATTACTCAGCCATTCCTCAATGATTTGGGGTTTTCTGGCCCTAACTTGGGCACCAGAAACGCTAGGAAGTCGATCTAGGCCTCTACAGCTTCATATTCCAGCCTAGAATGCAACCAAACTTTGATCCACAATTTCGGCCCAAAACAACCAAAAAAAGCCAAATCTACCCTTTTTCTAACGACACCCACCGAAAACCCCGAACCCAAATCTCAAAAGTTTTCAATGCAAACTACAAGATTTCATGAATCTTTCGAGGGTTCGAATAACTCGCTAGCATGTTCTAGCGGCGAGTTATCGAAAATTGAAATGGCGCCAGTGGAACACTTAATGCATTTTCTGCAATTTTCTGATTTTGGGGTAAAATGGGGTTTTTGGACCATAACTTTGGTTCCAGACATGCTATAAGGTCAATCAAGGGCTTTATAGACGCGGAAGATCATGTAGTTTCCAAACAAATTTGAGCCAAAATGTTGGCTCATTGGATTGGCGTCCAGGACCAGTCAAAGGTGGTCAAAAATCCAAAAACACCCCCACTTTGGGAGCTCCTCCCAGGAGAACCCCTAACCCAAATCACAATATTTTTTCTTAATCGAAACTAGAAGACGTAACGCATCCGTAGAGGGTTTGAACAGCTCTCTAGCTCTAGCGGCTGGCGAGTTATAACTAAAAACGTACCGGCCGCTATAGTCGCCGGCGAGGGGTGTATAGGGGGATGACCGGTCAAAAACGTCAAAACTGGTACGATTTGGCAGCCTACACTTCTGAGACAATTGGGGATGACCATGTACGGCGGTTCGTATGTGGTGAATTTGTTCAAACGGAAAGTCGTATCACAAAAAACGATCTTCATGTTACGGTGACACGACACAATCATCTTTTTTGACATAGACTCTCTGACCATCTTCACTGCACAAATCGTCCATTCGCATATGTATTGTGGAAAGATATGTCTACACTCTCTCGCAGATCAAAACATACACCGTTTAGAAAAAGCGTTCAACTAATATCACGCAAAAGCAACTTGAGCTGTACTGCTTGACTGAAGTTTTGTGATGGGAGCTTTACAATAGTTACACCTATTAACTGTTCAGTGATCTGGTGGACAACAGCGGGTTGTTAGATCTGCGACTGATACCCTCACAATCACAACAAGCACTTCGCAACTAATTGTTACGTCAGCGCAGTATACGGTAATTGTAAAGGCGTTGGATTGCGAAGAATACTTAGTAACGAACTTATTGAAATGACCCTGGTCTCTATTACTCTGTCAATGTGCTTTTTGAAAAAAGTCAGCTACGAAAAGTTCCATGACGCCGCATTTTTTGCACGCGAAATCGTTGATGATTGTCTCCAGGTCCGTATCTCCAAGAATCTCATGCTCCATGCTCATTAGAGACAGTATGCTTAATTTTTGCCCAATTGAACTTCGAAGATAATTCTTAATTATATGCAACTTAGAAAAAGACAGCTCTCCAATACAGCTGGAATCCATGATGCACAAATATATGCAAACGGAATTTCAGCATTTGGGAAAGCCGAGTGCAGCTCGTTTTCCACAATACATAAATACGTTCGCAATCACCATATTTCCATCACTGTGATCAAGATTAGCTTTTTGCTTGTCCGGAATGGTGTTGATTGCACAGGTTCTTCTGCAAATGGCGTTAATGTTTGCGATGCAGAAGAAAATTTGGAAGAGGGAACTATAACACAAGCTTTCTGTGTTTTTATTGTACAAATACGTTTTTTTTGGTGTGCAACACAAGCTTTCTGTGTTGTTATTGTAGGAATACGTTTTTTGATGTTTTTCGAGGTTTGTTTGAAATCACTGAATGGGACCCCTGTATGTGATTGTTGAACACAGGCAACTTGGCGGGTAATGCAGTAATACAGTGACACTGCTCATAGCGGTAAGCCACGTAGTTTGATACTGTGTGAAAAAAAGCATAAGTCTGTAGCAGTGCTTCCACAAGTTTGAAAAATGCATTGTTAGTGTCATGGGCGTCGGAATGATTTTTTCCAGGGGGGCCACTAGGGTATTTTTCCAAAATTTTTCTATAGGGGTCCCAAAAGTGGTGAAATTTGTTTTTTCCCACTGGAAACTAAGAAAACAACCTTTTGTGCTAAAATTATTAAAATCCAAGGGGGCCAAGGTTACCACTGCCCTTCCCCTTCCGACGCCCATGATTAGTATGGGACTGTGATCAACGTGCCCGAGTGAATAGCTTATTAATTAAACGACTCTTATGCAGGCTTATTTTCACACAGACATATAATAAAAAATACGTGGCTTGTTAGGATGCGTCTATGCAGACTTGTGGGAATGCGTCTTTATCGTTAAGATTTTGTTCTGACTTCTTAGTGAGCACCAAGTGCAAAGCTATAATTGCTGTGGCGAGACTTCGTAATTCATCTGCTCAGTTTTTTAAAGCCTGCGTGGTGTTTAACTTCAGTAAGTTGTCCGATAGTCTTGTCACGTTCTAGTTCTACTTCTCGTTGCTCGAAACATTTTGCGAGAGTGTCTAACTTTCTTGTATTTTCACCGGTCATGTTATGGCCGTTGATTATTCTTAAATTATGGCTCATTTGTAGAAAGTGCTTGAAAAAATGGATATTAGGCATTTTGTGAAAAGAAAAAGCATTTCTGATAGCCAAAGTGCAGAAAACATTTCAGACAAAAGATTGAGAATTGAAGTTCGACCAGCACAGACTAATGGGATAAAAACTGCAAAGCGTGCATTTGCATTACATCGCCAGCAACCTGAAAAGGATAAGCAAAATTTTGACGTTGCCCCCATGGAAAATTTCTGCGGACGCCCATGGGTGCACTGATTTCGATCTAATTCTTGGGTCATAAAGCGTGGTTCTGTTTGGTTCAATTCTTTTAAAGTCACTCAAAAATGATAAATGCCCAAGTTATTAGTTTCCTCAACCTGCAGTATACTGTATACCAAACGTAGTAATCAAATAGCTCTTAACTTTGACGCGTAGTAAACAGCCTAAAAACGTGAAAAAACAGCAAAGGAGTGTTTTGACATTTTTGCGAGGCCCCCAAAAGCGCGAGGCCCCGGGCATTTGCCCGGTTTGCCCAATGGTTAATCCGGCCCTGCATGCAGTCCATGACGTAGTCGACGGATTAGACATTGGAGGATATGGTCGACGGCTTGTTCTTCTGCGGCACACTCACAAGCCGCAGAGGAGGCCATGCCCCGTTTGTACAAGCAGAAGCGGAAACGCCCGGCACCAGTGCGGAGGCGGTTAAACCGGACTCAAGCTGTTCTTGGGAGGGTCATTGAGGTTGTGGGTGCCGATGTCGGGATGAAAGTGCGGAGTCTTGTGGGGTTGTCCGTCCACTCCGCATTCCATTGGCGATCCGCCCAGTGCGGGGCACGTATGTTGTTGTTATCAGTTTGTCAGAAAAACTGATGAGTTGTTGTGCGGGGTGTACAAATGGGTGTCTCGATTTGAGGCGCCGTGCATCTGCACTTGATGGAGCAAGCACATGATAGTGCGATAAGATGAATTCGTTACTGAGATCACTTACTTTTGTTTTAGAAAACAAATCTTGCGATAAAGCTTCGTTCAACGTTAAACAATCACAAGAAAAGCATTAAAACAGTTTCAGAAATTTGAAAAGGCTTTTTAAAAATTAGCAAAATGAACAACTTGGTTTTTGAACTACTGAACGTTTTTCACTCGTAAGTGGTGTCACGCCTCCGCATCGGTGATTGCTAATCGCACTGAAGTTATGACAAACTGGTTGGATGGGAAAAGAAACCTTGAATTTACCATAAAACCTTCGTAATTTGCAAAAAGAAAGTGCAATCTTTTTTTATTTTTTATCCTTATTGCCATTTTCTATAAACACATCGCCAATTGAACCTTCCAAATGACTGAATTGCTTCATCTTCTATTTGGCGACTACATAATGCACATTTTCAATCGTGCAAAATAATCAACAAGCCAATTTCAAGCAAACTTTTGTATTAGAAATGAATTGAACGGAAATTTAGCAAACAGTCATATATCCCAAGCGGTTCATCTCTCTTTCCAACTGGCACATACTACATGGCTTGCAGAACGTCATTAAACAGCAGTCATTGCAGATGTCTCCCTGAAAATGAAAAGTACGTATGAATTCCTAACTACCAAAAAAGCTTTTGGGTACCACATTGACCTTTAGTGGAAACAAATAATTGTTGTGTCACATTGCGTACAGTAATAGTATTTTAAAAGTATTTCTCCGTGAACAATTTGATCATTTTTTACAGACGTCTTAACGAATTTGTTGCGTTTCGTAAGGTAACATGAACAATCAATTTTTCGCCATGTCTAATTTCGCTATTTTGTCAGTATTGCTTAAATTCTTCAGATAGTTATCTTATAACCAAAACGGCAATAATTTTAAAATTTGAGTGATTTTTAACACATCAAAACCAAGATTATTAAAACCAATTACCATAGCTTAACTGCAAAGCATTAAATGTACACATATATATAGCCATAGAAATTTACAAATCAATTTGTGAAGCACGTACGTTTAGCTAGAAGTTCATAGTTATACAAAATTCTGAGAAATCATTTCTCCACAAGCCTCGTGAAAAGCTGATTTCAGCAACGTTTAAATCAGTGCATTTCTTTATTGAGCTGTGTACAGAAGCGTCTTCTTTGGCATATTTTATTGACCAGTTGCAATCATGTATTTCAAAAATACTTCTTGCAATTCCTGAAAATATTTACATTTTTTGACGTCCTATCCTCAAATTAAGCAGCGTCCATTTCATAAAACGATGGTAATTTTATAGCTTTGAAAGTCATGCAAAAGTTTGCGTAGTATGGTTGCAGTGGCGTACCGATATTAGATGGGGCCCGGGGCAAGAAAAAGGTTTGGCGCCCCCATGTTCGAACCTAAGGTATTTTCGGTGCAAATGCTCTGTATCGAAGAAAATGCTTGCGAAATGAGACCTTTCAGCGCCTGCCAGTGATTCGGCGCCTGGGGCATTGTGCACCCCCTTCCCCCCCTCGTTATGCCCCTGAGAAGTTGAGACTTGAACCTGTACAAAGTACGAGTGCCTGGAACCGACCTCTATGTTGTGCGTTGCTCGGAAACGGGACCTCATCGCGAGGTGTCCTCCAGGAACACATCCTGCTGGTTCTCCAGAACATCCCACGCAGCAGTTCTCTCCCATCCGATTAGCAGTGCATGCATAGTAGAAATTTCCAAACCAGAACACGCAGCAAACTTCCACAAACAAAGTAACGATGTCTCAAAAAATTCAGCACCCACACAATTGAAATACGTTAAAATTAAGATACCGCGGGACGCAAAGTAATTCAACAGTAGTTGATAAAGTTGGGTAAAAATATATGATTGCCTCTTTCACCTTCGCGCTAAATATACACGTGCTGTCTTGAAGCTGTTGATTGATTGATTGGAACCAAGCGATTGCCATGTTCGTGAGGCTTAGGTGCACAGCAACTGACTAGAAACTGTTACATCTTCCAAAGGAATGTTGCATGTGACAGAAACGAGGCGGTGTCCTGACCCAGCGTATGAATTTCAAGTCTTTATTAACTGAAGCATGTAGAGAAGCTGGCAAAGCTTATTTTTTAGGCACGATCAACTTTCTTTTCTTCTCTTTGTTACTTGACGTACAATGTTTAACTGATTGCATATGGCCAACTGTTCTCTATTTTTGCTGTTATCTTGATTGCTTTCACTTTGATTTTTAAAATGCCAGAACTATTGCCGGAACACGGTTAGGCGCTTTATGCTTAGATGGCATCATAAGTTGTACAATATGCAAATTGTCTGCAAGCAAACATTAATTTGCTTTTTGAAGAACGGAACTTAAGATCAAAAGCATTGTGTCACCTTAAAAAATGTCAAGAAACAATGCTGACGTTGTCTCTCGAAAACTATTTGAAAGGATCATTCGTACATTTAACGAGAATTATTCCTATATCAGCCACAGCGCCATTTCAAACATGCACGGACCCCGTATAACACCATCATGTCCGTGAGGTTCAGACTCAACGTTACATTGCAGAAGCGTAGGAGCTGTGTCATCCTCGCTATGCACAGTCGGCGAATACTTCGTTTCCGCAATATCGCTTTTCATGACTTTGGGTTTTCAGGGTAGCAACGTGTCAAAACATTCTTTACATCCAGAAATTTTTGTCGATAGTTTTAAATACCTTTATGTGATCATAATTAATTTAATCGATTCACTGACACAAAAATTAAAAGCTTTTTTTCTTAAAAGGATTAAATCTTCTCTTACAGCTTTTCAAATCATTAAAGCAGTCACAAATGCCTGAGCTCCATGCATTTTTCCTCATCTGTGTAACAACTGTAGTCTGGGTGGTGATGGCAGCTGGTTGAGATGTTATAACGACTTGGTTGCTTGGTTGTTGATATAGAACTGGAATAGGTTGAGTTTGAACCTTTACAAACAGACAAAGTGATTCCGGACGTTTTCTATGCATTAAAACAACATTCTAGATGTCCTAAATTCTTTGAAACTCCTATTACCCTTGCCTAACTGGGCTTAGCTAAAAGTCGTTAAAAATCTTAAAATAGTTATCTTTTTGTAACCAATAGATAGCACAGGCTTTAATGAGAACTTGGTCATGAATTGATTAAACATGGTGGCCGAAATATAGCTGTTGTTTCCAGGTAAACATGATTTTCAATAAATGCCACCATGACAGCGCAATTTTCTAGGAACTTGATCAACAGGCGTGAAGATTTCGTGCCTAGCTCCCACAAAACAGATGACAATTTTGTAAATCACTCGTCAACATGTCTTTCAACAAGTCTGTCATAATAAAATACCTTTGGGCAAGTGATCTTTATCTCATGGCAGGCCCATAAACAGGTTAATTTTTTGGGAGGGAAAAGTACATTTTTAGGGCGGCAACATTTGTTTATATTTTTATAAAAAATGATCTGGGCACAAAAAATTGAAGGGAAACAAAAAATTGAGGGGCACTGCAACTAAATTTCTCCGTGGCGACAGGCCTGCCTCATGGTCATGGAAGATTTGTTACATATTTTAGTTTCACCTCTAAGGTTGAAACGTATGCACTCAAAATTGCGTAAGTTAAATAAAAAATCTGTTAGCAAAACTGATTTTACAGAGATATGGATATCTACGGCCTTCCAACGTTTTTCACGAGGCTCGACAGCATTAAATATCTTTGCACTACAAATTGCAAGCAGCAAAGTCCTGTAATACCTTGTGTGTGTATTTTTCCATATGTTTGGCGTTTTAAACATCTCATGAAATGATTGCATTCAATTTCTACAAAGGAAACATAATTTACGACACTAATCGAAAAAAGGCCTTCGGACAAAAACCGTTCTTTTATGGCTGTGAAACATTGATGCTGTGAAAGTGGGATATGACGTTGCTGTCCACGGTTTAATAAGTTTTAAAAAGAAAATAACTGATGTGCCTGGGATAAAAGTCAATTTTGTTTTTACTCTGTCAATCCGTATCTACAGTAGATCCTGAGATATTAATAACTGCTTTGAACCAGGCCCGTAAACAGCTTGGGACACCAGGAGTAGTGAAGAGTTTCCTGAGGGGCCCACATTTTTGAATTGTGTCCAACAGCTTCAAACTATGTCCAACTGTCCAACACATTTTTCCAAGTGGGCGAAATTTTTTCTAGGGGGGGGATTCTCGCCCCCTGCGCTTCCCCTGGTTACGGGCCTGCTTTGAACTAGCATAACATAAAACAACTGGCAAAATAAATCTACATCGAACTTTTAACAAGTTTCACACAAGGATGCAATTAAGCCATGTGCTTTTTACCACTTGTCGCAGTCTGTAGTATGGACAGAAAAGCGAGAACCGCCAAATTCCTTTTAAGTGGAGAGTTTAAGATCGAAAAGCATTATGTAGCAAAAACCCAACAGTAACAACAATTTTTATTTGTTTCCGAACTGAGCCCTTGTACCGTTAATTGACATTCGAAAGTAACCACCATGGTGTGATTGGATGTTGCGAACAATTCAGTTCAGTTTTGCAAACTTTTTCCCGGTTATTCAAATCAAGTAAAGCTTTGATTATTTCCATTGATTATACCTCAAGATCCTGCTTCACTTCATATGAAACAAATTAAATTTAAGGAAACCATCCGACTCAAGCTCGTCAACCAAAGGTAAGTTCAATGTCAACAACTGGCACACTCCACTCAACAACTTTAGTATCGTTCCACAAGTCTGATTGCATAAAATGGGAAGCAGGGCGTTTAAATCGACCTACTATCAATGTTCCCTCTATAACAGAGGTGGCCTAACTGCGGCTCGCGAGCCGTATGCGACACTTCGAACCTTTGCATGCGGTTCTATGAGCTTTCCGAAAAATTATATTTGTTTTTTATTTCTATTGCAAAGTGTAGAACTATTGTAAAATGGTACTGTGATAGCTGGCGTGCCGTACAGTATTACTTTTGCAAGTCGTTCCAAGAGAAATTATGTCACGGGAGCGTACAGATTGCAAATAAATTCGTGTGTTAAAATTTTTTAGTTGCGGCTCTTTGTAACTAGGGTTTTACGATATGCGGATCATACACACAAGAGCAGGTTTGGCCACCCCTGCTCTGTAAGGTGCGCATTTATAAGGTGCGTAAATGCGCCCACCAGACCATTTGCGCAGTGAAATCTCATTGTCACTTTTAAAGTGAAAAATGACCAACTTTTTGGGGACAGAAGCAGAACATTTCTGAGCATGTCTAATGCCCTTTCAGACGCTATTTAAATTTAGCATGTACTAGGTTGTCGATAATATTTTATAATAATTCAAAATTTGTAAATCATTTAGCGCTCGACTAACTCCGCCTTCAACACTTCACGCTTCACTAAACAAACATTTGCTCAGTGTAAAATTTTCGTATAAGGAGCGCTGTCCACCATGCTGTGCTTTCATAACATTGACCGCACGTGTCCACAATTAAGCGGCGTAGTACCACAAGAGCAAAGCAGCTGAATCTGCTCAAAGTGTTTCACTCGGACAGTGTGGTCCAACCACAGGCCCGCGCGCCGTATGTGGCCCGCCACAGCGTTTTCGGTGGCCCGCGGAAGCATTCAGGAAAAATCTTCAAATCTGAAATTTCTTGAAAACGTGTGAGGTTACATTTGTCTCATTGAATTGCTTGTGCTGGATAAAGTGCATTTGCGCAAGAACACTGAATACTACCTTTTCACTGTGATATTGTTTTATTTATATTTTACGATCAAATTAGAAGCTATACAGCCCCACGCTAACCCTCCGCTAAGGCACCTGTCTGGATAACCTCTGCGTTTTTTCGGTGCCCCGGCGTTCGTTGGCTGGAAGAGTAACATCTGACGCAATGTACTCAGTAATGACAAATAAATCTGTTTCTCGCCACTAAATGCGGCCTTCTCAAAGTGGCCCTGGAGCCAAAGTAATTGCCCATCCCTGCAATAGGTAATTTTAATGAGAACAAGCATAACATCTTTTAATAAAAATGTACGAAACTGATGGATGGATTTAGAGACTGTAGAGAGCTTCCGGAAATTAGTCAGCAAGATAGATTTCCCAAAATGCACTCGATGTTTGGAAGCATACAGGACACGTGTGTGACTGTGAGAGCACATTTTCTACGATGAAGCAAGTCAAATCAAAAAGCAAACCGAATGGCAGACGAAACACTGAAAGATCTATTGTGTAATAATTTCAGTGACGCACTCACTTTTATTCCCTTATAATTTTAAAATGTTGTAAATCTGTTGTATTATACATCATTTTACTGGAAGTGGCCCGTGAGTTGTCACGTTTAGGTAAAATGACCCGTAGGTCAAAAGCATTTGGACCACGCTGCACTAAAGAATGGATTTCGCGTCAACTACGCATCTTCAATCCTTATTCAAATAGAACAAAAACGTTCGAATTAGCCAGCGACCTTTGTGATACAGTTGCCAATCTGAGTCATTTTCACCTGTTAGAATTAGAACCTGAGGAAGCTTATGAAACAAATTTTTAGGTTCACAAAAATCTTACAGCTACAGCCATGACTTTCCTCCAATTTCCAGTTGACTTCAAGCAAGCTTCAGTGTTTCTTGCGATGAACGTTGGAAAAATATCAAAAGTTCAAACAACCGTGCATAATTACGTTGAGGGTTCCCTAAAAATCGAGACACTACTGAAACAAAACTGCTTTATTTTTCATTTTGACACAACGTTGCTCATATGGGAAGTATAACAGCAATCGTATGTTTTCTTGCAGTGTCGATTTTCTGCCACGTGAACCCCGTGCTCATCAACCAAAATACAGCATACGAACAAATCAAACTCTGCCTTATCACAAGCTGGTCTACTAGAAGCAAATAACGTTTTTCCTTTATAAATGAGAGCAACTGGTCTTCATCAGTTACGCAATTTCAACCTTACAAGATTGCCTATGAATCCTTTACCATTGACAAAGACTGTTTGCAGAGCACTTCGAAATAGGTGCAAGCACAGTCGGTGGCCTCTCAAATGAAGAGTTCTCGTATTTTGAAAACAATAATGAGCACCCTGCAGCGCGGCAACGCCAGAAGCAAGATTGACTGGCAGGCTGGCAGATTTTCCGATCAACGTCACTAGCGTTCACACTGAACTCTGGAAACTGTATCTTTACAGCTCGTACAAACCTTAAATCTGGTAATCTTGCTCAAGATGGTGGCAAGACTTAAATCTAGTAATCCAGTTTGAAAGCTCCAGGTTTGCTGCAAGCTTATGAAGAATCAGCCAACTGGGCTCTGCTTTCATGTCTTTGCCACGATTCAAAATTTCGCATATCTGTTTTCAAGTAACCGGTCTCAGCAAAGGAAACAGTTGAAACTAAAAGTTATTTTTCAATGAGAAATAACTTCACGTAGATCTAAACATTCTCAGTCCTCAAATCTGTAAGCGATGCTTACGGAAAAATGTTGAAGGGTTAAAGCAAGAACGGAGAAAGCAAACAAACTCAAGACTAAAACGAATATGTGAAAACACAAGTTGCTGCAAACAAAAACTGGAAAATAGGTCTTTCCGAAATAATTGAAAGAAAAATTGAACTGAAAACTATCTGACGTGCAGTAAGCCATGTCGAATATTTCGGTAAAGTTTCCGAGCAGTGGCGGCATTCATCACGTGCAGTGAAGCTCAGAACAGTTGCCAAATCATTGAGAAAAAATTGTTTGCTATATTGTAGCCTGACTACATACTCAAATTACGACCGCACGAATAGCTTCAAATGCAAAGATGGCAACGGTATGGTCAATATGATTATAAAATTATGGAACTGAAACCTGGAACGAACAATATGCGAAAAACAATCATATAAATACGGCTCATGAGGATGCAACTTGTAACCCTCAACGAGAAAGAGTCTGTGACAAGTGCTAGTCGACCTTCGAGCATGTATAACTAAACGAAGCGAAAGTACAAACATACACTATCAAAGCGCTAAGTTCAACTCAAGCAGTATTCACCAGTTTGAAAATTGACTTTGAAAACTTAAAAACGGAGAGCTGAAGCTGCTCGGATTTTCCCTTGAAACCTAATATGCAAACTTCGTGGTCGAATTCTGTCAATCGATAAAACAGTCTGGGCAGAAGTATGTAGGCCAAATAATAGGTTACTAGCGGACCACATCGTCCTGTCCACTATAGGATCCATTGATTTTTAAGCCGTTTTTGTGGTGTCAAAATGACACTCTAAAATTTTGCAATGGCACCCAAAATTCTGAAAGCCAAGCTATAGTNTTTCCATGTATTGAAGTAAAACGATTTGAGGAAAGCATGTTTTCTTTCACGTGGCTATTGCAACAGACGGCTGCAATGTAGTAGGCCCACACAATTTAGCCTACTGGAGCAGAAGTTGGAAGCGAAATTGTAAGTATGGTATCTTTGCATTGTAAAGCGCACCGCCTCGCTTCGGCCTGTAACTATGCTGCCGCAGATTTGTACAGTATGGTGTACGAAACTGCGAAAGCACTATAATGCAATTATGGAAGAGCTTTACTGTTTCACCGTTGCGATCGGCTTGCCTGGCGATGCATCAGACTACAATGAACGCAAAAGGTCGGCAGTTGAAGCGCGCATGCAAGACAAGGTGGTTGTCGAGTGAGGCAACAGTGAGAGGTAGGAGTGAGATTTTGGCTATTTGGGTGGCACTGAACCAGCTGTCAGAAAATAAAAATGATGCATTGTGCGTTGCTTTACTGCGACTTCTGAAAACAAAAAATTTCAACATGGTGCTTTCCTTTGTCAACATTGCCACCTCACCTGACAGAACTGAGCAAAGTTTTTCAGGCGGGGTGTTTTAACTTTGCACAGATGAAAGCTTCCGTAGAACTGTGTATCAATAAGCTCTCTGATGCCGCTACAAAATCCGAGCTAAAAACTACTTGCGAAAGGTTTGACAGCGAATAAGCGGAAGTTACAACGCCGGATGGTTTGGCTGACTTGTGTGTGTCAAGAAGTGACATACCGTTTTGCAAGGGCACCGAAAGATTGACAAATTGGCCATCCCCATACCCAAAATGGGAGACAGGAGTGAATAAACCAACTACCGCGGCATCTCTTTGCTCAGCCTCCCAGGAAGAGTGTATGCCAAGATGTCGCAAAAATAATTGAACCAAAGCTGGATGGTACCCAGTGCGGCTTTCGTCGCGGCCATAGCACTGCAGAACAAATTTCCACTCTCCAGCAGATTTTCAAGAAAAACTGGGAGCATACCAAAGACGTATACACATGTTTTGTCGACCTCGGTTAAGCATATGGCCAGGTTCCCTCTTGAAAAGCTTTGGGGGTGTTGCATGAGCACGGTGTTAACGAATGCTTCTTGCTGGCCGTCAAGTAGCTGTATTCCTGCTCAAAAGATTGTATCCGTGTTAAATCACAACCGTTTAGCGTTGGTGTTGGACAACGACCCAAATTCGACTTGCGAAGCCGTTTCACCCGGCCGCAAAATACACTTTGCCAATAATGAAAAAATAATATGTTTGCGAAAAATATGTTGATTTGGTAGAATGTAACATATCCCGAAAAAAAACACATTACGCAAGACGTCCACCCCTCGAACTGTTGTGCAATAGCTTATGTGGTCATATCCCAAATTTGGAGAGCCCTTGTCTCTACGAAGTGTATAGACAGTCACAGACGCGTCGACGAGGGTGTAACTGTTGGGAACCGCAGGATGAACCGTTTGTTTTTTGCGGAAGAATTGGTACTGTATGTGTGAATCTTCTCAACAGGGTTTTCAGCACACATTTGATCGGTTTTCCGCTGCGTGAGACCAAACAGGAACGAAAATCAGCACCAAAAAGATTGAAGCATTGTGTCTATTAAGACGCCCAAGGCAGTGTATTCTACAAGTGAGCGGAAATACACTGCAGCTGGTGGAGACGTTCAAGGATCTCCGGGTGGTATTCACGAGTGACGAAAGTCGGAACAAAGAGATTGAAACACGGGTTGGTAAAGCAAACCCAGTTCTTCCTGAGCTTTGTTGCTCCGTGGTGACGAAACGGGAGCTTTCAAAGACCGCAAAGCTTTCAGTTTATAAATCGGTCTTTGTTCCGATCCGCACCTGTGGTCATGAATCTTAGGTGACGACTGAAAGGATACCACCAAAAGAACAAACGGCAGAGATGGGATATTTGCAGAGTTCTCGGTGCGACACTTCGTGACAAAGGGCACAGGTCAGGTCTGATATCCGTGAAACCCAGAATGTCAAGCCACTTCTCCGAATCGAGAGATCCCAGCTATGTGAGTTCGGCCATGTGTCCAGAATGTCTCAGGAAAGAATGACGAACTAAGTCCTTCAGGCTACAGTCTACTCCCACGGGAAAGCAGCCCAGAGGTCGTCCAAGGTGGCGTGACTACATCTCCGACCTTGCTTGGTCCCGTCTTGGTGTGGAGCCAACATAACTATGTGAGATTGTTGCTGATCGTGAGGTATTTCGGGTCCTCCTAGGGCTGCTGCCCCCGCGACTCTCTCCAAAGGAAAAGCGGACACGAAAATGAATGAATGAATGTGTATGTAGGCCTACATTGAAATTTTCTATTTATGAAATTGTCGTTAGTTTGTTTGCCAAAACTGAATGCCGTATCCAAATAATTAAGCATATTTGGATGGAAACTTGCATTTTTGTGGAAATCAGTTAAAAAGTATCAGACGTAGAAGGGAAAATGATGTTGACACCTTAAAGCTCCACCACGAAACCCTTTTAAAAACCATAAAAAAAACACTGATAAGATTCCAGGATTTTTATGACGTTCAGTGGCGTAGCCAGCACAAAAGTTTGGGAGACCAAAATATTTGATTTTAGGCGAATAACACTATTTTGTTTGGGGGGAAAGGCCCCTCTGGCCCCCCCCTGGCTACGCCTATAATGACAATTGCTAATTTTTATTCAGACATGAGTTCCTGATGGGTTGATTGTCGTCAGTAAGCATGGTGGTTAATAAAAAGCCATGCACTATTTATAGAAAACTTAAATAGTAAATCTTTATGCAAATAATCTTTAGTTAGCTGTGATGCAAAAACATTCTATTAGATTCCGCACTTCAAATTCTTTCAATCAGAAACTGACGAAGTTATTTTTGTATGCATTATAGGCTTGCTGCATCGGTAAACTTAATCCCTCTCCTCCCAAGGTGGTTATTGTAAAATCAAAGCGCTGCAAAAGTAATTTTTGTGATATGCGCATGGGCGTGCAAAGGGGGGGGTCTAACGGGACAACGGCCCCGGACATCCAAAGAGTGAAATTACAAAAATTACATTTTATTAAAATACTGCAACTAGTTGCTTCTTCCTATTGTAAGGCTACTAACACATACTGCATGGATCTGATGAGAACTTGCCTCTAGAGCCCAGTTTCTTAAACTGATGGGAGCGCCCCCTTTGAAGGCGTGAAAGGTTCGCAAGGGGGGAGCGAGTATGGCAGCGACATACTGTTAAAAAGCATTCCTCAATACTAGAAATTGATAGGAGGGCATACATATTACAATCAAGCAATTGCCCCTGGCATAACCACGCCCCTGGATAGGCCACGTTTCCGCCAATCGCCGAAGAACTGCACCAAATGCTTGTTTTTTTGTTGGAAAATCTTGCGCGCTGTTATTTTGGTTATCGATGTAAAAATGATTGCTAGCTACTGTTCATCAAGTATGTATTTGTTTTTTCTACTCGAAACTACACACATTTTTCAATTTTTTACCGAAAATGTTCTAAAAACTTTAAAGTTTAAAGCGAAAAATGTCCACTCCAGCAGATGATGACATGTAAGGCGAACCTCTTGACGCCACTGAGGTCACACTTTGTGTTTTGGAAATACTGATGGTTATTGAAGCGACCAAGTACCACAGAGGCAGAGCAGCTACATCTGCTCGCAAAGAGCTTTGCTAGGAAATCGATTTCGCGTCCATAACGTATTTTCTGTTAACTGCACAGCATGGCAGGCAGATTTCGCGAATACCCTACTTCTTCACTGAGGGTTATTTAACGATTCTTTTCTTCCGCAGCGTATAAGCGCGCCTTAACATAATATTGCTCGCAGCTGCAGTAGGCATTCACGAATTTTCTTCCAGTACACAAAGCGGTAAAAAACTGATTTTTATTACTCATAACCTGCCTCTAACGACTATTTTTAGATTCCATGTTTGTCGCAAATCTTAGTACTCTCTTCACTTGTATGTTCGAAAGTCAAAGGATCAACAGATTCTATCTTAAATTAGGTCCTCGCAGCGAACAAGATATTCAGATTTTTTTCCAAAAATTCCTACTTCACTTTCAGTGCTTCAAGTTCCAAATGAACTTTCGTATTTCCTAGGTAGAATATTTATACAAGCGATGTTGTTCGCCATCGCACAACGAAAACGGATTTACTTGAGATACGATGTCACTTGTGTTGCTCCAGCATTAGAAAATTATTTGTGGGCAGCTTTGTAACCACATCGACACGGATGTCATTTTCAGATGACTAGAAGGATTGCTTTGGCCATGGTGTGTAGGAAACCAAATAATGACACTCGCATTCCCGATTTCAAAAAGAATGAGAAAAAACTTTTATTTTTCGCAACAAACTTTGCTCAAGACACCGAAATTTGCATGAGCGCAAAAAAGTGTCGTAAGGTGTGCCGCAAGTAGCGAGCAATATGAGAGAACGCGATTAAATAGAACACACGCAAAACACAACAACCCATTAACGATTAACCGGATCTCCCAAGCTTTTTTCTTCATTGATTTTTCTTTACTTCGGAAGCTGCAAAAATAAAGACAAAAAACATTCCAGTTTCCAACTTTAAATTCGGGCACTTAACCTGAAAATTTATTGCAGATACTGAAAATTCGATTCTTCTTACATTTTACCTAAAAACAGTAGTTTACTTAAGAATATCTTTTCATTTATTCTTTTCTCAACTTTGACGCTTCCAAAAAAATAAATAAAGAAAATGTTTTAGAAGAGCATTGCAGTGTCAATTGAATATTATGCGCTTGACTTGGAGGGAATGAAGAGGAAACTTACCTGTGAACTTCAGGTGAAAAACGTTCATGCATACTTTTGTTTAAATCGAAAACCGTAATTTTGGAAGCTAGTAGTTATCTCCAAAACCAGTAATAACCTAAGTTGATGGAGTGAGGTGTAAACCCAATGTTTTACAAAATGCAATGAACAGCTTCAAAGTTAAAAAAAAAACTGAGAAAGTTGCTAATTATGCTTGACCGATTTCACAAAACGTAGTTGAACTGTGATTATTTATTTATAATATACACCTTTTTTGTGAAAACAAGCGTCGAACTTTTGTTGAAAGATTTTTCTCGATCCAAATGCCTCTTTCATTAATTATTTTGCTAATCATTCGTTATTCAGCCACAAAGTTCCTCTTTCACGCACAAGATAACAATAAGTTTTGTTTCACTTGAACTTGCGCGAGTCGCTGCTGTGTTATCAAAAAGACAAAAACTTAAATCTTTACTTTCGATGTAATTTCTCGCAATCCATTTCAAGCCTTCATCAACTGCAATGACAGGCAGAGAAATCTTTAGAACCATCATCCATTCCGTGATGTCGAGGGGGCAAATTTGGAAAACCAACTGTTCAAATAAATAGCAAAAGCGGTTTCGAGTAAGTAACGCGTCTGACAAAAATGCGTTTGCTTTACACAATGGCTCTGAAATCTCAACACTTATATATATATATCTGACCAAAGAAAAATATCAAAATGGCACCATAACATTGTTATAGTCATTCGTGACGACTTGCAACGCTCTCTATTTCCAAGTTTGTTGAGACAGCAAAAGACCAGCTGTATTTGCGCCAAGCGTGAACCTTGAAATTTTTGTTGAAAACCACTGCCTTTCTCAAATCAGCATGATGAAAGCAACTTTGAACTTTTCCCAAACGTAAGGGAACAGTGCGCACGCAATGACTTTCTAGAACAAACACAAAAAGCGACGGATAAAAGATTTCAAGCATACTTAGCAGTCTTCTTTATCCTGCGTGATAGACACAAGCGTAAAACCATATTTTACCAGACGATACTGACCGGGAGCGGTTCAACGTACAATATGACGAAATGGAGGGTAAGAGACAGCACGATGGCCCCAATCAGCCAGACATTTTTCCACGGCGGCATGCGGGAAATTGACTGGTTCTCCGAAACACTGCGGGAGTCAAAAACGTTTAATCAGTTGCTCCTCACCGCTACATCCAGAAACGCAAGAGAGACCTTGCATCTAGAGTCCTCAGTTGGCAGCACTTATGGAAACATCTGTATCTAAATTTCAACAACCCGTAGTCAACATGCTTGCAACGAGATTTGAAGCATGTTCCTTCCGTTTGTATTTTAGTTTCGAGCGACGCAATCATAGATCATACAATTATCATTAACAGGTTATAAAAATTGTTATGAGTGTAAATAAAAGTCTTCAGCACTGTGCGCGCTGCAACATGGCATTTAAACTTTAATTTCTGATTATGTAAAAACAACTTATGCCAGTGTTGCTCAGCCACAAGAGTGATAACTGGAAGCAGTTTCATAAAATGCTTCTCAGTTGACGTATTGAGATTGCCAGAGAAGAAATTAATGGCGTAATTCTGTTCAGCGAAGCTTCTTACTTCAAACTAGATGTGTACCGATAAAAGCTAACAAGTTAATTAACTTGTTTCGGTCAAATTGTCAAAGCGATGAGAACTGATTTAGGCTCTCGACGTCGATAACTTTACAAATCACGTTTACTCAGTACCTGTTCAAAGCATTACAGAGTTCAATGACAACCAATACAGAAAGCGCCATAGTCATGGGATGCGGATCTTCAAAGATCTTGCAACTGACGTCTGGAAATGCTTCGGGGTTAACATTGCACTGCATGAAGTGGGTCTAAAACAAAAACGCTGCCAGCTGTTCCACAACATCAGATACCAGTAGCTGTGCACAATAAATCTTACCAATACCCTATCTATGCATATTCTATCCAAATCAGCATAGTGTCTATCGAAAGGAATCAAACACTAATATCTTACAGTGTATATATTTCGCCTACGACGTAGGAATCATCAGCTCTTATTCAAACACAGTTGACTATGATCGTGGGCGTCGGAAGGATTTTTCCACGGGGGGGAAATAGTGAATTTTCCAGGGGTAGCCAACAATGGTGAAATTTCATTTTACCCACTGGGCTGAAACTAAGGGAACAACCTTTTCTTGTTAAAAATTTAATGCGAAAGTAGCAAATTTTCAAAATCCTTCCGACGCCCATGGTTATGATCATCAAGGAATGGCGTCGTGTTTTGGAAATAATCACCACGAACTTTCCTGTTTTAACCCGTTTCGAGGTGATAACTGTGCCGAGTGTTAGTCAGAAACCATATAAAACGTATTATGCCTGAATTTGTGCTGAATGTTATCAAAACGAATTGTTTTGTTAGTTTGAACCGGGACACTTTCCTACAATGAAGCGAAAGACACAGTATTGTGATGCCGTTCCGGTAGTTGTCATGTATACAGCGTGGCTTACTCTCTACGAGCAACGAACTACTTATTTCGGAGAGAAATACGATTTAATACACTCCTAAGCCATGGACAATATGGACAATTATATTTCACCTCTGACGTCATGCGTCAAGAACTATAAGTGTTGTAATTGTTGAACATTGTTTACTTGCTCTATTTGGGAGGTTAAAACGTTTCAGTAAACAATAGCTTTTTTTCTCCCCACCACTTGCCACCAGCTGAGATGAGGTCCGCTTGGAGAGTAGAGGAACCACCACAGTGAAGCTCCGACCGTCGCAATTCCAACGTATCCTAGAAAAACAACAAATATGGAGATTAAAAATCCAACTCATCCTAAAATACACAAGTCAAATTCGAAAATACACAAGTCGGCTAATAGTAAAATCAAAAATGGCAAATTTAAGGCAATTTTTTGAAGTTTTGTGCAAAGTTCTGTGAAACAACAGTCGCTTCCACCAAACATGTCTTCTGGAAGGAAAGTAAGAAACACAAAAATGGAGTTAATTCCTGAAGCGACGCGACATTCTCTAACAACAAAAAACAGAAGACTTTATTTTGACTTTCTGCAATGTTGTAAGCAAGCACTCATTTCACCTCCAACGACGCAGTAACGCAGCATGAGCCATCCGTTGATGAGAGAATCTTTCGTGGAGCGGGGGTGCTTCTTCATGATGTCAAGGTCAGCCGGGTTGAAGCTGAGGGCAGTCGCTGGCAAGCCATCCGTGACCAGGTTGACCCAGAG
>JGI24159J19872_10001223_pt1 | contig 27594 bp, 24 predicted proteins | sample Ectturendosymbi4_FD_19872 | JGI IMG/M metagenome (IMG submission 19872)
AGCCAAATTAAAGGCATGTAAGCAAACTCAGAAACACAGAAGACTGGCGGACATATGTCAAATAGTAGTCAAGTTATGTCGCATTTCTCTGTGATACCTCATTTAAAGATCGTTGTCAAAAGCAGGAAAGTGTGAAACGTCCATGAACGGGCCAGTGACGAATTAAACAACACACGGCAATGAAATCAGTTGCGTTCATGAAAACAGTAACCGACAGCGTAAAAATGTCATGATTGTAGTTTTTGCACAGTGAAGACACTATTGAATTTTCAAATTTTGCTGATTGTTTTAGCTGAAACGATTTGTCCCTCAAATTCAGAATCCTCGTCAATCAATCAGCGTCAATCAATCAGCTGTAAGTCAGCTTGCAGACATCCAGCGCCGACACTAAGTCCTGGCAACATCAGCACCAACACATAAACTGCACTAGAGAAATGCGTGATGTTCATCCTCAAAAATGTAGGTGCTTAGGTGCTAAGCTAAGTAATGTAATTGGTATTTTTTTGGTGTAAACAATGGTGATCTCGGTTGGTATCAAATCAAAATTAACTGTATTGTTTGAAATTACGGATAGCCAGGCAATCAAGCATGACAGGAATGGGAGTTACGAACAAACGGCTGCAAATTGTAAAACTGAATTGCTGGAACTGTAAAATGCACCGGTTGTTGTAGATTTTGTGGATATAAATCAGAAAGTTATGGTTTCCTTTTAGACAATGACGTCTATTCCGGTTTGCGAATGTGAACAATAGGGCAAAAAGCTTCGATGCTGTTGGCATATCACGAAATTTAGGTCAGGTGGCGTGCTTACGAGTGACAAGCTGTCCAATAAAGTGTTTATTGTCCAGTACAGGGGGCTTATTCAGACCTGTCTTTGTTGCAGGTTTTCCAACGTGCCCGAAATTTTAAATCAGACAGGTATCTCGCGAAAGACTAACTTTACAGCGTGTGGGAGTGTGCGCTGCTTAGGCGGCAAAACCGCCTGTTGGCAGCCCTAGTTGTTCCCTGTGCAAAACAACTTGCACGGTTATAGCTTGTTGCTTGTGGGACAAAAACAGGATCTTCTAATTGCACGCTGGAAATGACAGCAGTGCTTTACACATTTGCAAATTTCAAAACATTTCCAATGGAATATTTGAGAAAACCTCGCCATGTTCCAGGAGAATAAAGATTATTACAAGAATTTCATTAAACCTTCATCTGCACTTCAGACATTGAAGCCCGATTCGGATTGAATTCAAAACAAAAGAACATTTCTGCCAAGTGGAAAAGATCGATTCCAACTGATGTCTAGCACCAAAGCACTTATCCCATGCAGGAATCACCTGACCTCCGACGTTTAACATTGTTCCACGCAAAAGTCAAACGCATAATATTTTTCAAAACCATTCACCGGACAAGAGTGTTTTTGTTTCAAAACAAAAGTACGTTTGGAACAATTGAAAGTATTTTTCTATCATACCTGGAGGAACATTGACATCTTTCAGCATTTCCTTTGACTTTTCACCGTACAACTTATTGCTTTGAACAGGATGGAGTTGTTTCGCTAGCGCCATCTCGGGAGTTTCAGGAACAGGAGTTGCTCCTTTTCCTTTGTTTGCTTCATAAGCTTTCTTGTATTTGACCTGTTCATAAAACATCAAACTGTATTCCTTAGAATTGTCCAAAAGTAAAAATGCAATCGATAAACTATGAATGCTTAAGCAGAGTCTCAACGAAATGATTCAATGCAATAAAATACTTACATCAGAACACGTATTAGCCACTTGTTTCATCTCCTTGTAGCTCTCTGTATCAGTTGGTTTGAATTCGTTCTTTGCTTTTGTCTGTTCAAACTCTTTTTTGTAGTTTTGCTGAAAATAAAATTGACCAGTTTTTTAAAGGAGTGATGCCTTTAATATATTGAAACGTATAGACGGTACGTTGCGTTTTGTATATCAGAACCATAAACATACACGCAAATAAGGAAAGAAAAGTTGTGACAATATGTTTTGAGTGAACACTACTTTGCAGCTGGTTCAAATGACGCTTCAAAATAACGACTTGTTTTGCTCTGTTTCGACGTTATTGATGTTTTTGCGGGTAGAATGTTTTTCTGGGTATTGCTCAGAAATAAACTTTTGATTTTATCTCATGGCGTTTTGTGCAATGAATAAAACACCATGAGAAAAGGGTCAGTGTAGAAGTGTGGAAGTTTTGACACAAGAACTCATCACAACCGAGCACACGCAATGACGTAATACAGTACTTTTCGACAAACATCTTATTAATTCGATGAAACGCTTGGACAATACACCAATGCGATAAAACATGTCTGTGATTGTTGATTGGGCATATAATTTTCATGCTTCTTTATCGTTTTAGGAAATATGCAAAGGGTTTTAATCAATTTTCTGTCAAAATTTGTNTTCNACAAAAACNNAGAAATTAAATACAAAAAGGGAGAAAAGTCAAATATTGAAAGGTTAACTGGACAANAAAAATAAATATTCTTAATAATGTACCATAAAATATCCCTTTTGATTTACATTATTTGGGACATNAACCTGTTTATGCGTATGTTTCAAGTAGATATTCTCAAAGGGCTGATCAGTCTCATAGAGTGATGGCGCGTTAGGCCAAGTATCTGCCTGACAGTTGTGAGGAAGGTTTCTTAAATTTTACGTTTAGCTCCACTTTTGGCCACTTTCGCACAACCTTTGAAATCCTAGAAGTGACTGCTGTTGTAATATGTCGCTGCACTCAAAAAATCAGTGAGGTCTTGAAGTAATGTTTATGAAGATGATCCTTAAGAAAAACATTTAACTCTTCAGTATGCAGATGTTTTCAGGGTACATAATTTACGTTCTGAGCAATTAACCTCAGCTCTTCTGTTCAACTAGAATTAGAGCTAAATGAATTTGAGNGTGCGTGGTTCACACAAGGTTGGGNTGGGCNACGGCGGATTGGCGTTTCAAAGATGTTTGAATAAAATACAGCTCTTTACGATCTTCATATAAAACATGTGTNCGATAACATAATGGGTTTTATTCACGAAAGGAATGATTCCAGCCAGGCACACACATCAGTGAGATGGATCAAATCGGCGTCGAGGATCACGCAAGTATGGAAGCAGGAGCCGGAAACAGGAACATTGCGGCATGACTACGATTATGTACTTGTAACAAGAACTTTTGCTGAGAAATGAATGTGAAGGGGATCAAAATCTAAAATATATCGCTGCCTCAAAAAGAAAGACATATTAAATCGTGCATATAATTCTAAACGTAATTTGGCAGTGTATGCGATGTATGTCGGTGTTGCGTCAGCGACGACGTTGGCTTCTGTGGACCGGGTTTCCCCAAGAGTTTTAAGCGGGGGCAGTCTAATATTTGAAGGAGCTGCGGTTGTGCTTTCCCATGGATGTAGTGCTAACAAAAAGGTGTGGGAACGCCCCCATAAAACTAGCCATTTCAAAACAGCTTCAAACTAATTTTAAACCAAAACATGAAGAAGGTGTGGGAACGCCGTTCCTACGCGTTCCCGCCCCACTACACCCCTGGTGTTCCCAACCTGTGTCTCTACCAACGAAATTTAATTGGACAAGTTCGGTTTTGATCATTTTCTCCAGCAGGAGCCAATGATTAATTAATATTTTACTGCAAAATCGACGTACAGAATGCTTTCAATGTTATAAAACAAGAGACGCGTACCTAAACCTCTGCACACCATGTTGTGAAATTTGGTTTTCTGGTTTGCAGTGCATGGCATTCCTTTACAGAATTAGACACAAAAAGAACAGAAAAATACGGGTAATTTCATCATGACACTGCGGGAAGCAGCACGTGAGCAAAAGAGTCTGAAATGACATTCCAAAAATGCTGCAAAGCGGAGACATGCCTTGCGCTGGATGTCGCCAAATAGATGCAAGTGATGTTTTGTCCTTCCCACACAAACAGGAACTGACCTGAATTTTAGATGAAAAAGTGAAAGCTAGACAGCATTTTGCTGATGAATCCATCACAATTATATTCGTTTTGTTTAGTGCGGGAAGCTGCAGTCATTCTGTTTCTCATGGTTTTTGAAAAAAAAATCCCACTGATTTTACGATGAGCATATATTGATGAAAAGGAATCTTGTTGAGCATGTTGATGTTGTTTCACAAATTTTGTCAGTTTTCTTGNTCATTTTGTACGTGCGTATAATAAATTTCTCAAATCGTTAGAGAAGATAGTCAACAAGCAGCGATGAACCTTGGATTCCTTTACAAAGCAAGTCCTTTACAGAGAGTTCTACATCCATCGAGGAAAAAGCAATACAATATTGTAGATTAACTTTTCCAGAAACGTCAAACTGTTTACTGTCAGCACTCAGCTTCATAATCGCGTGACACAAACATAAAAATGTTACTTACGTCACTCTGCACTTTCTTGACGTCAGTGTGAGCTTCATACTCAGGAGTGATGTGGACTGGATAATACACGAATTGCTTTTCATGATCCCAGTCTTCTTTGTATGCTTTCTGTTCCAAAAATTGTTACAAATTCTTAGCTTTTCAAACATCTATACAATACGAAGACAAGCTTCCGAACAAATAACGGCTTTTAATCATTCTTCAACTTGCACTTTGCACAACTTTCAGCATTAATCAACGTTTACAGTAAATTACAGCAGTAAATAAAATCTGAATTGCTGCAGTCTTGCATCTCAGTCTGTTCGAGATGCACAAATTTGTGACTGCGTTATTTGTAGTTGTGCGATTGCCATGCATTTTGCCAGAAAAACAGATCGCAGAGGACTGAAACCTGTTCTATTTGTTACATCACAAATATATTATTTTTTTGAGTTACCTCCACCATCCTTTTCAGCCCAAATCGAGTTTATGTACCGTACATGCTATGTGAGCTTCATAGATTGTACCGCGAAGACACCCTCGATGCCTTAGAATTCAAAGCGTTCTGGACAAATTTTGACCCAGAAAATGTAATCAACTCGGGTATTTTACGGAGATCGGTATGAACAGAAAAGTTTTTTTAAGTAATCTATTTGATAAAATATCTTGAACCAATTTTTTTCAATTCAGATATAAATTCACCAAAATAATAGGAAAAAATGCAGCACCAACATGTACCCCTCGTACAAAGTTACTGATGCATATAATTTTGACATAAGCCGACTTTGCATTAATTCATTAAAGTTGTGCAAAATAAACCACACTTTTTGCAAAAACGTACTTGAGAAGATAGCTGAGCAGCTGATTCAGCCCTCTGAATCACTGGATGATCCTTAACATCCATGGTTTGGTATCCCCTATAGTTGGCAACGGTTTGCTGTTTCTGCTTTTGGTATTCAATCTGTGGATAACAAAAATACTGTTTCTAATAAACCGGAAAATTACTTTTTTGACTGAGGCAATGTTTGTTGAAGAGCTTTTGAACACTACGTTCACGTGGTCGCCCAAAGAGAATTGTTTCAGCGTAAAACTACAACATAAGGTTTTAAAATTGTGAACCAAAAAAAAGAAAACATTCTTTTTCTTTATTTCATTCTCATCGCTCAAGTTTTCCTGCCTCGCATATCTTACAACCCTTTCCTAAACAAATATATTTGGGTGTTTTTCAAGTATGTTCAGGCAACACTTACAAAGGTCAAGACATGCCTGGTAGTACTTATGGAAATAGATAGAATTCATGGCCGTTGAAAGAAACTTTGTTTTAATTTTGGAAACACATTTGGTCGAACAGAAATATGGATGGAAACCTAGTACGTGGTTGTATCTCAGCTAAACTTTGCTTCAAAGTGAGATAAAAGATTTTAAAGAGTTGCAAAGTAGTCGAAAATTCTGGTTAAGGAGTAACCTGCCATTTAGATCTAACCTGGGCGGAGCAGCCCTTTGTTTGGTTTCAACAACTGCCAACCAAAGGTCTACTTACAAACAAAAACCTCTACTTTCCTGGTTGAACAAGTCATAAAAAAACGTCTCACGTCACTAGCGATGAGCGCAGCTTGCTTGGCTCTGACAAACTCGGGTGCGTCAGCGGGAAAAGTGTTTTGATGACGTGATTTCTCTGAATCTTTCACATATTCCGGCTGCAAAAGTAAGTAAGACAATACGTCAAAGTTCTCCAGGAACGAAAAATGTATCTCACATCCAGGGAAACAAATTACTATTTTTTACCTTGCTTGCAAGCCTAGTCATTTTACGGTGAAGGTCATGTTCAGGATAAGCAGACGACGGGTCATGAGGGGCTTTCCCGACCATTTGCTGGGTATATTCCAACTTGTAATCATTTTGTGACGCTTGCTTTTGCTTTTCCAATGCGTGAGAGATTTCTTGCAGATCTTAGGGAAACGGTAGTTTTTGTTGGCAAATCAGAGAAAAACGCGAGAAAAACTTTTAATAGGTGTTACTAACCAGGACCAATGTTCACGTTTTTCTGATCTTGCTTAGACTTTTCCGTGTACGCTTTCTTGCTAAGTACAGGTTGAAGTTCCTTAGATCGTATCATATCTGGCGTTTCAGGGACTTGGATCATGTTGCCCTGATTCTTCAGGTACTCTTCCTTGTATTTAACCTGCAAATATATCCCGCATGCGATGGACCATTAACTGACAGATTGATTCTGGAAAACGTCAAGTTCTCGCGGAAGATTCTTGGCAATGTTCAAGGTGCAGGAATTGTTTTTCACGAAAAACTGTATGAACATGTTAAATATGCTTAACTATCACGTTTCAATGGGAATCTGATACAAACTTGAAAAAAATTGATGACATGTTTTGAGTAGTATCAGTAAGCATCGTAGCTACACTACCAGGACTGGCGCCTTTGCTGCAGCCGTCGATAACCGATATTGCTTCCAACAAACTCAAGTCAGCAAAAGCTGAATATAATTACAACATGACTCAAATGTTCCTTGAAGACACTTCCACCGTACATCAACTACTAGATTTCACTATGAAAACATTAAGATATAAAAAAATAATTCATACTAATTCAATCGCAACATCAAGTTTCACTGGTTTGAACACCGAGTCTCAGTTACACATCTTAAATAACAAAAATAACTGACCTCTGATGCCACGTTACCAACTGCTTTGATTTCGTCATATCTGGGAGTATTAGTGACGTCATAGTTGTTCTTAGTTTTAGATTTTTCAAATTCTTGTTTGTATTGTGCCTAAAAAAGTGTTAACTTGTTTAAGTGCTCTGCGTTTCGAATCCCGAAATGAGGTTCGGAAAAAAACATTAAAAAATGTACAAAACACTTACATCACTCTGCACTTTCTTGACATCAGCATGAGCTTCGTATTCAGGAGTGATGTGGACTGGATAATAGACAAATTGCTTGTCATGATCCCAGTCTTCTCGGTAGTTTTTCTGTGTAATGTAAGCATTCGCACAAAATTGAAGCCTATCTTGCAATGCTTTCGGAAAACTAAGCATCAGAAAGAAAACCCAGCTTGTGAGATGTTGAAGAACAATAGTGGTTCCCATCTAAGGGTATGAAGTTGTTTTCCTTCATTTCTTTGATCAATAAAACGTCAGCACAACAGGTTTACACACAGTGGTTATGAACTGAGCACCACCAACAATTTGACGGAATAACTTTTATTATTTAAATTCTTTCCATGATGAAGCCACAAACACTGATAGCCACTGATGCTATTGCTGCGGTAAGTCTTTGCTTTGGTTGTGCAAAATACTTAACATAGATGTTTCGTGTTGGAGTTATACGCTTGTAATTGCAGAGCTTACAGCTCAGGTTGTACAGAGAAATAATAATCATAGCCCAAAAAACAACCGCGCATGACAAAACAATCCAATTTTATGGAGCACAACGAAACAATTCAAAAAATTCTGATCAAACAGCTTGTCTTTCCAACAACAGAAAGAACATGGTATTTCTTAAAACAAATATTTAGAGTCGGCTTGAAGCAAAGTCATCATTGATTTTAAGAAGAGTTTTTGCAGTCACTGGACTTCATCCATTGGACAGATGCGATAAACGAAACTTGCGCAAGTTTTCCGTGTCTCTTCGCATAAATACATTGAACCAACCGAAATTATGCAGAAAACAACAATTTCAACTTCCCGTAAGTTTTAAATTACAAGCATTAAACATTTAACATATCACCAGTACTAGCATATCATCAATACTAACATATGTAACTTATCATCAATAAGAACACATCAGCGATCGCCTGGCCTTAGCGCAAAATATGTTAATTTTGGTTATTTTTTAATTGAACAAACATATTTCGCAGATCGACGTTTCTACAAACACATGACTCACCTGTGACTGAAGCTCCGCCGCTTTGAGCGCATTTTGTACAACAGGATGGTGTTTGGGGTCTAAATTTTGATAACCTTGGCACTCAGCGATTGTTTTGGCTTTTTGCTGCTTGTATTTTATCTTTAAAATTAACATAGCTTATGTTACAATTCAACAATGAAAATCTGGTAAAGTAGATGGCTATTACATATTTAACGAACACAGGTTTTTGTATGACCACTTTTGTGAAAGAAATCCACAGTCCCAGCAAGCATTATGCGTTGCCGTATGAGCGGTTCTTATGTCTCGTAAAAACTTTGCAGCAAACGACGCCAACCTGATCAACCTTTTCACTTTCAATCGCCAGATACAACGTAAATCTTTCTCAACAAGAGCGCTATGTTGCTGCACTTCGCTGGTATTTCAGCTGAACCCAAAGTGTTTAACTCACGTCACTGCGGTCCGCCATTGTTTTGGCCAAAAGGAACTCGGGAGCATCGGCGGGAATGTTGCAAACTTGGTTTGCTTTATCAGCTGCTTTTCTGTATTCCCACTGCCAAAAATGATCGTTTTTATTAACAAATTACTTTAAAACTCAAACTGTTGAAAGAAGTAATTATGGATAAGTAATTAAAAACAATTGTGGAATCACCAATTTTGTTTACATTCCATTCTGTGTGACAANATTATGAGAGGTAAATTCATTGTTTCTTCAATTCAACTGATGATGCTGTTGCCGTATGGCCGGCGTGAATGCTAGGGAGAATTGCCGGAGATAAGATAAGCAGTTGATGAAATTAGTGATTTTAGGGTTATTTGAAATCGGCACATTATGGATATCAGCAATGTTGTTATCAGCAAACACACTNATGGGTGCGGTCGTCATTTTCGATTGAAAGCACGAACTGTTGGTATTTTAGGCGCTGGCAAAATAATTTCGCATGGAAATGTAATATGAAACTTCCTGGAAATGTACGAGAGCATGAGTTTTGATAAAAACTAATGTTTATACTATAAACACCTTTAAACTTTAAAGGAAATTGTTTGAAAAAGTTTCCAGCTTGCTCTCCCTTCTTTGGAAGCGCCTAAGCGTTCAGCTATTGAAGATAATTGTAACTTTAAGTTTATTAGACACATAGCTTTACTGTTTAGTTGAAGGACTCAAAACAGTGTAAAAAGGTTGCAAACGTACTGGGACTAATCATAATTTATGTCAAGATGCTTCAAGGATTACGAAGGTCATTAGTTTGGAGTTGTAGCTGAGAACAGCGTGGGGCTCGTCCACTGGTAATAAATGGAGCAGCTGTGAGTATCTGCAAAACTGTTCAAGAATGCTTAAAAACAATGATTCTATTTGAATTAGAACTGACGGTGCCTGCTCAGTTGGCGAAATTAATGTTTCATTAACATCAGTGTCTGGTTGTTGGCTGTGAAAGGACGTTTTTCGATAGATTCGTACTTAAAACGTACAATGAAAAACCATAAAGATGTATTCAAAATTTTGAAACAAAAAACTTTACTCAACATCTCATTACAAAGTATACTTCATGTAAGCTTCTGCAAACAAGGTTAAGAGCAATGGTGAACTACAGAAAATCTCGATTTTTACCTTGTTAACTAGTCCAGCAGCCTTTCGTGCTTGTTGCAAGTCTGGGTAATAAGCAATGCCAGCCGGTCCTGACTTTCCGATGCACTCTTTCTTAAACTGGGCTTTGTACCATCTGTCAGACGTCATTTTTGCTGTCTGAATAAAACAATTCATAGCCTGTGTTACTTCGAAGAAAGCACTGTATGGAAAAAGAAACCGAAAATTTGCTTCTTCATACATCCAGGCTTTGCATGCTTGCTGCTCTTAGTTTTTTGCATACACATTGCTGTTACTGACGTTCAGCCCAATGAACAAAAGTTTATCAGCCCAGTGAACAAAAGTTTATCAGCCCAATGAACAAAACAAAATTGTTTTATTTACCTCAACTGCTTTAGCGATAACGGGAATGGGCACCACAAGGTGATAGTGCTCCCAGAGCTTTCGAGCATAGGCTGTATACGCTTTCTGGAACGAAAAGATGAGGTACAGATNCATGNTGCTTAAGGAAAGTAAGCTTACGCGAAAATCANTGCAGTCTTACCCAGTTCAACATGTGCTGCAAGTCTTTTGCATGATGCATCTGAGCGGTGAAAGGAAGTGGAGTATACTTGGACTTGTTTTTCTCATACTCAGCACGGTATTGTTTCTACATTAAAATCAATTCTGTAAGTTCTTGATTGTTTTCATATATTGTCACAGCGTTACCAGTAGGCATGGCCAAGACCATAAAAGCAAATTTTGTCCGCATTTTTAATCATACTACGCAGAATTCTACAAACAAAAATGTACTTTTGACACAGTGACTTTTCCGTTTTGCATCAAAATCAGTTCGTATTAGTTGTTTGTCTCGCTCCGTTTCATCTCAACTATCGAGACTCCAAAGAGAATTTTGCTGATAACTTCTCATTGGCAAGTTATCACACGTAAGGCACAACATAAAGATTTTATTGCAACATGATTAGCTTTGTTTCAAAATATCAATCACTGAATGTTTAAGGTTTACGATGAAACGAGGTGGAAAGCTGAAAGAACGCTAATAATTATGGATGGTCAGTAAAAAGTTTTTCATAACATATAAATGTACTGTATACTTACGTCGTTCGCATATTTCCAGCTTTCTTGTATGGTTTTGTACAAATCTGTCGTGGTAGGGTCGAAGTGAACATTTGCTAATGATTTCTTCAAACCTTTTTTGTATGTTTTCTAAAAGCAAATGAAAGCGAAACTTGTTTGTATATTATCAGCTTTGTTTATTACGTAAAGAAGTAAAACAGTTCCGTCAACGTCCTGCTTAAACACAAAAAACAGATNAACTTCCACCTGATCAGCATGGACTTAATCAACTGAAACAACTTCGTAAANTTTATCATAAGTTAACATTTTAGTCATTAATGCATAACAACCAGGACAGACATGAGGAAAAACACAAGAAATGCAAATTATTACAAAATAAAAAAATTCCTACGTAAGCAAGCTCTAGAAAACTTAACGCAAACAGAAACAGCTCAACTAGTTACGAAGATGTTGTACCGTCAAAGCCCAGCCCAAATAATTACGGAAATTTACAGCTCTTAGGTGAAAGCTGGAACATCTTTCAGGGAATCTTTTCAAAAATCGCTGTGCAGTACATCTTCGTTTTATGAGTATATAGCAAAACATCGCCAAAAATTTATCAGGTACACATCAAAATCATGTTGCTATGCATCAGATGAAGGTAGCTTATTTTTAGGTTTTATTTTATATCAGTCCTTTTGGATTTGTGAATGTGTAAATATAGTAAAAAAATGTTTCTCTGAAGTTCAAATGTTTTTACTCTGAGATTTATTTAATCCATTCAAATGAAATTTAATGATTTGACGAGAGCACCGACTCTGAGCATGTTTTTTAGAAAATTCCTTTGAGAATTCAGTTTTCTGACAAATGCTGAGCAAGAGCAGGTTTTCTGCAAATCACTGCGTGTTTCGCACAAATCGATATTAGTTCATGTTTTCTACAAAACGTGCACATTCATGTGAATGCATATCTCCTTCACTCTATCTCAATCTTATGAAGCACACAAACAGGATTGGATGGGAATTTATACACAACATTCTTTGGAAAAGACTGGTTTTCCAATATACAAAAACCTTCTAACTTTAAAAATCATAAAATAACAAAACCGCGTCAATTGATAGCGCAATACATAGCTTCTCCTTTTGTGACGATTGCCGCGTGACTGCGCTTGCAGTAAATGCAAGGCTTCTACACAATGTGCCCACAGCAACGCCTTCCTGTGGTACCCCTTGATATCGCAAAGTTTGTTCTGTAAATGGAGCGAAAGGTTTGTCCAACGACATATTTGGGATAACTACCACCATGAAATGCACAAAATTAAACAAACTTGTCGCGCATCAGTCGTCACGTGTGTTACCAAGGACCATGTTTAGAGATTTAGGCTGTTGGGCCTTGTTCGAAAACCTGGCGACAGTCTCTCTCATCAGCTAACCACAAACGGAAGTCCCACGTTGCGCCTGCTGCGCATTTGGGGGTCAATGAGGACAGCGCAGAGTGCCGCTACTCTGGGAGACTTGACGGCCACGCGTAAACGGAAATCTTGACATAAGCTAGTAATTTTAAACTGGAACATCACTTCACTCACAGAAAAAGAACACGAACTGGTCGAGAAAGCCAAACGACGTTCCCTGGACGTTGCTGGTATCTCTTCGACTAAGCGCGGTGGTTCTAACACTGTTGAGATGGACGGTGGGTGGAGACTCTTCTACTCAGGCACTGAGCCAGCAAAGTTTGCCCAGGCCGGAGTGGGAACTGGGCATACTTGTAAGCCCTAAACTGACAAGCAATGTTGATGAATGGATCCCACTACGAGAAAGGGTGTGCGTGTTGAGGTTAAAGTTGTTAGACCGCTCGCTGTGTTTGATGCAAGTATACGGTTCAAGCCCAAATGCGCTGTAGCCGGAATTCATGGAACAAATTAGTGATGCCCTGCGAAGGGTTAAAACTAACGAATCCACGATCCTTCTGGGAGAATTTAATGTACACGTTGGGAGCCAATTGGTGTATGGATGGGTGTGATTGGCCAACATGGTGATGTGGACAAAATAATAACGGAAAGCTTCTGCTGCTACTGTGCTGTAACAACACACTATGCACCATGAGCACTTTTTTCCAAGACAGAGTCTCGTATGCACAAGTACACCTGGTCCAGAGATTCTTTGGTCAACTGTCACTCATTGATTTCTGCGTAGTTCCAGCTGACTTGTTCCAATCAGAGTTGGAAGTTCGTAGCAAATGGGATACAGAACTGTCGACTCATGAGCACCTGGTGGTCTGTAAACGTTCGTTTAGAAAAACCAGCAGGGCCTACATAAACGTGCAGAACTAGGAGAAGCTTTGATGATCCAACTTATCAAAGGTGCCTTAGAATTTTTGATTTGATAATAAGTGTGTGTTACGTGATTAAACTATCTGAAACAACAAAAACACTGACTGTTGCGACGCTGGCAGAAAAGCTGGAAAAAATGATGAATGATGTCCAAAAATCTCAGCAGAAGACTGATACTACCTTATCTGTAATTATGAATGAGATACTTGAAATAAATATAAATCACGAATTCTTAAGCTGTATATTTGAAGAGATGAAGAATGAACTTCAAGCTGTAAAAAGACATATAGAGATTTACAAAACCAAAATTACAATCTACAAGAGATCACTACAGCATTGCAAAAGAGAAATGAAGAGACCGCAGTTAAATTGAATAATCTGGAACAGTATAGCAGAAGATGTTGATTGGAATTTCAGGGAATTCCACAAAAACCCAATGAGAACACAGACGTCAACATTGTTGAAATTGTAAAACAACTTGGAGTTAATATTTCTAGAAGTGATATTAGCATTTCCCACAGGCTTTCACCTCCAAGTAAAACATACCTCAACCCAATCATTGTTGCTAAGCTTGTGAAACAGAAATTAAGAGCTTGTGAAACAGAAAATTAGCTTGTGAAACAGAAATTAACATTTATGGCAAAAGATTGAAACGTAAGACTGAAGTGTTGAAGATAAATGATATCTATCGACTTGCGCTGGCAGACTTTATCCACAAACTACATCACAGTGCGTTGCCCAAAATCTATGACAATTTTTTACAAAAGATTTCTAGTGTTCATTCTTATAAAACCAGATTCGTTGACAACCAAAATTATTTTTTACAAAGTTTTTTACAAATTATGGGAAAAAGTATTTCTTTTAGCGGGGTTGCGCTCTGGACAGAAATTGAACAGTGTCGGGAAACCTTGCACCATGTCACCTTCTGCAAACAATATAGGGCTTGTCGCTTATCGTATCATGAATAGGTTTGTTCTTACTTAACCATCTTTAGCTATATGCCTTTTTGTGGATACATCTTTCTTCTCTAGGACTGTAATACTTTCGTTTGCTTTTTTTCAATTGCGTGCTTTGTACACTGTATTTTTGCGTTGCGACATTTATAATGTGTTCATGCATTGTGGACTGTGTTTGATTTANCAAAGTTATGGGACGCCTCAACTGGACAGCTTTAGTTNTTTTTCGGCGTCCTGATTACCAATGCATGCTAGCAGTGCTTGCTTCCGCATTGCTATGCTGTATNGTAACAAATACACTTACACCTACCGAATACATTGGGGGGCCTTAGCGGACAACGATATGACAAAGATCTTTCCAGAGATCGTATCGTCCATGTTCCGGAAGCTCTCGGAATGCACAATGGACGCGAAGGTGGAGTGGCATCTGCTCAAAGCAGCTGTAGTTTCACCTGATTTTCAAGTATGTGGACGGAAACGACTCGGTGTGGCGAATAATAGCAAAAAAGTAACCCATGGTGGACTCTAGAGTTGAAAGATGCTGTTCAAGAAAAATGGTGGCCTAGTCGTGTGCAAGGCATAGCTTTAGACCAAAGCCGAATCTTCTTTGCATTCGCGGTGCGCTGAGGCGGGAAAGACCGCAGACCTCACCGTAAAAACGTCAAAAGTTCAATCATATGAGAATCGCGGACATAAACTGGATTCCAATCACTGGCAAGCCAACAAAGTGTTCTGGCAAACCATCCGGCGCGTCGCGGCAAGATCCATCAAAGACGAAAATNGTATCTTACTCANCAATGAAGGGACATGCTTGGCAGATGAAGAGATGAGATCTCAACGATCGTTTGAACCCAGACACTCTCACAGCATTGGAAATGCATGAGGTAGATTTGAAGGAGGGAAATGCCATCACTACAACCGAAGCCTTCTTAGCTGTCAAAACACTGAAGGCTGCAGGTTTTGATGAAGTCCGACCTGAAATGTTTAAAGCCTTGAATCAAGAAGTTCTTTGGCAGACTCGTGTGTGTCAAGTGGCCTGGTGTTCTGGAAGATCACTGATCGATTAGCAAACTGGGGTGATCATCCCCACACACAAAAAGGGGCACAGGAATGAATGCAATAACTACCGCGGCATCTCTCTCCCAAGCCACCCTTGAAAAGAGTGCGTCAAATGCCTTAAAAGAGATGTCGCGAAATAATTAAACCAAAGCTGGATGATAACCTATTCTGGCCGTCAAGTCACTGTGATTCTGCTCAGACGTTTGTGTCCGTGCCAGCGGAGTTGAATTACAACCGTTCACACTGGAAGTTGGTATTCGATAAGAACGTGTGCTGTCGTCACCCGTCTTCATAGTCTATATCAGGGGTGGCCAAACTGCGGCTCTTCGAACCTTTTCATGCGGCTCTTTGAGTTTTCCGAAAATTTATATATTTGTTTTTTATTTTTTATTTCTATTGCAAAGCGTAGAAATATTGTAAAATGTTACTGTAGTAGGTAGCGTGCCGTACAGTATTACTCTTGCATGTCGTTCCAAAAAGAATAATGATATTACAGTAGCGTGTATATTGCAAATAAATTCGTGTTTTTAGATTTNTATGTTGCGGTTCTTTGTAATTTGGGTTTGACNATATGCGGCTCATACATAGAGCAGGGCCATCCCTGGNCTGTNTGAATTGGATAGACAGTCACAGTGGAGTTGACGAGTGTATCACTGTTGCAAGCTACAGGATCAACCATTTGCTTTTTGCGGACGATTTGGTGCTGCTTGCATTCTCTGAATAGGGGTCAACCAAGGACCAGGTGGAGTGACTACATCGCCGACCTTGCTTGGACCGTCTTGGTGTGGAGCTTGCGGAACTATGACAGATTGTTGAAAACCGTGAGGTATTTCAAGTCCGTCCTCCTCGTGTTGCTGCCGCCACGACCCCCCAATAAAATGGGTAGGAAAATTAATAAATGACATAAATTCGTTGTAAAGTTTATAAAAATGCTGTATTTTGTCGCTTCAGAAAAAGCCATGTCACAATATATGTTTACCAACCAGCGTTGGTAAACAACTACACGAAATTGTCAGCAATGGGGAGGTTGCGCACAGTCATCGCAGAAAAGCAAACACGAGCGAGGAGCGATGTGGCATTGGAATGCATTTGACGTAAGTTCGATCGGTTTTCTGCTGCGTGCGACCAAGCCGGAATGAAAATCAGCACAAAAAAGACTGATTTATTATGTCTCGCCAGAAACCCAATCAGTGTATGTTGCAAGAAAGCAGCAATACACTGCAGCAGGTGGGAAGGCGGAACAAGATTGGTACACGGATTGGTAAAGCAACTGCAGTTCTGTGTGACCTTTATCGTTCTGTGGTCACACAACGGGAGCTTTCAAACACCACAATACTGACAGTTCTCAATTCGATCTTTGTTCCGATCCTCACCTACATGAGGTGTTTCGAGTCCTTCTGCGGCTGTTGTCCCCGCGACTCTCCCCAGAGGAAAAGAGGTTGTGAAAATGAATGAATGTATGAATGAAGTAAATTCTCGTGGTTTGCTGCACATAGAATCAAAAGAAAAAAATATTCTTACTCCACTGGTGTTTCTTTGAGCGGCGACAGCTACATTGTAGGCTGGAGTTAGAATGACTGGATAAGACATCAATCCTTTATCATTTTCCCAGTCTTGTTTGTACTTTTTCTGCAAAAAACGAAACAGGATCAGATGCCAGATCGATGTACAACAAAATCAAACGATTTAATTAGTGAAAGAATGGCATTCGTTTTCTCTGATTTATGGAGAGTTTCAAAGAGGAGCACAACTTTGCTTGAACTTCATCAACTGTTCAGGTTCTTTGACAAAGCAACCAACGAAGTTACTTTCGCGAAGTGGAACTCAAGGTGTTCAAGTTCGTGAAAGCGTTAATTGATTTGTTTGAATAATAAAAATCCAATGCAGCGAATTCCAAACGTCGGCGACCTATTTCACCCAACAGCGGACCTTGAAATGTTATGAACAGCCTCCTGAATCTTCACCACAGTTATGCAGTTCGCCCGAGTGAATACCAGAAATATCTTCCACCATCATAGATCAACTTTTGTTATTCTTGCCAGCTCGCCAAACAAAATTAATACAAAATCAACTTGAGAGGATGAGGCGCTTTTTCTGTTACATGCATCACGTCATAAAATTGCCATTGCAGGAAAAAGTTAAATCGTTTCGTTCGGGGTGTCCAAACTTTTTAGGGGTGTCCAAACTTTTTAGGGGCGTCCAAACTTTTGGGTGTGTCCAAACTTTTGGGTGTGTCCAAACTTTTTCCAACCGGGCCAAATTTGGTCGCATGAAGGCGCTCGCGAGCCATCAGTCCTTTCCGACATTTCTTGAGGTTAATACAGTTCCGGCATTTCGCTGAGGGCTTGAAGTAGAACTACTCTCTTGGGACGGTATTCATGCTCACATTCGTTCTCAGCACATCAAAGCACTACGAGGAAGTCTTGAGCAGCGATTCGGAACGGTCACTCGGAAACAAACCTTAATCCAGGCTTTGGCGAGCCCGAAACAACATAATCTGAAAACATAGCAGCGACCCATGTGAAATGTTTTTCCAAGTGTAGAGTTCAGTCTTTTTGCACTGGTTTTTGCTGCCTTATTACCGAAGTGATCACATACACCATGAAGCGACTTACATTGGATAGCAAGGATGCTTTGTTCGCCAGTTCAAACTCACGACTTTCAGTGAAAGGGATTTGTTGATATCCCTTGAACTGGCCCAAAACTTCACCCATGTCTTTTTTATAGTCATTCTGAAAAATCAAACGAATCATGTTGATACTTAGTAAAGTTGACTACTTTGCTAGTCTATGAATCGTCGCGAAAAACCACTATCCAGTTAATATACGAAATATTTGTAAACTTTAACTCAACGCTAGAAAGAAAACACTGCAAGTTGAACCCGGCTGGAAGTAATTCAAGCGTTCATGGTTTGGAGTCCAGTTATGCTTCAGCATAAAAATGGCTGTGAACTTTTCATTGTAATTTTACGGAGAGGAGCATTTTTCGATGAACTTAAACCATTTAACTGCTCGGTGATAACTGTCACAGGCAATCTTGATGCTCCCACGATCCAGCAACTTCGCACGTGCATTTCAGCTTCTACTTCCCGGCGAGCTGGTCGTCAACACCCGGCAGCCTATTTTCAATTGTAACAAAACAGCAGCATGCACTATCTCGGTAATAAAACTATAAAGTCGAAAACAGCGTTACTCACCAGACACTCCACTTGCATGCATGACTTCCATGTTATCCCAGGAGCATTCATGTATGCAGTAAATGTAATGATGTTCATTCATGATGAAGCAAGTCGCAACAATGGCCACAGCATAAAGCCATGAATGATTTCATAAGCCACGCACACGAAAGCTCGAAAACATGTGAACCACGGTAATCAGCACCTCTCAAATAACATGCAACTTACACTCGACATATGAAAGAAGTGGATGATACAGCAACACAAGCAGGTATTGCACACGTCGGTAGAACTGATCCACCTTCGAATTTCTCAAACTGATTTATAAATCTCATTAAAAAACATGTAAAAATTTACAAAGCAAGAGCGGAAAAAAGTATATAAAAATAATCTAAATTTATTTGAAGCAAACTTCAAGCTAAACAGACGGTTTCAACAATAAAATCATGAGCAATGCTGAATAAACGTAAGAGCGTCGAGATGAACACAGTGAAAGAAAGATGAGTTGGATACGATTGTAAATTCAATCGGCGCCACACACGTAAGCAAGAAAATGATTCCAACAAACATTTAGTGAAGAACATCGCCGACCAGCAGTAAAACACGACTGGAGCGACCTTAACAAATAAAGGGCTCCAGGCAAGCATGCTTTTTTGGTTGTCGCAGACGACTTACCACACTGGCGAGTTGCCCCGCTTTCTTTGCCATTTCAATCTGCGGCAGTTGTGGCAGGCAAGCGTCAAGATTGTATTTTCCTTGCAAGTTTTTCATCTCCCTCTGATATTCAAGCTTTTATTTCAACCAGAAATGCGTTTCATCCAATTTCGTGCAAAACAAAAAGCGGTGCAGTCAACAACAAACGATCTTCATGATGGGGCTTGGGCAGTGGAGACACCCACCTTTTGTAATTTTTTAAAGTTTAGTGCAATTACTGCAACTTATAACAATGCAATTATACATGTCTTAAATAAAGTAACGCTAATGTGAAGATCAAGTCAAGAATTGTGAACCTCACAGGACTTAAGCAAAAGTGCTGAAGGCGCGCCGCAGTTTATCAACAACCAAGTGGGCGACGCAGGTTTTATGACAAAACATCAGACCTTCCTTCCCAGCAAAGACGCTCCTAGACCAAAAACGAAACAGTATATCGAGATGCTCACAGGTCATAGGATTAAATATTTGTTACATTTTTTCGTTCTTTTTTCTCCAGACTGCAGACTTTTTGAAGCGTCATATTCTATGATCAAACAAAGAGTGAAACGCAGTTTTATGTTTTCTTTGCAAACACTTTTGTTGCGGCCAGTTTCACATCAATTGGACAACAACATTTTTTATATTTGATGAACCGTCTGACCACATGTTGCTTAAAAGGTTTTGTAAATTTTCCATCTCGTCAAGCTGTCCAGTTGAAGAGTTATTCCATTTTGGTTACAAAAATGTGAGTTGCATTCTTTGGTGAGTTGGAATTTATGTTCCTGAAGTGTGGAACTGGAAAAGGCAACTTTTCCACACTGTGGAAAAGGCAACTTTTCCACACAAAAGGCAACTTTTCCATACTCAACAAAATTACTGACGTGGATGTATTTAAAACTTTGAACTATATTTAAGCGTTTTCACATTTTTAAATATGAGACACATGCCAGGAGAGCACTCGACAGAAATTTAGTATGGGCAAACATCTATTCAGGAAAAATATCTAAAACTAAACCAAAATCATGCAGAGAATAGAAACTGTTTGCCCATATTTGATTAGATCAATTGCTTGGTTTGTCCTCTTTGTTGCAGACCTGACAGATGGTGATACCTGGCTTTGCAGTTGCGACATTTTGATAGCGTGGATCATCTGAGGTGTCAAATATGACGTTTTATGTTCCAGATCTTCCCCGTCAATCATCTCTGACATCTACAAGATGCAAAACGTTTAACCTGTTCAAAATTATATTCAATTTGAGAATCAGTCAGTTTCTACCTGTTAAAAATGCAAACAAGCACTAAATAAAATTTATCGATGGTATTGTGAAAACCTTTCAAAACGCATCATTTGGTTTGTTCATTCAAATTAAAATCACTCGCATAGGAACGATATTGACTTCACACAACTACATGAAAGTTTTTAGTTGAAAGATGATAATTAACTATATCATGAACAAAGTTGTAGTTGCTTGAAACATGCTATTTCTTAGTCAGCCGCATAAACCAAAAAGATACGCTGATTGTGCCAAACCAATGTAAGTCCGTGACTAGATTAGTAGATGTCCAGCTGTTCTTAACGAACAGAAGCAAGAGCACTGAAACATACAGGTAGTGAAGTGATGAGACAAACGGTATGAGCTTTGCGATAAGATGAAAATGCAGATAACGCTCTTTGTGGTTTGGTGCTTTAGAGAGCATCTAATGTCGCAGGCTGACAGATGATGGGATATAAAAGCTTCTNGGATCCAAGCATGCAANACGATCGAGAAATTACTGAAGATCAACTTCATTCGGATCTGTTGAAAGCGGTTGTTATGGCAACGGTCACATCCGACCCATCGCTCAANTCAACAAATCCTGNATAATGATTTATGTGACGACATAATGGAAGCAATGGCGGTGACGAAAATCTGTCAGAGTTGTAAACACGAAACATTGACGCAGCCAGTCAACCTCGCTCATGACGTCAGATTCAGTTTCGTATTGATCGTCAACTGAGTATTGATTGGGAGGGGATCCCGCAACCATCGCACTCGCACCATCAGCAGCTGCCGTCGCTGTTACGTCAGACGTTGCGACCACATTAGAATAACTTTCCCCAGGTACTCCATCGCGAATGCGTTTCTTCTTTTTCACCAAAATCCTTTTCTTTTTCCCAGGTTTAACTTTTTTCGAATTCCGCTCCACTTTGGTGGTCTTGCGAAAGATGTTTATTAGTTAAAATAGTGTGTGGTTTTCGTAATTTGCCCCTAAAACGGCAACTTCTGTTTTTTTATTACATCAGCATTCAATAAGCTATTCACTAAGCTGGACAATATACATTCTTATAACACTGGACAAAAGTCATCTCAATAATATATAGCTCACAGGAAAAGATTGGATACTGGACAAAACTCTTTTGCTCACATAGGGATTAAGATTTGGGAATCTTTGGATCCAAATTTTATACTTTCAAAAAGAAAAGCAAATTATGTCTCAAAGTAAACCATTATTAACTCCTCCCAAGTTGTTCATACTAGCCTAAAATTTGTGATACCTTGCGTACACAACATGAATATAACCGTTTTTCAATATTAAGATATTGGGAGCTGTTTTTACTCTGAGTCATTTCGGCCATTTGTCCCATAATGTTATTGGAACTTGCCGTTAACAGTATTCACTAGTCTACATTTCTGGACATTATGAACAGAATTGACATAATTTTTTCGGTCATTTAAAGAAAAATTCGGTCTATGACCGGAAAAACCTACATTGGGGAATCACCTGACAAGAAAATCACCTGGTTATTTTAGATATCCCAGGAGTAACATAGCAGTGTTATTGCTGTACTTGTAATGAGTTTTTGTAGCATTGATTACGATTTTATTGCACTGTATATACCCTCNAGATTGTGTTTGTCACACTGCACTGTCTGTGTTGTTGCANTTGCTCTCACAAACAAATATTAATGAATGAATGAATTTATCTNAAAGAAACNGGATCGAATCCAGACCGAACCAAAAAGACAAGTCGCTGGCCAGAGCACATCATAGTGACTCCCCTTANTATATTTTAAACAGATTTTGTTTTGTTAAAATAATTTCGAAGCAGCGTTATAGCTTCTTCTTCACCACGAAGACATAGTGGTTCCTACATAGTCCCATGGTTGTCTTTCGTGTGCTGGTGATCCATGGCTGTCAATAAGCACGGTTTTTAGATGGCCATGATCCTATAACCTGCCCCACAATGGTTAGTCGCATCAATTTGCCAGTGAAACTATGGGGGACAGGGACGTTTCAACTTGCCCTTAATTTACCAGTGGTTTAGAGCAAACTAGAGAGCGTTCTGATTACAAATGCGCAGATGTATATTTGCATGAGCTTGATCCTTCAGAAGACAACATTTGCATAAATGAAGAAAACGTTAGCTGGTTTGTATTGGACAGGCTGTCATTTTGACAAATGTTTTGCAAACAAAACTTCAAGTGTGTACAACTTTAACAATGTATTGCGCTGCACGCAGACGACTCCGTGCAGAGAACTATGACCAGCTCTTAAACTTTTTGGCCCTGGGATTTAAGAAAATCATTACTTTATTTCCATGTCAACAAATACTGAGCTTACCTCTCCCTTCGGTTTCATTTGTTTTATTATTTTGCCCATTCGTTGCTCATGTGTGAAAAATATACCTGAAATCGGAGCACGAAAGTAAACAGGGAGAACAGTGTGCATTGTGCGACGAAGCTGCTGTGCTAAGTGCGCAAACAGCAAATACCCAGGGCCACTGTGGTTAGAGCATCGAACCCCTGCTTTAAATAAACGAGAGTAACGGGAATGGAAGTGTATACCTTGTCATGACAACAAGGTAGTTCTCAAGGGTAACTTCACATTTTATCAATATTTCTTTAAACATAATTTATTGCCATGTTTGGCGTACCAGCAAAATCCAGAAAAGTTTCATCCACTGATATTCTGCTCAAATTTCAGCAGAACATGTAAAAGTGACAATCATTCCAAATGTGCATGCAGTTCTGCTCTAACGATTTAGGCGTGCAACTGTCTTGGCCTTGAAAAACCTCAATGGGCTGAATTAAAGAGCTAAACGGGTATGTGGTCCTTGGAACGTAGTTTGCTCATGCCCAGGATAAGGTGTGTGACTCACTGATAGTCACAATAAACATTGTCGAGTTTGAAGGTAGTGTTATGTTGTCTGTTATGTTGTTACGGATCATTTCAAGTCGGTTTCATTTTTTTCAATTTTTGTATCTCATTTATACTAGTCGCACAAAATACCCATCTGCTCCGGTCGCAACCTGTGTCCAACTGAGAATCCGGCGCAGCCCACCGAGACAAAACATTTACCCCACCCCTTGCTTAGCCACTTTGTTCCAGCCGGTGCTTTGAAACGTTCACAGTAACCTACAACCGTTCTTTTTCCCTGCGCTCCTGCAAACTAAAACGGTCTGAAATAAATGATGCATATTCAGCAAACACCAACAAACTGTGGCGAAAATATTTCCATCTCCAATCATGCGACATCATTGGCAGGACATGTTACGTGTAAGGAATAATCGAGAGCAAACGGTTTTCTACACGGACGTACTGCACGTAACAAAGTTCAAATGAGACTTGTTCGACGCATGACTAAGAACCAAAAATCTAGTCGAGAATATATTTAGGCACACGGTGTATGCTTGCCTAAATATTTGAAGACGTTGGCGTATGCTTTCCCAGCGTCGCTGGCTAGACTAAAATCTTATGTGAAAGTTGCCAATCGCTTCATAAATGGATCCGCTTTTCGCCCCGACACTTATTCGTCGCTTCTTGCACTGTTTGTGTACTTGACCTCAATCTTACCCTTAAGCATTTGGGTGGACCTATGTCAACAAGACGTGGAAGTGTCAATAATCTAGTTAAGGGGTCAACTACTCTTAAAAAAAAACTTAGAAAAAAGCTTCATTTCGAGAATTCATGGTCAAGTTTAGTAGTTTCAAAATAACACCCAAAACTCCTTAAGGTATAAATCCATCCATGAATGCAAGTTTAGACTCTGCCCAACCGTACATCTCTCTTACATTGTGATTTTCTATCGTAGATCAAGCACATATCTTCCCAGCTAGACATTTACGGAAACGTCCCTGCTGCGGACGAAACCATTTTTTTCCTGCGCAGTGCTGTTAAACTCAGATCGGATGTTATTATTGCAAAAACATGCTAGTATTCTCTTTTATTTTGCATTTAAAGAGGCTAAAAGACGGTCATAATCGGGAAATCATTATATCTTCAGGTTTAAACTTAGCATTGCATCAGCAGCAAGGTGAATTCGTAGTGGTTTGTCTGAGTCTAAGACCAACTGAATGAGTTTCACTGTGGAAGGTAACACCAAAGTCTTGGCTTACATCACGATCTAACTCATGTGCATTCGCCCGGATTTTCAAAAATTATCTATCATTTCAAAATTAACTGTCACAAAATGACGCCTTACCTGGAGGAGGTTTTGTTCATCATCAGATGCCATGGCGTGGAGCGGATGAACACAATGTACGAAAAACTACGCTGAAAATTAAGGTTTTCAGAAAATAATCATCTGAAAAACATTACAAATATTATTTTTTTCAGATTGGTGCTATTTACTAACAAAGGCAAATGCACTGAGAACATGAAAAGAGCCTGGTACAAGAAGCAAAAATGTTTTCGCAGTTTACGACACACCATGAATCGTGCAAAAAATATTATAAATCTTGAAATTTGAAGTTTTACCCAACAAGATCACAGTTGACCGAGATCAAAACAGTTCGAATGGATGCTCATATTCACTTAATCCATCCAACTACGTTTGGGGCATACCAGAGCAACTCATTTGAAAATCATAGGTGAGATGAATCCGTTAGCGTTCTTCTCGGATTGAAGGTGGGCATGGTTTAGATACGATGTTAGCCAATGTTGAAGCAGCTTCGATCCATTCGTTGGTCAATATGTTCGATTCAGAGCAAAACTACTTTGCCTGACGTCGACAAAGTCGGTTGAATAGCACTTTGCCGATACATGTAGCAAGTAAAACAAAGACCCAGCACACGGGTTCACCTCAAATACGATCAGCGTCATCGAGCAGCTAGCCTATAAGAAAAAGGCATTCATCATCGTCCTACAGGAGACCCACTGCACAACTGCAGACAAGCTAGTGATTCCCAACTTCTCACTAGCTGGTCAGTCCTAAGCAGGTTGTACAGTCTTGCCCGTTGGTCCACGAGCGGTTGGAAAGGTCACTGGTCGATCAGTCTCCAGAACAATCAGAGACTGAATGGTTGTGCGTAGACGTCGCAGGATATAAGATCATTAACGACTACAAATCTCTACGCTCGCGACTCACACGTACAGCCATACCGACGTTCCCATACCCCTGTCTGTATGTTGGCGACTTCAACTGCCAGCATGTCAACTGGGGTTACAGCAAACCATCCCTTGACGGTGAGAGTCTGGACTCCTGGGCAGCAGTCAGTAGCCTTAAGCTGCTGCACAACCTAAAGAAAGTAGGCAGTTTCTTCTCTCACCGATGGAATGTCGGCACCAAACCGGACCTGGCCCTCACCAGCGTCGGCCAGGACAACCACCTGTCTGAGAGATGTGTTGTGTTCTAGGAAAATTCTCGCGGTCACAACACCGACTCATTCTCATTACGCCACGCTCAAAATACCTGCCTACGGCGATCCGGTGAAGCGTTGGAACCTTTGCAAGCGCTTTTTCCTTCTCACAGGAGAATCCGTTGAGAGATTGCCACCTCCGGACAAAACAAACATTGAGAAAGCATGCCACGAACTACTGCGAGAGCCTATTATTTGCGGCCAAACAATGTATTCCACGCGGCCGGCGCAAGAACTGTGTGCCATGTTGGGACAAAGTGTGCGAGACCCTTCATAGATTCTTCCTCAAAGCCCCAGTGGGGACTGACTCTGACAGAATCGCTTCGTCCTATTTTCACGGCTCGACCATAAACCATAGAAGTGATGGGAGGAAGCTGTCAATTTCATTGACTTCTCGCACTCCAGCCGCAAGGCGTGCAGCATCATCAATAAACTCACTGGCAGATCTGGACACACCTCTCGCCTGTGCCCCATGTCAGCAAATTCCATCGCCTCACAACTTGTGAAGAATGGGGCACACAAGACCGCGAGCCGCAAGTCCACCAGGCTCACCCAACAAGGAGCTGTCCGACCCATGGAAGAACCCAACATCTGATGGATACAGTATCTCTGGCCCCGCCAGAGGAGCTTGCTGCTGGCCTCAGGTACCTGAATCCAGGGAAATCTCCTGGTCTGGTTCTATTTCCCTGGAGTTTATACTCCACGTCGGGTCGGCTCTCAAATCTTGGTTTTGTGATTTCCTCACTTCCTGCATGCGCCAAATCAAAATTCCAAAAATCCGGAGAAGAGCACTAATACTTGTGATCCTAAGCCGTAAAAGTCATTGGAAGACCCAAAGAGCTATCGTCCTATATTTCTGCAGTGTGTTCACTTCAAGATCCTCGAGAGACTCATCTACACTGGTGCCGAACCAATCATCGACCCACCGCTCCCGCACGAACAAGCGGGCTTTCGATACGGGAGGGTCGACCGTAGACCAGCAGGTCACCCTGCTTACACAGGACATCGAGGATGGCTTTTCGACTAAGAAGGCCGGAGCTGTGTTTGTTGATCTCACAGCAGCCTACAACATTGTATGGCATCGCGACCTCACATGCAAGCTACTGCGATTGCTGCCTGATAGACACATGGTCCACATGATCATGGAGATGGTTGGCAATCGCAGCTTCACCCTTACCACCGGCAACAGCAAACGGAGCAGGTTACGACGCCTCAAGAACGCCATCGCACAGGGATCCGTCGTGGTACCCTTTTTCTTCAACATCTACACGTCTAACCTGCCAACCACCGTCTCCAGAAAGTATGTGTATGTTGATGACCTAGCAAGTAGCAATCATGCATGCTGATGGAAGGGGTGGTGAGCAAGGACATGGCAACCGTAGATGTTACCTCCAGACCTGGAAGTTGAAGCTTACCACTACAAAAACTGTGTCAGGACCGTTTCATCTCAACAACAAGGAAGCTAAACGTGAGCTAAACGTTAACCACAATAACGAAACCCTGTCCTTCTGCTCCGAACCCAAATACCTCGGAGTAATGCTGGACAGGTCGCTCACGTATCGCCCATACCTCGAATCGCTTCGCAAAAAGCTGACATCACGCGTTGCACCTGAGGCGGCTTGCTGGTTCTAGCCGGGGTGCTGGAGCAACAACGCTGCGAATAGCCACCCTAGCCCTGGTCCATCAACCGCCGTGTACTGCACTCTTGTCTGGTGCCGCAGTGCTCACACCCGCCTCATTGACCCTGCCATCAACGACGCCTTGCGAATTGTGACTTGATGCCTGCGTCCTACACCAGCGGACAACCTTCCAATCCTCACAGGCATCCAACCTGCTGAGCTTCGTCGCAGTGGAGCCACACTGTCTCTAG
>JGI24159J19872_10001225_pt1 | contig 27590 bp, 16 predicted proteins | sample Ectturendosymbi4_FD_19872 | JGI IMG/M metagenome (IMG submission 19872)
GATTGTTACGAATGAAACTTTTTCTGTAATTTTCCATCTACCAGACTACAAAGCCATCAGCAACACCATGCAGCACTAGAAGTCGCATTAACAGTAAGAAGGATGTTATCGAAGAGAAAATTCAGACATTTACCATTGTTTAAAATTGTTGGTTTTGCTTAAAAATGCATACGTTAGTTAGTAAGTTAGTTGCATTAAGTGTTGAAAAACATTATATGGCTCTAACGGAAATACAATTTAAAATATGCAGGTTTCATGGATCCCTTAGCCATAAAGGTTCCCAACCCCTGCCGTACAGCATCAATGTTTCCTTGCGTCCTAGCACTCACCGTCCGACCAAAAAAAGTATCCCTCAGACCTTTTGAATTAAGATTTTGCACAATCCAATACTCTCTAAACTTCTGAATCCAGTCAAAAATTCTACTTTTTGATGGAGCACGACGATACTTTTTCCGAAAACTTGCTTGCACTTTTAATAGCGAAATAGGCCTCCACGCAAAATGCCTTCTCTTTGATTGACCAACACACGGTGGGAAAAATTATTGTTGCAATATTTCATGCGCCAAGTCTACTACTACAACCTGAAAAAGAAAAGAGGAATAATTAAAATTGAAAATTTTATTCAAAGATTTGTGGGTTCTGTTTTTTTGGGGGTCACCTTGTACTTTGGTCCAAAAATATAAGAACTAGCAACTAGTTGATTTCACTAAAGGCTTTAGGTCTCAATGACATTTAAATCTTGAGGACAGTAGGGTTCTGACTTTTGCAAACACTGCACGACTGCGTTTTTTCTATCTTTACCAGAATGCTAGTTTTATACCATTTCTTTTTATGTCTATTGTGATTACCGCATAAATACTTCATTATGAAATTGGTACAGGATGAACTAAAAATTTGCAACCGCAAGGTTTTTCCAGTTCTTCTTGAACTCTGTTCAGACCTGTTGGCAGAAGATGAATCGCGTCAACATTGATTCATCGCTGAACGATGCATTTTTGCTGCCTGCGTATGCGTTATCTCTCATTGTACGCTGGGTGAATTGCATTGGTTGAAGTATGCTTTCGCTTAATCGCGCGGGAATTCAAAATAGAGTGATCCTTCTACAAAGATAGGGCATAGGCCGAAACGCGGTTGGTTCGCTCAAGGCGACAGTTCACTTTGTTATGGTAAACTGTCATTCAAAACAGCACCGATAGTACTCTGCTATTTAATCGTTCGGCGGTCGCTTGCCCACACAGATCTTTCTCTTCAGCCCCTCTTCGCTCGAAGTTCCCCCAAGCCGCGTCCACTTTGCACTTTCACATAAATTTCTGCACGTTGTCGCTACAGGCCCAAGGATACGGAGGTGAAGGCGATGTACAATTCAGGGATCATAAACGTCCAAGGAGGCAAGAGGGGCCCAAATTTCCAAGAGGGGCCCAAATTTTTTGAACTATGTCCAATAGTTTTAAATTATGTCCAGCACATTTTTCCAGGGAGGCGAACACATTTTGTAGGGGGTCTTCGCACCCCCTGCGCCCCTCTTCATTACGGGCCTGGATAAACCCTACATTTTTGCATCGTTGGAAATATTTTTATAAGAGTCTTACCTATATTTTAAATTGCTTTTGAGTTAAAGTTAAACAATCGACGCCTAGTAATATAAAAAACGAAATTTTAAATTTAGTTACGTATGTTAATTTGAACAACTTACACAAATCCCGCCACAAGACGAATTCTAATTTTATGACACTTGTTTTAGTTCTGCACGTTGCAGCCCAGAACCCACAGCACACTTCATGGTTGCTGACCTTTGCTGGTACCAAGGCCAGTGAACTAAGCCAGGCTACGTACTGTATATGCTATATAGTATAATTAAATGTTTCTCAATGTGTAGTATTTTGACATATACATAACTGCCAATATATTCATAAAGTGTTCCCGCAAACATCACGAACATCAAGCAACTGGCGTCAAACCATCGAAGACCTTGATCAGGAGGAAAAAGAACTTGATCTACGGCTCCGGGCAAGTGAGATTGCAGCCACCGAGCTACAATATTCGCATAGTTATGATGGAGTTGTTCTTTTGCTTTTGCTGCTTTCTACCATGTCAGTTACCAACTTGCTTTTTCCAGTATCTTGAACTGGGTCGGCAGAACCACACAACGTCAAGCACCTCTTCCAGGAAGCCTTACAAAAATATATGGTCATCGCTTGATAGTAACGATTCAGACGGGTAAAGTGAACATGCGTGTACAAAAACTTATTGTGCTGGGTCGGATTTTCAGGTTCACTACAATGATACTCGCCGACATTTGGTTTGCGAGCCATTTATCAGTAAGATCTATTTTCTGTGTGCCCCAAATAAAGCTCGCCGAGCGACGAGATGTTCTGAATCAAATGTGATGTTGCCAAAATAATCCAAGCTTTATTCGAAAACCGCATTGTAGAAATTGGCAAGAAAGGTCCCACTTACCCAACAAAACATCATGTAATCAGATGTTCGGCGTAATCAAAACTTTAATAATGTTCTCTTAAAAAGTATTAATTGCACTTTTGTGTACGGGTTTCAGCCAAATTAAGTGGTGCAATAATACTGAAGGTTATAATCACAAAGCATTTTATAGGCAAGATTTTTCAAAATGGATCGGCAATAGCCAGCTTCAAGTACGTGCATGCAGAGGGGTATCGAGGAAGTCGCATGAGGGCGCGATACCCGAGGGCCGAGTTTTAAGGGGGCCAAAGGTTTGAAAAGCCGGAGAAAAGCCTTACCTTCCCCGAGAAAAGGTTTTCTGTTTCAATGAATGGTTTGCAGTTACACACCCCAGGGTACAGCAAGCAAAACTTCATTCAGTTTTGCAAAATGCGCTCGGCAGTATTCACAACATTTGATTAAAGAAGGGACAGATGTAGAGAGTTGAACGTTCACCTTCAGGAAGATGCCTGATGGAGGTAAAACACCAGTTCAAGTCCAAAGATTATCGATGGCAAATCAGTCGAGAATATAGCATTGTTAGTGGGCGATTCTATAATTTGATTAAAGTTAGACACTTTGAAAAGACGAAAAAAATCGGTTTGCTGATGAAATGGACGGATTGATTATTAAAATTGCCAGCAAAAACAACACTGAAGGAAGGGTCACTCAAAAAGTCACTTATAACATTAGAGCAGCAGTCACGACTCACGCGACTGAAGTCTATCTGCAGCTACACTGTTTGGTGGTTGACAGCACACTGCAAGCAGTAAACGGTTACTTCGATTGAACCTTAAATCGAGCCACAAAATTTTCAAAGCGAGGTTGTTTTAGATCTGACCTGCGAGTGTAGAACAAATCACTTTTCACGTACGCCATTACGCTTTTATGAGAGTTTCGGTCTAGTCGGAAAGACTCCAGATAAATGGACAAGAAATGCGCGAATTATCGGTATTACAGTTCAGCTAACTTTCTGTGACACAAAGTATATCAAAATCTTAGTCGGATGTTACATGACAGCTAAATCATCAAGTTATGCTGCTACACCCACGCAAAAATACTACACGGGCATTTAAGTGACAGTGATATAATTGAACGCTTCGTCGACATATCACATTGTCACAAGTTATTCGAAAATTCTGAGTAAATAAACCAACTAAGCAAATGCTATGCACACACCAAAGAAAACTAAATACATTGCGGCAAAATCTTGATTTATTTGACATCAATTTTCCGTCAACACAAAAGCAGTAATCGGCCCCAAAACCTCGTCATCGAACTTTCTTACCAACTTTGTACATATTGGCAGCTTGGTTTAACACGCTATAGCTCGTTGTTTCTGAATCACAGTTTGCACATATTCTTTAGAGAAACCCAGTAAAAAGCTTAGTTGTTCACTGTGGGCTCCTGGTCAACCAGGCTTCCTTTGGGATGCTTGTTGCAACCGTAGTTTCACGAATTTTTCCGTTCAACATTCTTGTTTCTTAATCGGAAAGTTGAGAGAAAGCCATCAGAATGTCGAGGTGTAGGATTAGTAGTCATTGAAATGGAGCAAAAGCTAAGGTCGAACTAGAAGCGTTGAAATAAAGACAGCGATTTGACGTTTTCTTGCAAAACGCCCTGNGTTCGAATTGATCAGCTGCTTTGCGACAGCTAATGATCACCCCAAATTGGCGATNTAGAGCAGTCACTCTGTTTCCTAAAATGCAGCAACGTTTACTTGTAAAGAAGGGTCAGTCTCTTCAATTAATGGTATTTTTGGAAATTTGGCTTCGCAGCCAATTAACTCCAGATGGTAATTCTGCGAACATGTTTTCTGATGACAAGATTTTCTGCTAGGTAGGCAGTATTACGAAACTTAGTTTGCTGAAGATGCGCCTTAAACACTCTCCTGCACAGCAATATCATTTTGTATTCATAGGTGGCGGAACGGGGGGGGCCGCATGGGCCTAGGCTCCTCCACTTTTATTTCTGGGGGCTCCTGTCGCCCCACTTTTCAATTTCGAATTTTGTCTAAATAAGTTTAAGTGACACAATTAGTACTGGGTCCATTGTTAAAGTAAATTGTTTAATGAAGAAACTGTTGCAAAATTTTGTCAGTATTTTGTGAGCATTATTTGTAATTTGGCAGTGAATTTGACAGGATTTCGTAATGTTTGGCAGAATACACCGTGCCCAGTCTGTCACCATGGTGTGGTTTGCTTACCGCATTGGTGGTGTTGAACAGTGTTGCCGGATGGTGTAATACAACACAATTTTTACAGAAATGGTATAATTTTACATGCTTGTGTGCATGGGCGTCGGAAGGATTTTTTCCAGGAGGGCGCTATTGGATTTTTTCCAAAAGTTTTTCTAGGGGGGCTAAAAGTGGCGAAATTCGTTTTTTACCACTCGAAACTAAGAAAACAGCCTTTTTTGCTGAAATTTTCAAATTTCTTCCCCCCTTCCGACACCCATGCTTGTGTGTAGGCAAAGTTCGTGTCACACCATTAAAACATTGGTGTAATCTGAAGCGTTTTAACACCATTCTAAAAAGTGAAATTTTGCTGAATCTTATACACAAAATGAAATATTTCACAGATCAATTTCAATTGTGTCTTTGGTTTTGCACTGGCAACACTAAACAACTATATTTATTTCGGCATTAGCAACACAATTGGCATCCTTACAGCAGACCACTCGCTAGTTGATGCATATGCTTTGTCTTGTCTTTGCATTCCGCTATCTAATGCAGTTGTAGAATGAGTATTCAGTCATGTTACTTCTGTGTTCAAGATATGGAAAAGTTGTGATTTTGAATGTGTTTAAGACAGGTATCAATCCTGTGTCATTTTTGCCTGTTTTTTTAAGCTGTGTTCTTGGTGTTTTCATAGTCCAATGGCGACACCGGCACACTGGCTCCTCAGGCTTAGCCCGAGTCTTCGATTACAATTTATATCGGAGAATGCGAGCTTGCTTTTCATATTTATACTACCACCCACTGTCCCACTTCACTAAGTTGTTAACTCGGCCTCTTTTCTTTGGACCTTGTCAGTTGTCACTGTTTATATATTTGCGTTCCACGTCTGGCCTTTCGCGTTCATGTTGCAGGTGATCTGAATAAAACAATATCGTTCGTAGTAGGCGTTCTCTCTACTTCGTTCGCTCGCGCTTTACTCGGGCTCATCCTTTAGAGCCCGAGCTGCCCTGTGCAATTAAGTACTGTATTTTTTGAAACATAATTCGTATCGGACTGAATGTGCCTTGAAGCAATGGATTTGTATATAGTTATATAGTTGAATATTGGATTTTAAGTCCAATCCAAGATAGGTTCCCATGTCGAGAATAACTTCAGACGAACAATAAATCGTCCAGCAACTCGGGCTAATATGAATGAGCCTAGTAAGCAGAAGATTGATCGGCGTTATCATTGCTCTGTGATGCACGTTACTCAATAATGGAGAAGTTACCATGAGAACTTCTCATTTATCATTACGTAACTAACGTCTCAGAGCAACAATAATGCCAGCCAGAATGAAAGCAAATGGAAATATCAGTAAGGCAAGTGGTTTTATTCAGTCAGAATGAAGGCTGATTTATCGTATGATGAGTCCGAGTGACGCTGTTGACCTGGGTCGCCCATGTGGCAGCATATTTGAATTTAAGGTGGTTCACCGATACGTTTTCATAGTGGTTTAATTTTGTCTAAAATAGTGTAATTTAGACTTACATATGTTGTATAGATAATGACGTCATGTTTTAATGCTTGTGACGTCACAGTTGCCAATTCAAACCACAAAAATTTTCTACAGTTTTTTGACATGCACTTGTGCCCACCCACTTTGAAAAAGGTTCCGCCACACATGTTTGTATTAACTAGTTTGCAAGGACAAAAAGAATCAAGAAAAAAGCCGCATTACACCTAACTGCTGAATTAACTGGCCCTGCCGAGAACCGAATCACCGTGCTGGGTCGATTCATTTCGGATATTGTGAGAAAAAAAAGGAAACAAACGTGAAACATTTAGGGATGCATGAAATATCCGCTGATTTGAATGTAATAATCGCGTATGGTTCATAGTTGAACACACTAGGGCACCGAAAGCGTCTCGCGCCCCGGACACAACTCCTCGATACGCCGTCGCGCTGCACATTGTTGCCGATTCCACATACGTGTGTGCTGGTGCCAATAGCATTACACATCTGCTTTGACTCAGGAAAGCTACTTCTCTGCAGGTTTTTAAGCAGTTTGGAGCCCATGCAGCCCATAGATCCAGAAAAGTCTCTTCGACGTTTGCGCGAAATCGTTACACCCAGTCCCACAACAAGGATCGGCGAACATCAGGACACCGGTTCAAGCAATCTCAAGAACTACGTCGTAGTTGATGACGTGTCGCAGATCACCAGTTCTGCTCCGACGCAGAAGTTTTCTACCCAGGTCGAGAAGCGTAAAGGGTTTGCGACGGATGACTATCAGTTCAATGGAGCGCGCAGGCGTCACAAACTCGAAACGTTTCTGGACGAGCAGCAGATTTCCAAAAACAACTTGCGCCGGTCTGCGTCACGCACTAGCGAGCCCCGCGTTTCACCCAGACGCAAACCAGAGTCTAGTCTTGGGTACACAACTCGCGAGGCCCGCGAAACTGTCCCATACAGCTGGTGCTCCTTGCGGAGTAAATCCCGCTCCCCTTCCGATTACAACCACAGTGCTTCCAACACAGAGTACAAGATGAGTTACGCTTTGCAGGACCCAGATGAGTTGTTTCAAAACTTCAGTCGCAGTCGCGAAGGCTATCCTGTAAAACTTGCTTCATATGGTCCACCAGACTATGACTGCAACGAAGCATTGAGCTGCACAGACTCGTCTGTCGTCAGCCGAGGTGTCGAGTCACAGCTGCGCAACACCACGACACCATCTATTGCAAATACTGACATCAAATCAAGTAAGTACGAGTGATGTCACCGGCACATTATATTTGTTCGCAAACCGCACCGCAACTGTATATTTTTCTGCACCTTCAATACTGCACCGGGCTGCAAATCCGCAAAATTTCACTCGAAAAAAATTAATGCTGTACATTAATAACAGTGCTTTTCGATCTCGTGTCGAATCCGCCTATGACTATTCTTGATTATATTTAGAGGTAAAGCTTAGGGCTAGTTTCAGTAATAATTGAATGAGACCGAAATGTACTTGTAATGTTCTATCTCTTAAATAACCATTAGGTCAGGGACCGAGTTTAAAGGAGGACGGGAGACATGTCCCACCAACGTTTGGACAAGGGAGGAGACAATATCTTTTTTCCCCGCCAATATTTTGTGGTAAAAATTTTTGGGTCATTGTAGGGCGCAGCCATGCCAGTTAATGGATTCTCAGAGATACATGTTTATTCAATGTCTATGGAAAGAAGTCCTTTCTTAGCAAAGAATCAGACACTTTAAGATCTTACAGAGTACATATTTCGCCTACGATGTAGGCATCATCAGCTCTTATTCAAATAGAATCCATGCTTATTAATTGAATACATGCTTATTAATTGAAAATGCATTACGTAACTGCCAATTAATTGAATCTCAACGATACACGTTCATATATTCTACTTTTAATGTTGTTTTTTTTACAAAATACTTGAAGTGTTGTGTTTGTTTTAATTACTTTGACAAAGAACTCTTCAAGTGCTAATACTAAAGTTTTGCGTACTCAGTAAAGAAGCAAATACCTCGTAATCATTGTCAAGCACTAGCACAGCACTATGCAACTTCCATAAAACCACGGGTGTAGCCAGGGGGTCACTTGGGCCATGGTCCCCAAAATATATAATTTCCTTAATGTGCCTCCCAAAAGGCCGTATTGCGGTTGAGTGAACATGATAACGTCATCGAAACGCAGTGAAATGCACAATAATATGCATATCACACAAAATTTGTATTACCCAAAGTTTTCTAGCAAACTCGGTCCCTGCCAGTAGGGCAGCCCAAATGAGGCCGAACAGGCCATATCCCCTCTTCCGAAACGACCTTGCTAAGATTTTTCGTTGGTGCTTTTATGAGCTGTGACATCGAAACAATCTTTGTGAAAAATAGCTAAAGATTGATCTCTGACGACGTCAGTGACTGGCCCCTACCGAACAAAATACCTGGCTGCGCCACTGGTCCCTGCAATAGGTTATGTTACTTTAAAAGTTTCTCCAGGTGACTTACAATCCTTGATCTTAGACTTTAACCAACCAAAATTCCCCTGTTGTAAAGCACCGCAATACTGACCATAGGCTCAGCAGAGCAACACCTTTCAACATGTTTCAAGCTAAAACCATTACTTTCTAGTTAAAGCTTAGCAATGCACAAACTAAAACATGGTCAGAAAAACAAGTACAACACGTTCGCCTACGCTACTTTGAGTAGTTGTGGGCTGCTGCGTCGCATATTTGTGCCGAGTTACTAATTTCTTCGTCTCTCTGAATCTGAATGCACGCACATGACGACAACATAACCTGCATGCACGTCACATGGCGTTAGTTAGCTGGTCAAACCCACGTTGAGGGTAAGGATTTAAAGTTATACTTCATTGTCAGTTAAAGTTAATTGTTTGTATTAAATTTATATCACAACTAACCCTAAATTTTTATAAGCATAATCCAAAACAGTCATACGGCCGATTCTACAGTACACGAGGTCCAACAGTTGTTTTCTTCTTACGTATTGTCTGCATCTGAGCAACAAGGTACTCGTGCAAGCTCATTTTTATCCATGTTTGGCTACCCACAATTGTAGAGGCAAAAAGTTTGACAAATAAGGGTTTCCCTTTACAAACAAGTAACTTTTGGAAAAAATAAAGCTAATATTTAAAGCGGCACGCCACCAACACCCGGCAGCCTTTGTAGCTTGTCTATGCGGCGTGGAAAAATACACTCCATTAAGAAATGCCGAAAAAGAAAGCAAGGAAACACCGTTCTACTTTCAACAGAGTGGATAGTTTTAACATGTCTACGCTACTGACGAAAGCAGCAAAGCAGTACATAGTCCAGTGGTTCCCACCTTTATTAGACTTACGGCACTCTACGGAAGAGATAATCAGTTTGAGGCACCCAGTAGAAAAACCATAGCAATGTGGTATGAGGTTTGATGACATTTTGAAAATGTAGTTTCAATGATTTATTGAAAAATGCATTAATTTTCGGCAACATAGACTATTGTAAATGGCACCACAGAGTGCCGCGGAAATCCGATTGGGAACCACTGACCTAGTGTAATGAAAATCTAAGCGACAAAAGGTCCATTAAATGTTTTCGAGGCACAATTCAGGTTTCAACAATAATTTAAGTTGTGTTCCAAAGCTAATTCTCGACAAATTGTCAGAATGTCAGGAAACAGTGATAAGTTCAATCATTTCCTTGTCCTGCTGATCTGTTGTCAGTGCTTTGCTTCTTATCATAAGTTTTCCTCGTTGCTTTTGCTTCGCTTAAGATTTTAAAGAGCTTAGCATTCACACAGCAGCAATTCCGGCTGGTGCAGCTGTTTCAACGATGCTGATGATTTTCGGTGAAATGGAAAATTTTACGCGTCGTGAAATTCAGTGTTTTGTGTCATTACTTTTGGTTGGCTGTGGAAGACTATATGGTTTAAAATTGTATTTAAGAGCTCTTTACAATATCAATCAGGAAAAAACTATTTAAAAAAACTAAAAGTTTCTTAAGTGCAGAATCAGTTTTGAAGTTCACTTGTAACGAATACAGATTGTATATGGCTGAATGTTCTTCAGGTGCTACAGGGCAGCAAAGTTTTTTTGCTACATCAAGCTGAAAGTTATTTGCCTCTCACAAAAAAGCAGCCTCTTCTAAACTGCGTTGCAGTTTATAATCGTTAAACATTTTCGATTAGTGTATCTTTGTATCAGTGTCTGTATAATTTGATGACTTGCTGTTTTCAAATTAAACTCAATAAACCGATTTAAATTAAACTCGATAAACCAACACTTTTCGCATTGAAACAACAGTCGAAACGCTTTCTCCGGCTTTACACTGCAAAACTTTTTTCCTTCATCAGATCAGCAGCATAAGCAAAAAGAATGTCATAACGAATATATTCGAACCTCTCCGTCCGCTGTTGCTCGCGAAACGTACAGAATGCTGACAGAACTTGAACGAAACGGTCTTCTCGGCAACGCAAAGGCCGTACATGGGTACAGCACTGGGGAGCGCGGCAATGAGGACGGTTTTCGTTATCGCGATCAAATGCCATGTCGCAGGAGACACCAAGCGGACGACGTTCGGACAGTTGTATCAGAGACAGAAGGTAATGAGCTTGGTTTGTGAACATCTTTGTACACGGACCACACGGCAATAAAGAGAACCAACTAACACATATTTTATCCGGCACAAGCAAAAAGCGTGCACTTGCCGCTGCGCCGCGTTCTACGCCTTTTTTACCCTTTAAAGGACCTCGAAAGTCACTGTAACGGCTCGAGACAATTTCGACCATAACTGACCGACCGATCGCGCTAGAGAGTTTATGAAGAAGTTAGATGTAGAATTTCGTGTTTTCTTATGTTCTAATAAACAAAAATTAAGTACCTTTACATTGGAAATTTTGTCTGACGGTGTGGCGTCACCATGACGCCACTGTAACACATGGCAAAATTTCAAATGCCAATTCACCTGTTTTTTGTTTGTAAGAAAATACATGAAATTCCGCATCTTATGATGCCGTCACTGATTCTCTAGCTAGCTCAATCGGTCGGCGATTTATGACCGAAGTTGTCTCAGAAGCCATACATTTTGGACTCTCGCGCTCCTTAAACGGGTTAAATGTTTTTAAAAATTCAGTTACTTAAAAAGGAAAGCTCCTTACTCCAATAGCATTACTTTTGGAAAACTATTTCTAAGTTTCTTTTTCACAAAATGTTTTAAGTTTGTTCAACTACTACATTTCCAGTTGTTTGTTGGTTGTAAGTACTGTATGTATGACGCTGCATCGAAACATACAAAGTTTTGCAGCTATTTTTCAAAGGGCTAAACTTCTTATGATGGTAGAAATATAACTGCGTTTTACAGCTTATCATCTGGAACATGAACTGAATGATTGGTTCGAACAACCACTTGATGGCAGCTCTGAAGACACATCCACATACGCTGAATTTTCACGTGACCGCGACGAACAAAAAACTGAGGCTGCAAAACACTTGTGAAGAAGAATCGGTGTGTGGCATCTTGTACTCGGTCTGTGCGGTATGGCAGCTACCTACGGACAACGTGAGCTTTTAGGTTTGAAAAAACAATTCAATGCCGGCCACAATTTGCTGGTGTGCAAACGTTGAGAACCTTCATGCTGGGAAGCAGAGTGTTCTCTTGAACCATTTCTGTATTTTTCCCGAACGCTGGCTTGGATGTCTCTTGTAGTTCGGCTCAAAGCTTCACGACAAGCATGACTGAATCAAGTTTATCAGGATTCAAGTTTCAACGCTTCAGTGCAAACGTTGTGAAGTATGCTTTTTGTCTAGGCTACACATTTGCCTCGCATTACATGACCCTTTCTGAGCTTAAACCGAGCTCTGAATATTTCCGCGGTTGTTGCAAAACTGAGCACAATCTTAGCACAAAAGCGCAAAAGACTATCATATACTGTGAAGCAGCATGTCCATGCTGCATTGCCTCATAATACCCATTCGCGCAGCGTTGGAACAGCAAGAACATCGGGTGATCGTGCGTTTAAGGTCGAGGTGAGGTGCATGTGCTCATACACCGAATAATTGCCCTTCGGGCACGAGCAGCAATTTGAAACCATTACAAGCACAAGCGCTTTCCCTCTGGGTCAGCACCTTCAAGTCGCTGCAGCTTGTCACCGTTGCGTAACTTTGTCCGACAAAAAGGCAAAGCCCACGTGCTGACGGAGCGCTTCTATCCAGTTCAGAATCCGGCAGCTTGTGCCACGACGTGCAGTCTTGTCGTGTGTTGGAGCACGCGGAGACGAAATCTTGCGCTTCCTCAACGATTTTGAGCGCTGCTGGTGTCTCAGGTAGTCGTCCACTTTAACTGTTTGGGAGGTTCTGTGAACTAAAAACTCTCTTCCCACGGTGTGGCGCGTTTATCAACCGGCGAAAAAGAAAAATGACAGCCAAGACGTTTCAAATAAGGTTCGATTTTGCTACATATTTTCACAGAAAAAAACAAAGCCTTTCATTTTTAATAAAAACTTTTCAACTCTTTAGAAAGAAGCTCGTGTGCTTTCTGGAAGTTTTCTTAGGATGCCATTTTTCCATCGTGAGCAGTCAACCTGGCATTCGTAGGATAGTTTCAGGCTTTTTGTGAATCTCTGTTTAATGAAAAGTAATGACTGTGACAAACAGTTCATGTGACATAGATATTATTTGCTGTTTTTTCAGTTTAATGGTGCTATTTGTCACTAATCAACAGATTTTTTTTCAAGAAACAACCCCATGCATTCTTGAAAGAATCCAAATAATTTCTTTTTCAAGAAAGAATTCTATATTTTGGCAAACATACGCTTTTGCCTAATTGCTGTATTTATGACGCTGGAAAAAATGCAACATGGTTTCAAATCAGTGGATTTCTTTCTTCTTTGAAGAACTCTGATCTAACATTTTACATCGTTATCTAGAGTTTGTGATGGTTCTTGCATGCCAGGTTCTTTATTTATAGCTGCGCCAACAGCGAACAGTTAGCATTGAAACTTACAAAATTTTCACTCTTGTTTGTTGTGGTTTGAGTATCGGGTGATCACAGATTGCCTTCAAAAATTGCTTGAGTAAAGCCATTAAACGCTACACGTGAAAACCTGTCAGCCAAGGGGGGTTATTGCAGAATCAGTCTGGTTTTGCTACCAACGAAAAATAACGATTACTTGTACAAGTTCTGTGAGTTGATGTTGCATGCTCATTGTTGTGCCTATTTGCACGCTTGTGTACCTGCGAAAGAAATAAATCCTCGTGCATTAGAACTCGCAACACGCCTCTCATAATAGTGCTGTGCAAAGCATAAGACCACTTAAATACTTCGAAGATATTTGCTTTGTTTTGAACAAAAATGCTAACGTAAACCATCACATATTCCAAGTAAGTAAATGCGTGTGTGTCGACACAGCAGAGAACAACCTTGTGTAAGTTTTGAATGAAGATTTTGGTGGAATTCATGAGACAAATTATGTTAGTCCATTGCGTTTGCACTACTTGCGCGAAAGTATTGACAGTGATGGTTAGGCAGAACTATATAAGATTTGTTGCTTGTGTGTCAGCGGTGCATCTGCTGCAGCAAGTGTCTGATGTCAGCGATTAAAACTCACACGCCTTCGCTTGCCCGGTGAGGTCCTCAGCAGAGGTGGCCGTAATCACAGTCTCAGCCTCCAACCCCGCTCCTGTTCAAAACTTTTAAATCCGAATCCGGGTCCGAAATTTTTTCAAATTTGAGAATCCGACTCCTGTTCAGACTCCGGCAATCATCGATGCTGCTGAAATTCAGCAGTGTTGAACTTAAGCAATGACTTTTATAAATACCATGCAGACTCCTGCTACTGCCGAAAATAAACAGTGACTCTGGATCCTGGTCGGATTTTTAACACATTTTTGACTCCGGATCCCAGCAAAACGCAGAATCTTGCTGGAGTCAACTCCGGCGCTCCGGATGCGTGGCCACCTCTGGTCCTTGGTAAAGTATGAAATGCACCATTTTTCTTTTGCAATCGCCAAATCGCCAGGTCTGTGGTCGAAATGCGTGCGACTGAGGCAAGGACAACCGCGAGGCACATAAAAAAGTTATCACTCTGTTAACCGTTCTACCAGTGCAGGAAGAGTTTCAGGTTAGAAAAACAAAAATCTGCTGTGGTCTTGCACAGCGAGCTTCCGAGGATGGGCACGACAACCACATAAGCGTCTTTGAAATAATGATTACGTGCGCAGGACAAAAATTTCCGAACTGATTTAAAGGCTGAAATGAAATAACTACAGCTCTGAACGGACTATTTGCAAAAGAAACAATCTTACAAATACCGTTCATGAATATACGATATATGTCTAACAGAAAAAGGAAAAATTATGAAAGCCAAATCTTTGCTGATGTTTCAAATCATATAAATATGTGGACACAGAAGTAAGTACGTCAAGCAGTAGCCGCTTGAGTCCATATTTTGAAACCCAAGAAGTGGTGTTGTCAAGTCGAACTATTATATCTAGGGGACACCGTACAAGTGCAACTGTCGAAACCTGTTGAAACGATAGTGCATAATCTATGCTGGAGTTACGTAAGCAGCAGAGGGTCGTTTCTTATTCTGTATTGTTTACAGCTCCATATTTTCTATTGTGGCAAATGGCAATCATTTACCTTGTGTTTTTCAGATATTACGATCCTCAGAAGCCTATTGTTATTCGAAATAAGTCAAAAGTTCCAGATCTCTCTGAAGAATGCGTGCAATAATTTGTTACTTTTTGTCATAGCAAAGCCACAGCTTGGGCTTGTAGGAAAAAATGGCTGATCCGATGCGGTAACGATCTCAGGGTCAGGAAATAGATTAACCAGCTCAAACGTTTACATCACCATGGTCAAAATGTGGAAAAGACGAGCAGATACCTTCAGCTTCCGTTGCTTGCGTTTCAGCAGCAACTTTTCATTCGTCCAGCCACGAGTTCCACTACTAGCTTTAACACGCATTCCACTACTACTACAGACAATAAACTTACAGTAGTATACCCTAAACGAGTGAAAAACTTCTGTGTAAAAGATAAATTGACTGAAATTTCTGTTTACGTAAACCATCCTAGGGAAACAACATACAAGAAAAGTTACAGAACGAACATAAACATACATAACCGCATTATGTAGATTACGGCCACCTTGTTTTTTATTGCAGTAAAATGCGACTTACAGCTTGAATAAACAAAAGAATAACTGCAAAACGACACATAAAAGAAGGTTTGGAAAGAATTTTCAAAAGACACATTATTTTCGTTGAAGTTTTTCTTTTTAGATATAATCACTCATTTCAAAAAGCCGTAGTTAACCACTGACGCTTACGAATTTACACAAAGACATGGGCAGCAAAAGAAATCGGTGGGTGACATGGCACGTGCAACAGCCAGGCAGAAGTGGGCGCAAGTAGCAGGTGCTTTTGCGAACAGCGCATGATATCCTTCAAAGTCGTTACCCTCATACCGGTGCCCGGCCCAGCAAAGACTTATCAAACGGTTACTGCGTAAGGAAATTTGTTCAATCGAAATGTGAAAGTTTCAAAGCTATCCACGCGCTGCAGATAGGAAGCGACAATTTGTGAAGGGTTTCGAGAATAATTGTTCCGCAAAACCGCCGAGAATTACGTCTCTTTGCAGGTGGAAAAAGTAGCAGTGGAGCCAGTTGCTGCAGTTAAATCAAAATTAACCACTACCAGAACAACGTTTATCAAACCGGGAGTGCTTACAGTGCAATTCAACTGCTGTGTGGTCAATTTTTAAAGCAATGAGATCAAATCGTTTGCTGACAGCCTTTATATTGATCATATAATTTTTAATAATTTTAATTATTCACACTAAATTACCTGGATTCGGCCTGAAAAAGCGGAAAGCGCTGAATGGAAAGAAGAGAATGTCATAAACTGTAGAAATATCATAATTTTTAATGCGCATACGTTTGACTAAATGTAGCGAGAGTTTTATACTTGTGAAACAACACTGCAACAACACACTTTTTAAAAAATCAAAAGATGCGTGTTGAAAAGTTTAGGTTTGCCCCAAAAAACATTTTGCCTACGGATGGAGTTTTTCGCACTCGAAAAAACTTTTCCTTGGCAAGCAAACGAACTCATTTGTTTAAATGTCCTTCAAGTACAGTTTTCATGCTGTTTGCCGCTAAATTAGATCCCCGCAAAATTGCAAAATGCGTGGGGAACTTAGTAAAAGTTTGGAGATCTGCGCAGTTGGAGGTTCTAAACACCTGTTGTGAATTAATGTATAGATTATTTTAAGGTATGTGCTCCTAATCATTTGGTAAATCTTAAACAGATACAAATGATCCAATGCTTACATCGGAGTGGCTTATTGACGTCATTGAGACAACATCAATCAAAAAAAAAAACAGTATGAAACTGATAAGAAAAGCGACTTTAGAAACGGGTGCATCTTTGTGTGTTAGACGTTGTTTTTCAGGTTTTTCGGAAAGCACGTGGACAAATACGCGACGGAAAAAACTGTTGAAGACGAAAATTTTTAACGACGGCACATGAAGTATAGTCAAGCGATAATAAAGCAATAAAACAAAACAGGAACAGATGCAGTCGAAAACCATCGCTTCGACCGCGGATCCGTTACTGATTACAAAGTTACATCAATGGTGCAAACTTCGTTTTGGCTGATCGGTGAGGTTTGCAAGCCAGGCACCCAGTGATAAGCGCTTTCGTGACTGGTATTTGACGTGTTTTCTTCCATAGTTCCACCAGATCAGAACACAAAGCTTTGTTAGCTCGAAGCGTTCAGTCCAAATCTTTAACCAGCTATGAGCAGACGTTACTAAATTTGTGTAACGTTTTATTGCACCTTGAACGTCTCTTCCAAGCTACACCTGCTCGCCACCTTTGAACTGTGAAAAAATGTACCTCGTGGAAAGTGAGGGTGCATGGCGCTAAAGTGCCGGAGTCGAAAGCAATGGATGTTCTTGTTATAATTCGCTCAAATATGAAATGGTGAAAAGTTTCACAATCGTCTGCAGCACTGGACATGATGGTCAGCTTTTAATCTGTCCTTTTCTTTTGTTTTACTTGCATTTCTTTCTCAGTAGCTTCTTCACAGTCCGAAGCATTTGTCTGCCTCCACTGTGCCACTCTCTGACAATGCTCTCAACGTTAATCATCAGCTTCTTCTTCACTGGATCCTCCTCGCCAACGACCAAGTATTCTTTTCCTGCGAAAGAAATACAAACATACCTCGCTCATGATCAATGTTATCACTGGCCTAGGGCAACCAAAAGTCAATAACGTCAAAAATGTTCTGCCTTTTTTAAAGCTTATGAAACGTTCACAAACCAAATTTCACGCTCATACCATGAAGAAATCCCAAGTTATTAGGTCAAAAATAGTCAAAATTTATCATTAGGTCAAAATTTATTGTTGGGTCAAACCTCTCTTGCAACACAGCTTTTTTCTCTTTATCGATATTTTATTGAAACTACAACAACAGATATGGATATGTTTTTGCGAGTGTATTTGCAATTCTGTCATAATAGTTGGTTGGTTGCGGTTTCTGACGTAAGAAGGTTGTTTTGCTCACTACTGGACGATTGAATGTTATGTAGTATAGGCGTGTTGAGGAAAGAAACGTGGTCTTACAGTAGCCTACTTGGTTAGGTAAATGATCAATCCATTATGCATATAGTGTTTCAACTTTATGATGTTGTCAGGCTTGACTCTACTTTGGTTATTAATGTACTGTACTTATCAATACATCATCCCCAAAGTTAAACAACCAAATTTTTTATAATTTTGAAGCAGAGAGTGCATGGATATGCTCCTGGGTTAACCTCTACACCAAAGGCTGAATTATTTTGCAATTGCAAATGCAGAAAATTTATAGGTCAAAATAGAGTTAAAATTTTAAATTACAAAGTCAATATTTTACGTTTTCAGGTAAAAAAATTGGTTGCCCTAGTTATCACCGTTAGAACTTGTCTCTTTGTAGTCCGCATTAACCAGACCGCAAACTAGTTAACAGCATTTTCAACCTACAAGATAATAAACGAGTTTGAGGGAAATATGCAATCGGATTCTTATAAATCGCTTCCTCAGCGATATGTGTTGACACGAATTCAACGCTTGGCTTCGCAACTGCCGAGGTCTTTTTCAGAAGTTGAGTTTCAGTAGTCTGTAATATACCAATAACTCAGCATAGGCTGTAGCCCAAAATTGCGCAGTCATTTTATAGCAACACCACAGAATAAAGAAGCGTGGCGGAATTGTGACCACGTTCCGAAAAGTTGTGTATTGCCTGCAATGTTCATTGAGCCGTTGTTCAAGTCGTGACGTGAAGAAACTTTGGAAAGACCAGTGTTAACACAAACGCGCACGGACATTTCCTTTGTTTGTTTAAGAGTCGGAAAATTATTGCTGCACAGCGATTGCGCTGAAACATCCGAGGGTCCAGTCATTCTTGCGCTAGCACTTCGCGTGTGCGGTCACAGGAGCGCGAACAAATACGATTAGGTGGTCGCAGAGGACAATGCACTTAACAGCTTTATGAAATCTCGGTATTGATAGAAGCTTCGGTGTACGATTGGCATTTCGGAATGCTTTTTGTCGATCTGAAACCACAGGCGGCACGATCGGAATTCCACTGTCAGTTCGCCATGGCCGTTCAAATTTGTCTAAGCTGGGGGCACACAATCGGTCAATGGAGTGCGAGTACGATTTTCGAAAAGATAAACCTGCCAGGAGAAACGAAATGCGCAGCAGGTATCTTGCACGAATCCGCTTGTGACCTAACCGAACCCAGGTCATTTTTCAAGCGATGCACTGTAAAATGAACCGAATTCGGCGAAAGAATGCCAGTTGTTGAGCTGTGTTCAAATCGTAATAGGCTGTAACCGAGAAGGCTAGATATACCGCGAAAACACCGATATGTTGTAATGGAGGTATATTGACTTATAAGTTTTACCTTTCTGGGAGGAATATTTTGCTTTCTATGAAGACTGACAGGTACAGCATTGACATCGGCGATTACAACTAGCGGTGTAAGTCGTTCGGAACCTGATCGCTTCCAACTCCTCAATGTCGCCTGAAGCTACTTGTTCTGGTACGTTTCAAAAGTCAAGTAGTAGGCTCGTGCCGGTAGCAAGTTGATAACGAAAAACCTGTTTTGTCACCATTGTTTCAACGTCTCAAACCCAGTGAAATGAACCATTTACGAAATCTACAGCTGCAACAGCATGATTGGCTCGTTGACATCGCGCAGAGGTCAAGTGCACCATAACAACATTCCACGTACCGGGCAGCAGTACAGGGCAGGTGCAACCCATGACGGTCCACGATTCCGGATACATGATGGTCCTTCCGCGCTCAATTTTCACAGCGCTCTGTTTTATGACACGGCGCACGAACACGCTGATCTGTGCGTGCGACATCATGTCATTTGCCTCTTTGACGCGTATCCTGATAGCTGCAACACAAGTATCTTGTTTTCGAAAGGCCTGTCTTCGTAACTCTAAATATTGGTTAAACTGTGAAGTTTGCTCATAAATAAGAAATCATCACGGTGTTAACTTTGGCAACGTCTGAGCAAGTAATACAATGGATGTACCGGGAGTGTAAAAAGGCCCAAGCGAATTCTCCTCAGAACGAGGAAAATCTGACAAAGTGACAGAGCAGCCTGGCTTGGTCAACAAAATAATAATTTTCAATAAAGTGATATGTTTTTACCCCAAATCGAAATACCTTTGTTATACCACCTACTGAAATTGTCTGAAAGTCTGCCTGAAATTGTTCTAGTGTCGGTTTTTAATCAATTTGGTCCTAAACTTTTACTTTGGTCTTAAAATGTTTGTAGTAATATTGCTTGGTGTGCAAAGTCGGTCGACGACTATAGATTGCAGCACACATATTTTCGCATAGTCGCTAACAGACGCACTTTCAAACTGAAATATGATGTTTATGAGGAAGCTGTTACAGCAAGACATATAACAAAGTCTTTCTTCTGCCTCTACGACTTTTCATGTGTTTTTGTCTATATCTTTTCAGGCAGAAAAAATCTCAGTTACATAAAGGTGTAAATTTCTCAAGCATGACATTTTTTGTTTTCAGGCAAAACCTCGAGCCGTTCAAAATTTTCGGAGAAAGAACAACTGTGCATTAAGCGATCTGCAAAATGCAAGCGTGCATTGGATATACTGCACTGCACCTCAGAAAAGATGGTAAAGCTTTCCTTTAACAAGCAGTTTTAGAAAATTTGAAAGGACCAGGTTTCACTTCTCCGACTGAGTGTTACAGTGTTAAAGCAAACGCCTAACAAGGTGGAAAACTGGAATCGACTCCCGATCGGGTCACGACGAGGATACAGTCCTTCCAACGTCGTGTCCGCGCACGGCTTCATGCACGGTTATTTCAATAACATACCAGCACTGCAGCACTCACTATCGGAACACTTGCGTGACCCACAGCGCATGAGCAAAGGCGTAATATACAGAGCGGGTATAACGAAACTAGTTGCCAGTTTTAGAAGAGGTTTAATTCTGCTATGAGAAAAATTGCTTTTGAAACTTCTGAATTGTTTTGTGATTTTTTTGCAAAATATTGTCAGTTGGTAGGAAAGTGTATCAGGAATGTTTAACCATGTTGCGACAAAGAAAACCATTTGGATTTGCCATAGCTTTCTGCAAAACAACTCCAGCGGCTAATTTTGCATGTGAATGTGGAGATAAAGAAAGGGATTACTGTAAGTATGTCGCATGCTATTTGTTGGTTGGCCACTTAATTGCAAAGCTCCCGCATAACAACTTCCACAACAATAAATTCCAATATAGCATGACGTAAGCTATTGTGCTCGAGACTTCAAGTAATCCGGAAAACTGTCCTCGGCTCAAATTTTGATCAGACGCAATAAAGCAAGTGGACTGAAAAAAACTTTGCGAAGGACTCAAGTGTACGTTATCATTGACCTTCCTTCTAGGGTGCGATCTTATTCGGAGCGGAAACATCGGTGGGGGCGAGAAGCAGTTTTCGGGCTTTGTGAGCAACAGACTTTACGTCGCAGACGACAAAGAGTGAATGAAACAATATTCAACAAGCAGCCGGGGCAAAAATCTAGGCAATTTAAAAGTCGATCTCCTAAAAGCCCAGGCAAGCTTTCCCGCAGCTCGTGGTCTTCGATTCTGCGGGAAGAAAAAGGCGCTCATTAAGATTGTCGTTTACGGAGCTTGACCTTTGCGGTTAGCGGATTTCACGCACAATGGGCAATGCGATCCCTGGCAGATGCATCCTCGTCGGCTGCGTCTTAGAAGATTGAAACCACGGCTATCCAAGTATGAAAGATTATGGTGCCAGTACCTGATGTTTGGACCACAAAAATAAAAAAGATCGATGAAATCAACCAGCAAAAGTTGGTCTAAAGGTTTCGAAAATATCTCAGGGAAAAACAAGTTGAAGGGCAAAAAGTAATCACATCAGCCCTCAGCGAACGTTCCCATTATTTCGACAGTTTCGCGAAGACAGAGCTTCTGTTACGCTTAAACAACTTAACATGTTAAACGATGTATGGTGACTACGTTCCATACGTTACATAGGAGAACGTGAAAACTTACTAACATACGAAGCAAAAGTAGCAAATGCAAACCCTTACCGTAGTCGAATTTGCTGTTGCAGAAAATACGATGGTCATCATATTCTCTTTCCTTGCACATGCAACTGTCTGTAATATATATGATGCAATACATTTCTGGAAATACCACGACTGATGCGAAACATGGCTTTCGAGAAAGCATCTGCTTTTTTCATCATTCATGGACACGCAACAAAAATTTGATGACCACAGAAAGACTTTTTCCAAGCTGATGGATGTACAGCCTTTCAGCAAATGTTTTTTAGTAACGCTGCTCGAAAATCTGAGGTGAATGATGGAAAACTACACCTCTTTGCAAATGATTCTTCCAACAATTGTCATAATTCTATAACACGCGATATTGGCACCCGATAGAACTAGGATGGAACGGCACAAAAGGTCAAACACGAAGTTACTAGTTTTGTTTTCATGGTCACCCATGCTGTTACCTTCGGCAACAAATTCTGCAAACTTTTTCTTGGGAAAATCATACTTTTATGTTGAATCAAGAATTTCCTGCTATTTTCAATTTATATCCATAAATAGTTTTAGGGTGGAAAAATATTTCGTAGTATTCGGAATCTCATGTAGCAACCAACAGTAAAAAATTTCGAAAACAAGTTTATTTACACTGCAGGAAATACCTACTTGTTCAACACATGTATATGTAAAGACTGAATGTAAGAGTCATTGTAGTTGTGATTACAGTATACGAATAAACAGGGGTAGATATTAGAATTTAGGGGACCGAGAAAACTCCCAGAATGGGGCCCCAAAGCATCGCAAAAGGGGACCCTGGCCCCTATATTTGTTCACGTTATATCATAAAGGGGCCATTACATTTTGCACATGCTATAGAAACTTTATTCGCTGAAAACGATATTTCATTTAGTCTGGGAATTCGCTTCCGCGTGAGACTCTATTTCACATTGGAAATTGTTTGAAGTCATTTGGTTTTAAATTGTTCTTTGTCTGCACATTAAAGTTGTTGAGGGGGCCCTTTTGGCACATTTGCGCATAATTTTTTATTTTGAAAAACATATGACTTGCTTCAGAACTTATTAAATGTGGTTCTAGAGTGGTTCACAAGCTTTTCGCAAATCACTACAAAAATTAAGTGCGAAACTGTCAGAGGGGGATCCGCGGAATCTCTGAAAAACAAGGGGGCCAGAGGCGATCGCCTCCTTCGCCTCTCCTAATATCCACCCCTGTGAATAAATACAAACATTTACATGTTCAAAAGCTAAACGCATATCAATAGAATTTATGTGGCAACCGAAATCTTTCTGCACCTGACGGTCTCCACGACGCCATCATCCTCCTTCTCCCCTCATTTCGTTCACCGGTGCGTCTGCCAAGAATTTGCGGCCGACGCGCGGATGCCATGCGTCCTTCGTCGGGAAAACGAGGCCGGTGACGTCTTTCGCCAAATCTAAAAAACGTGTCGCTGTTTCAACAGGATAGTTTAATTTTTTTTCTCTTTTTCAGAAAAGGAGTTGGCGATTGGATGGTTGATAGTGTTGTTGGGCGTTCAAAACAAGGTGCTTATTGTTTTTACGAAAAGATTGAAAATATTTGCACATATTTGATTTACTAGTTAAGACTGGAAGTTAATTCATCTTAAGGAAAACCTGTGGCTTACGTATCACCTGTTGTCGAGCTTTGGAAAACGGGGATAATGTGTAAAGTCGAAGCCGTCATGAAGTGGAAACCAAGAATCACTGTCGCCGTCCACAAAAAATAAGCGGCAAGCTCCACTTTTCTGCAGGAAACAAGTGATGTTAATAATTCAAAATGCCATTTGCCAACTGCGAAACTAACTGTGAAAACAGAGTTTTTTCAAATACTAAGATCAATACATTTAATTAAGAAGCAGCATTTTTTCTCAATCGCTCTATGTCTATGTTTTCATCTAGTCAAGCAAAACGGTGAATTTCTTTGCCACAAATAAACGTGGTCATTTTTGTCTGTGAACGGAATGCAACTAAAACGTATAACGTCGCGTGTTGTCAGGCATTTGAACAAAAGCAAATACTTCGAATTTTGCAAAGCAGTTTACAGATTGTCGATGTTTGAGAGCTTCAAAAACTCACCAGATCGCAGTGGTCGCATAAACATTCCTTGCAGCCAGCTGATCCAAAACCCCAAAATCCCGGCAGACACCTGTCGCACCTGCGCCCGCCGACACCAGGTTTGCACAAGCATCGTCCTGAGTCGAGGTCGCAAGGCAAAGGTCCTCTGTTTGCGGCATCACCATGCGGATGCACCGTTCCAACACGATCGCAGGCGCATTCTGTTGTGCAAGACATCTGTTTGTTTGTATGTGGTATGGTGCAGTACAGTAATATATTACAGTAGTCGTTAAGTTATGAACAGAAGCGGAAGCTTCTTATTTTCGTTTCGAAGTGTTCATTGCGATTCAAGTATTTTATAGTTTCAGTAAAAATTGGCAATGTTTGTTTGAAAAGGGGATAAAAATTAAATAACGCCTTAATATAGGTATTCATTTTTGCTCTCACACTGGGTTCTTCTTCATCCATTTTTCGGTCATAGCACGAAACGTTTTTGAAATGACTGAAAAAAATTAGCCATTTCAGTTAGAATGTTTGAAACTATAGACTAAAAACACTGTTATGGCGAGTTAATACAACTGTGAGACAAATGACCAAAATGTCTCAGCAATAAATGACCGAAATGTTTCAGCGATAAAAAACAGCTCTCACTCAAGTTCGGTGTTCATGAAAAACAGTTTTTCAGTGATATTTTTACAGATGTCATTCGACACGATCCTGTCACATAAACCGTCCTAAAATTCATGAGTCTTATTCATTTGTGCATACGTTACTCTGCAACAGAAGCAAGATATCCAAGCAAACAAAATGTTTCTTTAAATCATATTTAACCTTGGCAAACATCTTGATCGGAGAAATCAGAGTCCGCTCGGTGAAAATAACCCGTTACGCATTTTTCGCAAGCTCTTCCGGCTGTGTTATGTTGGCAATCGTTGCAGATTCCTCCTGATGTGTTACCACTCGCTATCCACTGCTCCATACTGAATGTGCAATTGCTGGCATGGCCATGGCAGAGACACCCTGCGTGTATTGAAGTTCACGTTGCTTAGAATGGGCTACAGTGAGATTGATTGGCAGGCATGCATCTGAGGATACACTCGTGCACACGCCGCATATTCCCGAAACCCTTGGAGAAAAACGCATGTTTGCTTAGCAATTCCTTTCGAAAACACTTTTTGAGAAATAATAAAACCGCACATCAGCCACAAGCTGTGCTGCTCTATCACATTTTCATCTCGTTTCTTTCTTCGGAGTTACCACTTTAAGTACGTATGTATGGGTCTCGTTTTCTATAATATTGCGAAGCATTAACGCCAAAATCAAAAGACATAAAAGTGTAAACCTTGACAGGTTTGACGTTGCGAATGCAAAATCCGCTTAGTCCTAAACCATGTTTACAACCAGGAGTAAACTACCGCCACGTGCACGCCTGAGTGAGTTGCCCCCTTCCCGAAAGTAGGCTCTCATCTTTCGCGAAATGTGACAAGACTGAAAGAGGTCTTCTTCAATTCGTGCGGAAAGAAAGTAATCAAAATTTTCAAAGTTTTACAAAGTTGTTTGGTCATTATATGCGGAGCCAGTCTCTTGTGAGGCCTATCCTCGGTCGCAGTATTCGGAGGGGTTAGTGCAGCCCTGCTCCAGAGAGATCATCACTTACTTTTGCATGCATTAGCCTGTCCCGTGTCACCATTTCCAGGTTTCCACGCAGCATCATTGTATAGTGGTAGACACCTCTCACAGTGCTCTCCAGCCGTGTTGTGCTCGCAGATGCATTTTCCATGCATCTAGTCAAAAAAGCAAGTTCAGACCGCACACTCGTTGGGAATGGCAACTGGCTACACGCGCCATCTTCCCTTTATTTTAACCGCTGATATTAAACGTTTAGCGATACAACAGCAAGTTCAACTGTGCAGATTAAACGTAATGCCAGTTAGTTTCAGGGCAAGTCTCCGGTTCAGTTAAAAAGGAAAAGCTCTGTGTGGTTTTCCTTACTGTTTGCAGTAGCGAATCGCCCATTTATAGCACTTTCACTTTGTCGCAAGCAACCTCTAAACGCGAAAAGTGCAGTTGCTCTCGACCGAAAGGTTAAGCATGATGTTTCACCAAATCTGCACCAGAGTGGATATCGAAACAAACGCAAGCTGATACGAAGACAACTACTGCATAAGATGATTTGGCAAATTTTCCATGAAAGAGTGGAATGCTTCGCCGCTTCAAGATAAAACCGCTGACACCCTTTCTATTCTTAACTCGTTTCAAAAAAACACCTTTTCAAATTGGGGTAAGATTGCTAACGGACTTGCTTGTTTGATTCTTACAAAATACTTGAAATACTGTAGCCTACTTTATGTGTTGCTACGGATTTTATTATATTTTTTGTTTTACGTAGGTTTTTAACTATTCTTTCGTGGTTGCAATGTGTAGCGCCGAGAACATTTTTTGAATCGGCGCTATTTAAGAAATTTGTTTATTGCTAAAATTATTATAAGATTCTGTTATCGGCTTCAGCCACCCTGCTTGCAGCGACTGCTCAATTTGGCCTTGCGGGAAATCACAGTGTCACGTGCTCGGGGAAAGCGAGGACGCTGTTTGTTTACAGAACTATATCTGTTGTCTGCAAACCAGCATCGCTATCTCGAGCGTGAAAACCAGACAAGGAAATCTTGGCCAACAAGCGGTTTGTCTGGCAAAGTAAACACGGACGAGGTAGAAAACACTGAGGTCAACTGCGCCACTTCTACTGGTCTCTGATGAAGGTACCCATGCCTGGTCAATGTCATCCACCGTTAAACAGACAAGCGATAAACCATATTAAAAACATTTCTAGCTCGTTTCCGAACTTATCCACCAGTGCCGACCTGAGTGGTTCGACAAAAAATGAAGATGAAAAATGAGGTGGTAAAGCGCGTTTATCGTCAGACACAAAATCCCCGGACGGAAATCCTGTCACTGAAATGTTTTTTTAGGCAGCGTGATGCATTTAAACCTCAACATGTCTCGTTAAAAATTGCTTTTATTCGTGGTCTGTTTCAGTGTATTTCCCTTAACTTATGTGGTATCAGAATGAGGCTGTTGTTCACTGTTTATGTTTAGATGTTAAACCCCTGTTGGCAAAATGAAAAGATTTGTCGTTTCAGCAGTGATGCACAATGCTGTTCGAGACACTCATTCCTCAATATCTAGAATTTACGTGCATAACACTTTTTTACAAACCCGGGCTATACAACATATTTCCACGGAACGAACGACAGTTGCGGCAGAGAGTAGCTGCTGCTTTCTCAACTTTTTTGACTGAAGTCGAGCCAAAAACAAATATGGGCTGTAAGCTTTCAGTGCTACACCGTCGCTTACAACGATTGGTGTTACTATAATGGTTCTGTCACTTCACCATCTGTTGCCATAAACACCTTTTCACGTCTACCTCAAACAAGCAAATTGTTTCCAAGTTGTGTTCAGGAAAAATTAGCTGTAGCACAACACAATTACTTCCGCTTTTGCATACTGCCAGTATCTCATGCAAGTTGTTGCCACCACAAGTTAATGCACATGCTCTTACAGCGAATTTGCAAAGTCCTTGATGCTACGTCAACGTTGCACTTGTCGAAAAAATCGCAGCGTTGATTGTCGTGGTGGTGTTTCGGTCGTGCTAAAGGTTGTTGTCATGAAGGTTTATCGGGGACTTGCACGTGTCTGACTTCTGTACTTGGAAGCTCTACTTGTTTCTTGAGCATCAGTATCAACCTGTGTTTTCCTTTCTATTAACTGCGGCGATTCTTGTCTACCCATATCTTC
>JGI24159J19872_10001226_pt1 | contig 27585 bp, 19 predicted proteins | sample Ectturendosymbi4_FD_19872 | JGI IMG/M metagenome (IMG submission 19872)
ATTTTAGTATTGGCCAAAAAGTTTTGTCAGTTGATCTCTTATTGGAAGTCTGTCAATGTTTTGAAAGAGAAGTTCAATTCTCTTAAACTGAATAGCTTTTGTGCTTTAATTGATTAAACTGCATAATTCCAAACCTGCAGCGGATGGCATAGAAGATGCTGGTTTGTTTGGATCAACTTACATGTATAAGCGAATATTCAGTGTCATGAACATCAAAAAAGTTTGGCACATACTGACAAAACCTTCAATCTATCCTGAATATTTCCACAATAAACTAACTTTTAGCTCACTTGTTAAAAAGGGACACCAGCTATACTCACTAAAATTCAAAGGCTGTGGTTAATCAGAGGGAACACTGCCAGCATATTGGCCTGTGTGCAAGTTTGATCTGATTTTAGCCATCCTCAGTGTATTAACAAGTGTTGCTACCTGCCACTTGCCTCTCTTAAATGAATAGCTATTGCCTTCCAACTGATTACGTTTTCTGTATGCTTCAATGTCTTATGTATGTTTTGTGCTTTCTGTTAAGTCCTCCATGTGCAATAGTGTTTCACTCCCCTCTTTAGCTATCCTGACTACCGCATGACCTAGAATGAAAACAAAGTTGTGACATACCTCACATCGCTTGAAACTCCTAAGGCCTTTCAGTTCATAAAACTCATTGGTGGAAGGCTCACTACCCATGGTTGGGTTCATGCGTTGCGAGCTTTGTTATGCTAAAACGAAGGTGGAAATAAATTTGAATTCTATGAAAGTCTGAAAAGCTTTCCCTCAGATGTTTATTTGTCATAGACCTGATATGTCAATCTCTGTGATTTGAAGTTAACTGATTTCAATTTGCTGACTTATGATGTGGATGAAATTGAAAAGTCAGTCTTTGCTATGTTGCAAAATAAATGTAGCTGTAAAATTGATTACCATATTTTTTGGACTTGAAGGTGCACTTAAAATCCTTTAATTTTCTCAAAAATCACAAGTGCGCTTTATAATGCAGTGCACCCATTATATGAATCTGGTTGTGCTTTCTCATCTAGAACCAATTGTATGTGGTAAACTGAGCCGGAAAGGATAAGGGAGGCCCGGGGCAATTTTTACTGGAGGCTGGAGGGCCTCTATGAAGTAATTCATGATGTCATCATTTGTAGAAGTTTAGTTTACTGATTCGCAAGGTTCCCAATATGTTTTTTCCAGTAGTTGTGAATATGCTTACTCAAATGCACATACAGTTAGCTGCGACAAGAGAATTTATGATATAAATACTAGAGTGTATTTTTACTAAGAAAAAATAATTTCACAGGCTAGAGTGTGACTCGGTAAGAAACAACATTCACGTAAATAATATGCAGAAACCAAAGATTACAAAAAAAACACTGGGAAAGGAACATGTCAATATGGCCAACCAGGCTAAGTGTGAAAGTTGTTTCCAAGCTAATGTATTGATTTTCACCTTCATTTTTAGGTGCTGTGGTTAAGATCACTGGTTTAACGTTCCTTCTTGGAAGTTTTGCTAGAAAAAGCAATTCAGTCACAACGTTTTAGCTAACACTGCCAGATCCTTGCACTTTTTCTTCTTAGAAGCTTTGTGCTTTTCATAACTCCTGATGGCATTACAGATTTCGGCATCACTCAAGCTAAACACTACAATCTCATTTGCTGCTCTGTTGTTCTACGAATCGGCTGATTAAAACTTTTCTGATGGACCACGCAATAACATGTGTTGTAAATGGCTTGAATAACTTCATATGTTTATGATGTAACACAACAATAGTAACCAACAGAAGAAAGGCGCATTTCCACCATACCTTACCCATTGTGATGAAACAAAGGTGCAGTTTGGCTGCAGCTACCTTGACACTTCACCAGAAATTGGGGATCACTGATACCAGTGTTGCCACTTCTGATATTTTAACATGACATCAGACGTGATCTTCTCAGATAAATTTCTGATGTTAAATGTAGAGCGTTTTTTTGGTGGGTTTTAAATTTTTTAAGTGTGTTTAAAAAACGGGTGGTTGTATTGGGTTGTTTTTAGTCAACAACCATGAATCTGCCATGCTGTGCTTTTATAACTCTGCATGGATTCTGACTGCACGCATCAACATTCGAGTGAAAAAGTACCACAGTTGGGTAAAGTAACCAAATCTCACAAAGCAATTTACTGGGAAATTGTTTTCACTTCAATTACACATCTTCAGTCCTACAACTGACAGGCAAAAGTTATCAGGTGAAATGATGAAATACTAAAGCAAGAGTTTAAGCTTAACACAGGAGTATGCGATAGTGCACTCGCAGCGTGTGACCAAAAACTTGAAGTGTGCTAACGTTTTTTTTGTTTTATACTTATGCATATGAATGCTGTATGGCAAACCTTATCTGTGTGCGCTACTAAAAATGTATGCATGCTACTAACATTCACAGAAAATTTCACTCTCCTGGTTTAACAAATGTTTTATTCAGGTATAGTGTATAGGTTATGGGAGAAGTCCAAGATTGGTGGTCTTCATTACCTGGTAGAAAAAAACTTGGATATGGTTTGTTTAGCACACTTGGTATTTTAACTATTTCGCTGCATCTGTATAATCAGCGGAAATTTTTGTACGATCCAAAAAAAAAGAAAGTCACTATTTCAAAGTGGGATCAGTAATTTATCAAGATTTAAGAAGCTGACTACTCCATTTTTCCTCTTGTGAACTTTACTGTCCAGCTGGAAGAATATGGCAAAATCAGTTGAAATACCACTCCGAGATACTGATGAGGTTTGTCCTGACCTGTTCTAAATTTTTGTTGATTAATATACTTTGTGCCCTTTGCATATCCCTTGGGCTTTATTGTTAACAGACATTCAAGTTTTTAACACTTTTGCACCTGGGTTAATTCAAGCGATTCATGAAAAAACAGCTGGATCGGACGTGGCTTTGGGTGGGAATTTCTCTGATAAGCACTACAGACCTGGTCAAAAGCTCAAAAGAATTGGCAAGTCTTGTAGTTTGCACTCGAAAAAAATTTTTTGGTTGGGGGGTTCGGGTTTTTTGTGAGTAGTGTCATAAGTGGAGGGCTTTTAGGCCAACTTGGTCACTTCACCTGGCCCTGGGCCCAAACCGTTAGATGGTAGTATTTCGCTGAAGTTTTTATTGGAAACTAGGCTACAATCCAAGTCTTTTGATACTTTGGATGACCTGCTGGGGTTTCGGGTTCAAAAGTTATGATCTAAAATAATAAAAATATTTGACTAATTAGTTGATTAGATAATTAATTAATTTATTTGTTTTAGATCATAACTTTCGAAAAAGTTGAAGTCTATCAAAGGCTCGGACTCGAGTCTGGTTTCCAATCAATACTTCACCGAAATACTTTGGCCTAGCGGTTTAGCCCTAGGCCAGGTAACATGAGCCAAAATGGCCCAAAAACTACTTCACTTATGACGTCACTCACAAAAAATCCACAACCCCCACCCAAAAAAAATTTTTCCGAATGCAGACTAGAAGGCTGGCTGATCCGTTTGAGGGTTTCAACAGCTCTCCAGCGCAATCGGTTAAGGAGCTATGGCGTTGGTAAGGCAACTGACAACTGCTGGTTTAAGGACGATTTCAAAGTACAAATATATCGTACCCCGGCTCTCAAAGTGTTAATATATGCAATATTTATTATTACCATAGTTATGTTTCATTTCAAAGGTTCTTTTGGTTCTGAATTTGGCTGTAAATTTTAAATAGCCTTGTGGTAATCACTAATACACATACTGTTTTCTTGTAACAACGTTTTTAGTGGGGATTCTTTTGATCTGCGGAAACATTTTAAAGTAGCTCATGCTTAAGAACTTGTGCAATTTTTAAAGTAAGCATATCTTTATTTTTGGTGAAGCTCCAAGTGACCTTTAAAACTAAAAATGTAAGAATTTGGAAACATGTAGTCCAACTGCAGGCCTGTGGGAATGCTGCCCACAGCCAGACTTTTTAAGGCTCACGAGCTTTTTTAAACTTGATTAATTTTGTGAATGTTACAGTAGGCACTTTCAATTAAAACAAGCAGAGCATCTTTAAATAAAAATGTATGCATCTTTAAATAAAAATGTACAATATTAACGACATTAGACTAGACTGTAGAAAGCTTCTGGAAATTAGTCAGCGCAGATAGATTTCCCAAACTGAAAGGTTTCGCACTGAAAACGCACTTGATGTTGGAAACACATTCATGCATAAGATTACGTTTTCTGCCATGAACCAAGTCAAATCAAAAACAAATTGAATGCCAGATGAAACACTGCACGTTTGAGCTTCTAGATTGGCTAAACTCTTACCAAACCAGTTATATTCATTATTGCTTGCTACTTCATGCTATTTGTTTGGTCACATTTTGTGCATTAAATAATGCAAATCTGTAATCATGTTAGAATTTATCAAAATAATGAGCAAATTTGGAAAAGTTTAAAATGGACGTGTTGTACAAAATGACCTATGTGTGACAAATGAATTAGACACCTTACAATGAGAATATAATGGACATTAAAGTTAAACCCCTATTTTTTCATGAAAGTCTCTTTGCCTCATAGTTCAAACAAAGGGACTAGCTAAATTATTTTTGGAAGCTGTAATTAGGAAACATTAGCAATGATTATTTCAGAATTATTCTGAAATGTTAGCCATTCAATGAGTAATGTATAAGAAGTATCATTCATAGTGACAGAATTAGTAATTTCCTGACAAATTGTTATCCTGTTGGGTTGAATCTTCACAACACATCCTCAGTATCATCATTATGATAGGCCTACATCAAAAATTTTGATAATTTTTGTTCTGCCACTCCTAATGAATAATTGTATAAGAATAGGAGTCTGATAATTCTACAGAAGATATTGTGCCTTTGTCTTATAGATCGATTCGTCAAAATGAGTTCTGCTTTTCAATAAAAGTCCATGTTTCTCCCTCAGTGGACAGTTGTGTTTCAGTAGCTATGTATATGTATCTATGCATGGCATAGCAATACATACATAATGTTTTACCAGTCCTAGTTTTCTTTTATGCATTATTATATGTACATGACCAGCGTTTTGTTGCTTTCTGTAGGTCATTGAATTAGACCTTGCTCAGCTTCCTGATGGTGAAGAAGTTCTGGGTATTTTGAAGCAGGAAAATACTACACTCAATATATGGATAACTTTGGCAGTAAGTGTTGTAACCAATGTTGCAATTTTGGAATTTGGTTAAGATATAACTCTGCTCTCTCCAGCCAGCCAAACACTGATGATTTCCTCTGATTTACCTGGATTTGTGAGTTGAAATACAAGTGTATTTAAAGATTGACCTGCTAACTCTTTTGTATATTTTGTGGCAAAATATTGCTGCTGGTTTGTCTAATATTTTCTTAATTTAAATTGAGTTCTAACTGTTTTTGTAGTTTGTTTGCTGTGTTATTACAAATTATATATAGTATACACATTATTACCCTACATTCTGTAGTATAGGTTGCTTGTATAAAATCTACATAAATGTTTTCCCCATCATGATACCAAGTCTTCAGAATTTGTTTTTACTTCCTGTAGGATTACTGAAGTGTATGTTCTTAACCTTTAACTGTGTAATTAAGCAAGCATGGTATTAATGTCCTTGGAGTAATATGGTTTCTTATGTACTAACACCTAACCTTCCTGTAGCTTGGACTAAAGCAGGTGGAAGGTTTGATTTCAGTTAATTGTTTGTTAAAAGGTTTGTGTTGAAGTTAAATGAAACTTTCTGAAAAGGGTTGTGGGCACTGCAGTGATAACATCAGGCCAGAGTAGGGAGCAGAGCCAGTTTATGTTAGAGTCGGTTCTGGTTACTGTGGTTTAGTCATAGAGTTGAAATAAAGAGTTGTTGATCAAGTTTTTAATATTTGATATGGTACAGCCATTTGTTTTTCTGACTTTTATTTGTTGCTGTTTTCTGTCTTATACAGCATTTCTAAGTTATTGTTTTTTGTTCTGAAAGTGATGTTTTCTCTTTTTACGTATTACAATGTTCTTTAAAAAGGTTTTGAAATTTATATCTTGACAGCAACCAGGCACAGAATTATTTCATTGCAAATATTTAATGTTTCTTTATCTTTGGTAAAGTAAGCTGAAATGCTGTGCCACAATAGCGATATTACCTCATATTTCAAAATGCATCTCAGAGTCTTCAACAAAATACCTTAGATATAGTGCTCGGTGTAGCATTATTCACACTATGAAAGGAGCATTGGAATTTTGTAATTAACCAAATACGGCATAGGCAAACTAGGAAATTTAAGTAGCCAGTCTATGAATTATTTTCACACAAATCCAAGTCTACTGTACTATGTATAATAACTGGTCTAATTTTTTAGGTGATATATAAGTTCATCACTCAAATTTTTTTATCACTGTTCAATAAAAGTGTACATTTTTCATATTTATAATGTATGTTTGTGAGAGAGGATGTAGGTGGACTAGAGTGAATTCACTGTCATAAATATGTAATAGTCTGCTTGTTACCTTTTGGGCTATCTGCTTGATTTGGGTAAACCTAGGAAATATGCATTTATGTCAAGAAACCTTTTTTCTTTTGTGAAGCTTACATTTTCCTGTTATGTTGTAATCTGCTTTTCACAGCCTGAAAAGTTAACTCAATTATATTTCCTTTCTAACGTCTGAAAAATGTGTTGGTAGCTGGAGTACTACAAGCAAGAAAAGATTCAAGACTTCGTCCAAATATTGGAAGCTGCACGTACCAGTGCCAACTTGGAATACCCAAACCACGAGAAAGATCAGGTAAATACTGAAAACCAAAGAAAGCACATAACCTTGGCTGCCATGCAGTATCTACAGTAAGGCGCTTTCACAATTTTGCCCTGGGTAATGATGTGGCTTTTGTGACGTTGGTGGACCTGGGGTTGCAGATTGTATGTACAGAATTGAAAATGACAGTTTTGCGAACAAGTTTTTAGATCAAAACGGTTGCAGAGATTTGCTGCTAGTGAATGCTGTTGAAACAATTAGACTTTTTTCCACTTTTGTCGTGAGAGTCATTTCTTGTCAGCTAAAATCTGACTTGCTTATTGCTTCCTGCCATGGCAGTAATAATTGAGAAAAAAAGCGTCGCGTTTGTTCAAATAGTCGACATGCATCGGCGCTTGTTTGCGCCACTGGTGTCTACGGGTGCACGGGCGCTCGTCATCGACCTGAAATGAAAACATCTAAACAGTCTCAAAATCACCCGATCCATCTCTAGCGCTTAAGAATTTGTGGTCCGGGCTTCAACGCGCATCAGACTGGAAAAATCTGCTATTGGCAAGCGCAGATTTCGTGAAAACGGTAATGTTTTCAATTGTTTCAGATTTAAGGCATTGGTTCTTTTTCTAGAAAGTTTTGCGCTATGTTTGAGGATTGAGCATTATCAGAGAAGTGCCTAATTCACCCACCCCTAACTGCAACTTCATTAAATTCAAAATGGCGTTTTTCTGCTACTGCCTTTAAATCTGAACTCATCATCCACTCTCAAATGTTTTATGGTCAATTTTACCGCATTTATCTTTGGTGTTTGCCACCTTCTGTCATGTGGGCAACTTGCTTTTATCACATGCATGTCAGATGACTTGCCTTGATACGCTTGCTGCGTATTACGTTGCACAAGCAAGGCTGGAAAAGAACAAAGACAGGCGAACTGAGCTCTTCATGCAAGCGACACAGTTGTACACGATGGCTGACAAGATCATCATGTACGACCAGGTGAACAACCTTCAATATCGCAACTGGTAGCATACGTAGATATTCTGGTGACGTCAGTGCAGTTGGGATGAAGTTGTATAGAAATGTTGCTAAAAGCGTTTCCGGTTACATCTGCTTAGACGACATGGACGTTGATAAATTGTTCGAATAAAACCACTAAACTTGGTGCAGAACTTCATGCCGTAACGTGTTTTCCTTTCAGTCTGGATTGGTCGATTGTTGAGGGTGTTGTTATGCAACGTAACGCTTTTCTTGTTATTGAAATCTTATAGCAAGTTGAGCGCGGTGTTAACAGAAATCGCCGTTTCACCCGAAACGTCAAGCGCTGCATAAAAACCTCTTCATTAAGATTTAAATTAGATTAAATGGTCAAATAATTTGACCTAATTACGTTGAAAAACAAACCTTTTCTTCGAAAGAAAAATTGGATTTGTGATTCACAGAGTTGTGGTATCTTAACCAGACTTTCAATCTATAACGAAGTTTATGTCTAAATATCAAATGGCGTATAATCTATTCTTCTGCACCACACCTTGCCCATCACTTGCAAACATTCCCTCCGGTGAATAATTTTTTTTCGAAGTCTTCTTAACCTGCCGAATGCAAAATGAGAATCGTGGAAGTTCATCGGTTGGATGCAAACAACTCGCAGCAATGGGCCGGTCTGTTTATCGGATATTCAAAAATTAACAATTTAAACGCTTTCGTTCTGTGGAACCATTACGAGCAGAACGTTTAAAAGCTTTTTCCTTTCGAATGATTTGTTAGTTAATGTTTTTCTTGCTTTACTGCAGAACCATCTTCTTGGACGGGCTTGCTTTTGTCTCTTGGAAGGTGACAAAATGGATCAAGCTGATGCTCAGTTCAACTTCGTGATGAACCAGTCGCCTGACAACATTCCGTCACTTCTCGGCAAAGCGTGCATCTCATTTAACAAGAAAGACTACAAGGGCGCTTTGGCATACTACAAGAAAGCTTTAAGAACCAATCCGAACTGTCCAGGTATCGCTCACTTTGGACGCCTTGCTTTTTTCCATGTAACCAACCGCTTTTAATGTAACCGTTCAGAAGTGAACTACATTGCGGTTTTGTTCAAGCTTGCTGCAGAAGCTGGTGGAGAAGGTTGAACGGATTTTCGAAATAAAATCCTCGTTAAAATCCTGGAAAACGTTCGCGTTTTTCCTCGTGCGCCCGATTCATGAAAAACCAGCAGTTGTTGGTATTTTCTTCATTTGCACTAACCTTCTTTATTTTGATTAACAGCCGACGTGAGACTTGGAATGGCTCACTGCTTTTACAAACTGAACAAGCCAGAAAAAGCGCGTCAGGCGTTTCAGCGTACATTGGATTTAGATCCGAGCAATGTGGGCGCTCTTGTTGGTATTGCCCTTCTCAGTCTCAATAACAAAGACGTGAGTCGTCTTGTGTCAAATATTTTTTAGAAACTTAAGGCTTGAAAAAACTCTTTGAAGCTATTTTTGCATTAATTTTCTAGTAAGCTTGGAATTGCTGTTCACATCACCGCCCATGCAGTGGTGTCTCGCAACTTCACCTATTTTCAGGTTGAATCGATCCGGAATGGAATAAAACTACTTTCGAAAGGATATCAGATAGATCCCAGTAATCCAATGGTATTGAACCATCTGGCTAATCACTTTTTCTTCAAAAAGGTAGGCGGTCATACATTTTCAGTTGTGTTACGACGAATCCATGTATGCGTTCTGTAGTTAGTGACAAAAGTTTTGCAAACGAATAAAAAATTCTCATATTTGCAACATACCAACAGACCTAAGGTAAGATTGAAAAAAAACTACTATTCTTCAAGGAGGGGTCCATACATGTCTTAATTTTGTTTTCGTTATATCTTTCTACTGCGCAAAGCAACATCGCCAGCAGAAGCCGAGATCAGACTTTAACACTGCTTTGTGCATATTGGCATGATTCCGTCGTTAATATTTAAATAAAAAAAAACAACAGTTTTATAGCATTTCAAGCAATCATTTTCATACGATCCTGTCGCCATGGCAAACGTGATATCAAATAATCCAAATCGTTTTCTGTGCTGGTGTTCATTGTTTTCCAAACGGCTCAACACCAGGGAATCTTCGGCATCGACGTAGTGCATGTGTTTTTCAGGACTACGAGAAAGTTCAGCATTTAGCTCTGCACGCCTTCCACAATACCGAGAACGAAGCGATTCAGGCAGAAAGTTGTTACCAGTTGGCCAGAAGTTTTCACATCCAGGTAGCTTTTAGGGCTCGAGTGAAAATATGTATAAAATGTTGTTTGTTGACGTTCTTCTGCTGTTTATTGTAAGAAATTGCTAATCGGCTTTAGTCTTACGTATTCAACTGATTAAATTTTGTAGCAGTATAAAAAGAACTGACAAAAGTCAGCTTTTTGGCTGCGGCACAAGCAAGTTACCAACACGTTGATGATCGTGCACAAGGTATAAATTTTTTTCGATGCAAAGTTAAGCACTTTGCTAAGCTGTCAAGCAACGCAGTGTGCTTTCCTAACCTCTCTTGTGGTTTCGCTGCACACACCCCTTCAATTCCATCCGACATGCTGGAGCCACATCGCACGATGAAGCATGTGCTAGCGCTACACGCAATATATATGCGTGGCGTATGTGGAAGTTACTTTTTTATAAACGTATGAAGGACATGTTCATGAACGGCTAAGCGTATTATGCAATCCGAAACAGACTTTAAAGATTAGCGTCAGAGTTCCTAGCATTAATCCTTGGCGTCGCTCTCCCGTGCAATCTAGGTTGACCTGTGTCTCCTGGACAGGATAAGATACGGAGCGTACTCCATACCAAGCTTGTGTTTATGCCTTTGTTGACTGATTTGAGTGTCAGGACAACTGCCACCCGGAAAACTGCCTACAATGCGACTAAGACAAGTTGTTCTTAGCAATTCTTAACTAAGAATTGTTCTTGGCAACTGTACGTAGTTTTTCTGAATTTGGTTACAATGTTAACATTCGCTAGTAACTTTTTTACTGGCTGCGCAGGACTGAAGATGTGTTAGACACGAAACTAGTTTTCTTATGCAAATTAATTGCGATATGATTCGCTTGTGTGGGCCACTGCTCTGATTTCACTATTGTTACTGAATGATGACAAAAACCTTGAATCATCGCAAGAGGATGAAAGCAGGACCAAGGCAGGAGATTCTTCAAACAGCTGGCTGCAAAGCTAGAGCTCGTTTAGCAGGTCATGTCATGATACATATGTGCATTTGTATTTTGTGCATTGCAAACGAGCGTTTCATGAAATTTTGTGTTGTAAATTGGTGCAGCATACTTGTTCGTGAACAGCTAGAAGAACAGCTAACAGTTGATATAACCTGCTGACCTAATCACCGCGATTGGTTGCTGTTTCCGGTCGTTCCTGTTATTGCTCAACGCTGCTGCTCGATCCCATTCGGTACTTACGCGTTTCATGCTGCCTTGCTATGGTTTTACGTTCAAGTGTATTGAGTTTGTTCTATAACTGAATATAAGCAGGGAAAGCAATCAAACTTCAAAATTATTTTTTTCGCTGAGACATTTTGGTCATTTGACCCGTAATAATATCAACCTCCATTAACAGTTTTCACTATAGCCTATACCTTTTCGGACATCGTTACCAAATTGACTTAATGCGGACGTCGTGGCTGAATTTTTTTCGGTCATTTAAAAAAAAATTCGATCTATGACCAAAAAATGACCGAAGAGAAACAGCTTAAAAGTGTTTGTGGAGAGAATTAACGGATGTAGTTCTGGGAGATTTTGTACTGCTTTGGCTTGACTTGTCANCCTGAAGGCGTCAGGTCGCTNAGTTACAAGACTGACCCGCGCTCCTGCAGCACTAGGTTGACGCCTCAACTAGTAAGNCTCCTCCNAGGAATCGTATGCTACGAGTTCCATACACATAGTGGCCCCAACAACGCTAACAAGCGCGGGGCCCCATCAGCGGAGTTCGGACATTTTACTATTGCGTTTAGATCCATGCAAAGCATATTGCATAAAGTGAAGTGCTTACTGGTTGCAGGGTGCTTGGTTCACTGTGATAAGTTGCTCTTCGTGCTTCTGGTTGGTTTAAAGCCATGAATCGAAATTGCTCTGACGGTAGCTGGGCAGGCATGCGTTACAGAGTTCAACCTCTCCTCTGTTCAGGGCGACTACGATCAAGCTTTCCAGTATTACTACCAAGCCACTCAGTTCGCGTCGACTACATTTGTTTTGCCTTATTACGGTCTCGGGCAAATGTACATCTACAAAGGCGATGAGCAAGACCGGGAAAGGGTGAGCCTTGAAATCGTGCGTTCATCGTTCAAATCGATCATGTCTGTGCTGATCTTCTCCATTTCCGTTGAAAATTAGGTGTTGTCTGTTGCGAAATAAGAGCACAAGCTTTTCACATTTTTGCTTCGGTGGTACCTCTTTTTGCAACTTTTTGCCGTGCTGCATGAGTAGCATTTCTACTAGCTTGTTGTTCGTTCGATATCTCACATATCTGCAGCATTTCTGTGATGAATTGCATTCGCGGTGCAGCGTGCTGTTTTCTTATATATTGAAATATCAGCGCATGTTCATCCCTTACAGGCGGCTGAGTGCTTTGAGAAGGTGTTGAAAGCATATCCGAACAACTACGAGACAATGAAGATCCTCGGGTCGCTGTACGCTCAGTCAGATCATCCTGACAAGCAGGAATTAGCGAAGAAGCATCTGAAGAAGGTGTCACTTCATTCTTAAAGCGCTTGTAACAGAGCGAACAAATGCATTTGACCTGATTAACTTCGTTTTTCATTGTCTTTTTTTCGGAAACCTTATGGTCCAAGTGTGGTACTGCTGATGTGCTTCTTTCCTGAGTGTTGATAAAAATGGGTTTCCAGTCAGTCGAAGCATTGGCTGTCATTGCAAATCGTATGCAATGCATTTTTTCTATGTTTCTGTTGTTCGCAGTGTTGGTTGTTGTTGCGTGGATCGAACTAGTCACGCAGTGATACCACTGACAAATTCAATTTTTGAGTTGTAAGTCGGCTTGATGTTTAGCCGGGTTTAGGCCTCAAAGACTGTTTGCTCGTTGTACCTCCCAGGTGACGGAGCATTACCCCGATGACGTAGAAGCGTGGATTGAACTGGCCCAGCTGCTCGAACGACAACCCTCGTCAACCGGCAGCGGCGGGACGTCGGACGGCGTGCAAGGCGCCCTCTCTGCGTACGGAACCGCCACGTCCCTAGTCAGGGACCGCGTGCAGGCCGACGTGCCCCCCGAGATCCTGAACAACATCGCCGCTCTTCATTTCCGCTTGGGAAATTTAAATGAGGCCAAGGTTGGTGGCATGCAGCGAGTGCTTAGTGACTTTAAATCTGTGAATTATTGTCGCCGGTGTGTTTTACGGTTTGTTTCAGAATTGCTGTTACATGTGCGGATAATCACGTTCGCTTTAATACGTGTACAAAGCCAGAGAAATGTGAACAATAATTTTCCAGGAACACTGGCAGGATTACATTCAAATCTCATCCGCCAACATTTTATTTACTAATGTTAAAATGCGCGCAGCCCTGGAGGAGGTAAAATACTCCGCACGTTTCCTGAATTTTGTAACCAAACTTTACAAATGCGAAATGAAAATAGCAGCTTAAAAAATCATCTCGTACCATTTACCTAACAGGTAAATTTTTCTTTCCCTCATACTGAACTTGCTTTATACTAATGTGTTTGTTAACGGTTGTGATAAACTTGATTTAATTCTTGTTAATTTTTTTCTGCGTGAAAGAAATATTACGAAGTGGCGGTCAAGCGTTGCGAGGACGAATCGACGCACGACGCGCTCTATTACCGTTCAATCATGGTCACCATGCAATACAACCTCGGTCGCCTCTGCGAAGAGATGTACCAGTTTGAGGACGCTGTCGATTTTTACAAAAACATTCTTCGCGAGCATCCTAATTATATTGACTGTGAGTATATTGGTGGCATATATATGTGTCTGCAACGGCTTGTAGTGAAGTAGCGCGTCAAATTATTGTGCGTTATTTCATCAATTTCGGGTTTTCAAACCGAAATTTAAGGGAATTCTTAGGGTGATTGATTTCCGATCGCCGCTATCACCTTTCCTAACAAATGGTTCATTTATAAAATCTTGGTTTGTTTTTGGAAAGCATCGTTTTTTTTGAAATAATGCCACGGTAAATTTGCATTCATTGATAGTCTAATATCTGTTGCCTTAAATTCAAAGGTTACTTACGACTGGGATGCATGGCAAGAGACAGGGGACAAATATATGAAGCCTCGGAATGGTTCAAAGAAGCCCTCCAAATCAATCAGGTTCCATATCGTTTTTATAAATCTGCAACATGAAATACTAGAGCTGTCTTACGCATTGCAATCAAACTAATTTTAGCCTTAACATCTCAGCGCTTTTGTGTTTAATTTTTTAGTTTTATGGTAGGAGTTCAACAGACCGGCATTAAACGTTATGTCTTGAAAGAGGTGCTCCCTGTCATCAAATTTTGCGTACTTAAAATTTCTTTTAAATGACGAGCAGTCCTGGATGTACTGTTGTCAAGATTTACTCTACGAGCAATCAAAGGAAAACTCCACTGCGGTTATGATCAAGGATACATTTTTCGTTCAATCAAAGGTAGATTAGATGATTTGCAGTGACGAGTCCAGTTTCATTTACAAACGATTTTTCGACTCCTTTCGGAGTGTCACGAGTGGTCTGCGGCCGCCCATCTCCACTTGCTTGCAAGTGGTCACGCGGCTATTTTCGTCGTGAATGCTGAACTGGTGGCAAGTCGACGGCAGCACCGCATATGAACCGTTTCCTTGCACCCACCTATCATCGCCGAGGACGAGACTGAACAGGGAACAAGAGTCGTTTTTCAAGCATCAAATCCTTGCAATACAAGACATCCACCAAACCAGTGATTCTTAACACGGACCCTAGTGAAAAATCTGTGGATCCCAGAAGAAATGACCAACTGTTTTCTTTCAATCTTAGATGCACCAACAACGGCCGCTACTTTTTGGCTAATGCCATAAGCGCAGACGAGGGGTACCAAGCCTGTATCTTCAAGAATACGGGTTCGAAGGGTTTCGAACGACCGTACTAAACGTGGGTTCCCAAGCCTGGGACGTAGTCTTTCCCAGCGCTGAGTATTGTAAGAAGTTTCGTGGTACGGTGTTTTGCATCAGTGCGATGGCGGTATTGACGGTAGAGTATGTGAAAAAAACCTTTGCCTGCAACATCTGCGTGTGCAAAGGCATCTGAACTCAGCAAACATAACTTCCAACCAATCAAACAAGGTCTGTTGACCTCTGCCCGCAGGAACACGCGGACTCGTGGTCGCTGATCGGCAACCTTCATTTGTCAAAGCATGAGTGGGGCCCTGGTCAGAAGAAGTTCGAACGCATTCTGAAGCACGAGTCGACCCAGAACGACGCTTACTCGATGCTGGCATTGGGTAATATCTGGCTGCAAACGCTGCACAACCCCACCCGCGACAAAGAAAAGGTGCGTGGTTTGTTGGATTGTTGTTGAAATAGCAGTTTAAAAAAAATTTTATTTGTAACTGCGAGTTGGCGTTTGATATACCAACTGGTTGCGCCGGCGTCTCAATGGATGGTTGTAAGTTGTTTCATGGAGTTCGAATGCAATTTTGTTCGCTTTGTTACAAAATAAAAACACTGCTTCTGGTAAACATATTGCTTAACATGTGACTTCGTAATATTTCCCCGAAGAACTTTGTATACCGCTGGTAACTCATTGTTTGACTTCTTTAAATGGAGTTCGCAAAATGAGAACGTGCGCGCTAGCTTCCCGGTGCAGGAAAATTTTTCCCATAGCTGGCCGCGTCATGTCGAAATCCTGAATTTCATAAAACGCGAAATCGGGAACTCAAGATTTTGGAACACAAGACAACGGCACGCGTGCTTGTACGGTTGACGGTCCTCAATAACTTGTTCATCACTGTGCAGGAAAAAAGACATCAGGACCGTGCGCTTGCCATGTTCAAACAAGTGCTGAGGAACGACCCGAAGAACATCTTTGCTGCCAACGGCATTGGTGCCGTTCTCGCCCACAAAGGCTACGTCAGAGAGGCCAGAGACATATTCGCGCAGGTAATTACTCTTGATCTTTGGCTTTGCGGCATTCATTATGTGTCCTCACCGGTCCGTATCTCCCCACTCTCTCGTTTAGGGGTCATTGCTTTACTTGCAGTTGCTGTTCATTCCGGTTGAAACCCGTATTTCTTCTCGCGTGGGGGGTGCAGCCGCCTTTCCAGGCATCGAAATACCTCACGGTCCACAGCAACCTTGTTATTCAGGGCTATACCAAGTTTTACCACAGCCGCGATTTTTGTCGCGTGGGTTTACCCCCTGAACTCTTTGTAAAGCTCTCATCTTTGCCGCTTGTACTTGAGTTTTCTCTACAGGTTCTATTAAACATCACTCAAGATTCGTGACCATAGATGAAGATTGGAACAAAGACAAATTCAAGAACTAAAAGCTCTGCGGTGTTTGAAAGCTCCCGTTTTTGACCATGGGCAGTTGAATCTCACGCAATACTATGTTTGCTTTACCGAACCGTGTGTCGGTCTCTTGTTCCACAGCTTCCATCACTGTTGAAAACCACCCTAAGCTATTTTGAACTTACGACTTGCTGCAGCGTGCACTGCCTTGGTTTTTGAGAGAAATAATTCCTCGGTCTCGTTCGTGCGAACTGTCATTCCAGATTGGTCGCACGCAGCTGGAAACCGATCAAGTTCATGTTGAGGCCCTGTTTAAAAGATGCATGCAACGCCAAACCGCTTACAAAGAGCAAACGGTTGATCTTGTGGCTTCTTACAGCGACACGCTCGTTGAAACGGCCCCTGGCCGCCTGTCCAATANATTTTTAGTAGTGACGACAGCACCCACCATTGATAACATTTAACACCCATGGCGAATAATTTTACTAAACGCAGTTGACACGGACACACACTTCTGAGCAGGAAATACAATGAATTGACGGACAGTAACAGACGGCCGTTAACAAGCTATTCCCCAGCTCTCCCCACTTGAAACTTTACTCGAGGGACCCGGTCGGTCGTAGGCTTTTTGAAGCCTACAAAACAAGTGTAGGCATCTTGACATGTACTCCAAAGATTTCCAGAAAGTTTGTTGGAGAGTGAAAATTTTGTCTGCGGTGCTTCGCTCAATGTGCTTACATGACATTCACGAAACCCACAATAGAAATCACTGCAAATACGGATTTTATACTTAATCAGTTGACAGTAGTCGCGTTATGGCAATGATAGCTGCTATTCAAAATCTGAAACAGCATGAACGTGAGGGTGGTTGTTAAAAAACCTTTCACGTATAAAGTAATCAACTATCCTTTCCACTACTTGGAAAGAACGCTTTTTTCAGTCGCTGCTCTGCAACATGCGGGTTCACGAAGGCACTGCCGATGTCCCGGATGTATGGCTGACGATTATTTTTCCACTACATCTGTCGAAAGAGCGCATTTTTCAATCGTTAAGGCTGGAATGTTGCGCTGCTCAGTATGTTGAGGTCAATGTAACTTTTTAGTTTAGAAAAGGGTTGAAGTAATATTTTAACTACGAAACAATTCACTTGTTGAAAGTATCATGAACATTGTGTATTTTTAAACATGAAAGTTTAAAACAACATGCAGATTGTTACATAGCTGCCACTGTCCAGCGCAAATGCGAAGTCTGTCTGATTGTACGAAAAAAATACACTGTATTTTGTCAATACTTATAAATTATTGCTAAAATCACATTTATATTTTTTCTACTGCTTTCGTGGAAAGAGCGCATTTTCAATCGTTGCTACGCAACATGCAGGTCCGCGAAGCCACTGCCGAAGTCCCGGATGTTTGGCTCAACCTGGCCCACGTTTACGTCGAGCAGCGTCAGTTCATCAGCGCCGTGCAAATGTACGAGAACTGTGCGAGAAAGTTCAAGAGTCGACGAGACCCTGAGCTCCTGCTGTACCTTGCCAGGGCCTACTTCAAATGCGGCAAACTGCAGGAGTGCAAGAAGACACTGCTGCGGGTTGGTTTTGTTCTGTGGTGGCAAGAAGTTGCTTCTTGACACAGTTTTCGACCTTTTTTTTTCATGTCGGTAACACTGAGTTTTGTGCATTAACTCAGTCCATGCTTTTTGTGAACGTAACAAATAACTTGATAGGACAAGACTATTGGTGCTCGGTTTCGATTGAAATTAATGAAAGCGATTTGCTTTTAATAGTTTATGTGAAAGACGTTTCGTAAGTTGCAAGACAGCTGTGAATCTCAAAAAGAGGTTTCCAGCATACAAAAGCAGAACGGTTCTTGTGTGCATAAGTTTATCCGCTTTTCGCGTCAAAAAACATTACCTTCTACAGTTTTGAACCATGAAAAAATGTAGTTTTTACGACGCTATTAGTCTTCGTATTTCATCCTAGCTTAAAGATACGTATGCAAAGCATACAAAAAACTGCAGTTGTCATCGTATGCCTCTTCTTACAACTAGGGTTGCGGAGTCGGAGGTAAAATGTCTGACTCCGACTCCTAGCTTCCGAAATTATCCGACGTTTCTAAAATTCCCTACTCCGTCTCCTCAACATAACGTGAATGAAATTTGACTGTCAACAATTTTGCAGCAACTAGCAATCAATGGAAATCGTGGTGCACAGCAAGAATTATCTGTTTCAATAAAAGTTTCAAAACAATTGGTACCATTTCAACGAGTTAGGACGTATGTAAAATGAGCCAGTCAATAGTGTGTCGTGCGTGGTGTGTTGCAGGCGAGACACATCGCGCCCCACGACACGTCCGTCCTGTACAACACGTCGGTGGTCCTCCAGCAGCTCGCCACATCCGCCCTGCAAGATGAGCGCAGCGACTTGAAAACGGTGTTGGGAGCAGTATCCGAGTTGGAACTCGCTCAAGGGTAAGTCCCGCGCGCGCATATTGTCACGTGCGTGGAACAAGATGGCTGCGAAACGAACAGGCCTTGTGCTAGCTCATAGAAATGACTTGTTCTATTAACGTGGACAGACATCTATTCGTGATCAGAGATTAAGGTAAGTGCCAGTAATAGGACGTTGCTGCAATATTTCTTTCACTATTTGCACTTTTAAGTGACTCGTCTAAAAGTTGTTTTATTTAATAAACGACATTCGAAACGCGTCACCTGCTCGTTTTTCTCAGTAGATCTTTTGGAGATCCTTGTGATTTAACGTGTTTTGGCAGAAATTGCCTGGTTTTAAGGATTTTGCGGACGACACATATTTGTGGAGTTCATCGACATCGTTTAGTTTTCATTATGTTCTGAGTAACCTGATAGCAAAAGATAAACGTTTCTCGGACATAACTGTTACATCTTTTCTCTACTCCACGTAGTGTGCGTGTCACAACACAACCTTGAGTTCAACAGTAAAGTGTCAGATATTTCATGTCTTGACCTGTCCTCATGCGAGTTGTTTGGATTTGAAGCTGCTTTGCAAGAATCACGTCTCAAACTTGAAACATCCCGACCTTGTTTAGTTGTTGTTCAGTTCGTGGACAAAAAAAATTGTTGAATTGTTGCAGATATTTCACTTACCTGAACAAGCACGGCGACCGAATGAAATTCGATCTTGCTCAAGCCGGTAAAGAAGCCAGGTAGGTTGAAGGAAGGGTTCACTTCGTGTTTCGATTTGTTGGCTTTTCTAAGATCTATCACTTTCACCCTAACAGCAAGTGCAGAGATTTGCTCTCGCAAGCGCAGTACCACGTATCACGTGCCCGTCGCCAAGACGACGAAGAGCGAAGGATGAAGGAAGAGCAAGAAAGAGAGAAGGCGCTGCTTCGCGAAAAGCAGCTCGAGGAAGAGGTAAACAGTCAAAAGTTAGCGTATCGTCTCAATATTTTCTTGGTTGCCGAATTTGACGAAGCAATGGGTAAAGGTAAAAGCACATTTGTTCACTGCGCCCTATCTTTGCGTGCGTTAAATCGTAGTTACCAGCAATTATTTGCTCATACAAAGATCACATTTGATTTTATCGCCGTTTGCATGTGCTTGTGTGTACAGTAGTGCACGACGCACGAATCCTGTACTGTTAACCAGATGACCCTCGGGGGTTCTCCTTCGAACTTTCCCATTACTCGGCACGCGGCCCAGCAACTTGCTAACATTTCGACAGCATCGGTGTAGGTTTATGTTCCGATGACGATGATTTAAAGCGAGATACGATTTTTCCTGTTGCTTACGTGTTTGCCAGTAATGCCAGCCACTGTTTCAAATGCCTGGCTCTGAAACTGTGTCACTGCGTTTAGATTAAATCTGAAACGGACAAACTTTTCTAACGCTGGACCAGAGTTGTAAGTCGGGCCGGGCTCGGGCTTACGTTTGACGTTTGTCAAAATGTTTTGGGCCTGCAAAAAACTTTTTTATAACACTCAGAGTGACGATTTTTTTCATTTGTGAGGTAGATGTGTTGTGCTTACCACGGTGAAGTCTGTGAGTGAAGTGATTGTGATTTTTCTTCAGCTAATTCTATTTGCAAACAACAACTGCACAACTCTTTTGTTCTCTGTTCGGATTAGCCTCACACTCTTTTTGAGGTGACAGCGGTGAGGAAATTAGCACGCGATGGCCTTGCTTCGAAAAGATCAATCACTTAGCGATTCTTGGCTTGTGTTAAGAAACGACAGTTTTCAAACCGGATTTTCATGCCTGTAGCGACATACTAGATAGTTTCTTTTATGCCTCTAGCATGATTGTAGATAGCTTCTCGATAGTTTCTTGAGAAACATTGCACTCCGTAATATTATCGTGGACTAACAAGCTTTTGATCAAGATGATTGCTATTTTGGGTGTGATAAAACCGTGTACCTGCAGCTATACCGTACACTAACGTGTTTTTGATACCCCACAGTTGCGCATATCTTGGCTCACTTGGTAAATTTGGCTTTCGGGCCCAAATCGGGCTTCAAAAATAAATGTCGGGGCGGGTTCGGGCTTCAAAATGAGGCCCGTTTACAACTCTGCGCTGGACCACATGTACCAAATTTCGATAATCTGCAGAAACATTTGCGCTGTTTTTTCTGAAGTTGTGGAACGTGCGTCTTCCTGATGTTTTAGCATAAACAAATGAACATCAACCAACAAAACTTAGCTGAACCTTGCAGACTGACTTCTCTGTTGACTGGTTATCGTGTTGAATAAGCTGCTGAATTAGTTATAAATGTGCAGTACGCGAAACCGTGTTCACGCTGCTCCGAGCATTCGCACGCAATTAAGTGGTGTGTGAATCCTGTTGACCGTGTAAAAGTGGGTCTTCCCCGATCCATTCATTCCTTCTCTTCCGCGCCTCAGCAAAACCGCATCCGTGCCAAAGAAGAGAAGATGCGAGCGCTGATGGAGCAGAGAGCGCAGATCCGCGACAAGAATAAAGCGCTCATCCAGCTCGCCGAGCAACAACAGGTGGACGAGACGACGAAGAAGAGAGGATCAGCCAAGGTTCGTTCCACGTCTCCAAACTGTAGAGCTGCATTTCGAACGGTGTCGTGGGTATGGTCTTGCATCTGAGTCTGTTGAAAACAGACCATGCTCTTCCTGTCACACGTATGACTGACTTTAAATGTGATAGGCCCAGTGACTTGTCGTTACCTTATATAACGAGGTACAGGTGGTAGTGAAGTCTCAGAGTGGAATTGACGGCAGATGGAGTTCAAATCATAAGTATGTTACTTTCCCAATGTGTCTTGCCCAGTATTAGTGGCAGGAAGGCCAGTGCTAGACTGTTAGAAAGAACCAGCTTCCTTGTAATGTTATGCCATTGAGTTATTTACTGAACTAGCTCAGTTCGATGAGTGATGGCAGATTTCTGACTGTCAGACATTTTTAGAAGCCTCGGAAGAAGAAAGCGAACGATACGATTGGTAATACGCCGAAGAAAGCAAGAAAGACAAAAGTGAGAAGTTACTCAGTGGCGCGCAACGATTTGTTTTGTAGCACGGCGTATGCTTCTGAGTTGATGACTTTTATCTGGAGCAGTTGTTTCGAGAAAAAGGTGTTAGAGAGTCAGGAAAGCTGTTAAGCAGGAAAAACTATAACTATATTTAGCAGTGTGTACCGGCGCTAAGGCTCAACTTCTGTGGCCTTACGCGTGTTGGACGTTTATCCCATTTTCGAAACAAGTCTGAGAAACATTCCTGAATTTCAAGATAAATGAGTTTTCTCTTCCCACATCACGTCACCCATGCAAATTTCCTGAACAGCATAACTGGCGATATGCTCTCATGGTTTGCTGAAGATCAACGAGTGATTCTTGTCGAGTTTTTTTCTCACGTCCCAGATCTCCAGGCACTTAGTCCGAACCAGCATGCGCAATGGCAACAGTAGAAACGGTGAATGTCGGTGTAATCTAAACAAATCCACATTATTTCTTCTTTCGGTTATAGAAGGTGATGTTTATAGTGAAACAAAATTCAATGTGAGAGCAGATTTCATAAAAGTGAATCTTTTGGAAAAGGTTTGAAGTCTGTTTATCGTACTTGGATTTAACTAACATAAAAATACGACCGTTTAACACGGAATAGTTTCATTCATTAAGAGAGAATGAAGATCTTTCGCGGTTAGCGTCCGTTCGGTTGCGATAAATTGCTCTATGCGCGTTACACTTTTCCCCCATTTTTTCTATCCCTGTAATTAAAAGTTAACTCTTCGTTGCGTAAGTATGCGTTGATCAGCGCAGTGTAGTGAACAACCGCGTTTTCGCTGTAGCGAAAACCGAAAGTCTTGGATGAATTTGTGAACGACGGTTCGAGCAGCGACGGCGTTGCCCCGAAAAAGAAGAAGCTGGGAGATGGGCAGGCCTCCAAGAGGAAGAGGAAGCTGAAGACCAAGAAAGAGCGCGGTGACAAGCCAGCGTCGAACGTAAGTTAAAAACTACAGACTTCAGCTGCTGCTTTTTGTTTTTTCTTTTTTTATGCTTGAGATTAACGGCGCTTGACTGTTTTGCTGTGGCTTTCAACTCAGCGTAAATTTTGCCGAAACTAAAGTAACCCGGTAAGCGTTTGGTGCGGTTGGTTTGCAAGTCTACTTTCGCTAGGATGCGCGGGGCGAAGAGAGGCAAAGAAAAAAGGCATAATAACTGCACCGTAATGGAAAATATCGTAACAATAGCCGGCCCTGGAAACAATAAATAATACTGCATGGTGTATTAGCTTCCGAAAATTATTTCATGCAGAAATGTATCACTTTGATGAAAACTTGCCGACTTACTTGCGTTTTTCGCAGCCACGACCGGTCTCCAGCAGATCGACAAACACTAGCATTCCGAATGTTCAGTGTGTGCTGAAGGAAATTCAAGTGACGCCTTTTTAACCTTAGACGTTCTGCTGTAGTTTTAATGCTGCGAATAGTTAAAACACTTTAGGGAACGCGAGAAAAAATACCATTTGCGTTCGCAATTATTGATTTCGTCACGATACGTTCTTCTGTATGCGTCACAGTGGTCCACTGACTTGCATCTTTCAAAAAATTCAAACAATTTTGGGCATGCGTGTTAAGATAATAATCAAGATAATAATCGCAATCACAGTCGAACCTTTCTCAACATAAAGTTTAGTAAACAATCCCCCTTCCTTCCATATTATGTCCTGGTGCGATTCTCTTAACGTCGTTGACAACGATGGCTGACAGGGACAATCGCTTTATTGTCTTTCCGTTGCCAGGACGACAGCGAATCGGACAGCGAGGCACAAACATCGAAGCGAGGCAAAAAACCGCCGAAACGTCAGGAGGTGCTTAGCGCTAAACAGAAAATGAAGATCAAGTCGCGAGCGTACATTTCCGATTCCGACTCGTCCATGAGCTCTGACAACGCGCAGGTTTCGAAGTACGTGATTGACACACGTTTGTGTGAAAGCGCTCTTGCCAGGGAACGCTATAGAAGCGCATGACGTAACGAATTATTACAAGCGAATTTTATGCTACTTCCAAAAGCTTGCTGCTGGTGATCATGATGAAGCTCAATCAAAACGAAACATGTCTCCACAGCGTAAAAGTCTTGTGATTCCTGCACAGAAGAGGTCACCCGACTCTTGATTCTTGCAACGCACCGTTTTTGAAAATCCTTTTTTACAGTGTTTCGAATTGTAACGAGCTTCATTCTGCAGTTCCCATTCTTAGCACTTGTATGTTGCGTTTAAGCACGAAACCAAAACGCTGGTTGACCACGACGTGGAACCGACGTTTAATCGCTGTCTGCAAACTGCTGATGACGTATCGCCGCTGCAATGTCTCTACCCATGTCGTGCATAGCAAGCTGATGATGTTTTGGGGGAACTGACAAAAACAGACGTGTCTTCGTGTTTTTCGCTGTAGCGACGCTGCCATGCAAAGTCAACGAGTTGCTACTCTTACATCTTCGTCCTCTGGAGCGGAAGACAACGATCAAGGAGGAGGCGCTGGTGAAGAGCGTGAGTCTGGAAGCGAGAACGCTGCGTCTTCTGGAGGTAATCAATCTGATGAATTATCCAGCAGAGGCATTAAGATCGCCGCATGAAAACTAAATCTCCTGTCCAGCTAAGACTTCGTTTTTATACTCTTTATAAACTATCTAATAACGTTTCAAAGCACTTGAAATCGGGGGACGAAGCGATGTTACCAACTACAGCTCAAATTACGTGTAAAAATTTGAATTGCGTGTAACATATGTAAAAATTTGATTAATAGTGTCGCCAGCGTGGCGCGCTCCACTAATAGTTGCCCCTCCCCCCGTTCTAGATTCCGCTTTTTGCGGAACATTCGGCCCAGTTTTTGTCCGATTTCACGCACAAGTTAGCTTCGGCGAACCGCGCGATCATCCAGTTTTCAGTAATTCTGTTGCGTTCCAGACGAGAACCAGAGCGAGCAAGCAGCCAGTGACGCCGAAAGCAGCAACGTCCAATCAAACGAAGGCGGTTCGGAACAGGAAGTGGCCGCGTCGGGCGACGACGATGACGCTGCTTCCGCTGAGCAGGCGGCGTCGAGCAGCGACGCTGGCGACGCGTCGGAATCGGACGAGTGACGCCGGAACGGGCGAGTCCAGTCGACCTGTGTCAGTTGTTTTCGTTCGCAAAAAGCTATCATTCTGCTGCGTTCTCGGGGCTGCTCTTTATCAGTGCCGACGTGCGCGTTGGATCAAAATGAAGCGCGGTGTATGGAACAAGGAACGCATGCGACATCGCGACCGGAATCGAACGCTTATTGTTTACAAGTTTGAACTGCCAGTTATTGCAGTTGGTCGCATGCTGTGGCTTTGTGGTTAAATGGCATTGCGCGTTTCTGCGAAACACAGGCATCCTTTATGCGCTGGCTGCATCTGGTCAAGGTCACTGCGCACGGTTTACGCGCAGGACCATGCTTATTCCTGGATATAAAAGTAGCAGCATCGTCATGTTTGCTCGCACCAGATGCGCATTTCATTTTCTGGCCCTCCATCGCAGATCACAAGATATTTTAATGCAGCATGCTGTGAACTTGTTCTGGGGGGATTTAGGGGCGCAAAGCGTATTTTTGTCTTTCATTTCAGGCTTTTTCCGCAACATACTAAGCAAAGAAACTTGCAGATTCAAAAATGTGACACAGCAAAGGTTTCTACACGGGTCGTGCTTTTCCATCGCGGACATAAGACTGTAGCTCCAATGACGTTTAAATAGCTACTGATTAAAGCAGGCTCTTATCCTATCCAGGGATTGAACTTCCAGGTTAAAAATCTTAGAGACATAAGAAATATTGCAAAGCACCATTCTTGATTGACTAGTGTTTCGAAACGTGGAGCGAAACGGAAAACTGTACGATACTCGGTTTCTGTGCTACTTTTGCATTTGACGCTATTAAACCAGTTCTGTTGAGAAAACGGCCATTTTCTTGAGCTTTGGGTCGAGAAACAACAGCGGTAGCAGCAGATCATCCGCACGGCGTTAAAGTTGACAAGAATCGCGAGCAAGCAAAACATTGTGCAAACACAATGATTGGAAGTGGGGACGGACATTTGGGAAACTGTAGTTTGTTGGCATGTGGAGGAAGGCTGGTTTGCGCAACCAGTGTATAGTAAATATGACTACGGCGCAACAAAGAATATATTGAAAGTGAATTGATTCTTAGCCAACGTTTGAACTTGTAGGCATGTAATAAGTATTCACGCGTTTATATTTTACAACTAAAAAATCTACTAATGGGATATCAGGCTACAACGGTCACTGTGCCTTCGCACGCCAGACTTCAAGAGAATAACTTTTGCGATTGACATGAAACTTACATCAGCATTAGATGGGATACAGCAAGCTGATATACAAGCAGTAACCGTACAAAGTGCTACGCCTTGTTTTTTCTTGCGGTCAGTGGTTGTAAAGTGTTGGATACAAGTTTGTATTTCATAATGGTTAACTTGCACACGGAGTTTAAACCTCGGGTGAAGGCCACTGTGGTGTCAATTCTCATACTATATGCAACGTTTAGGTGGTTATTGACAATTTCTAAACAATACTGCTTCGACCAAATACTGAAGATAGGTTCTTTACGTAGTTTCGTTGATTGAATTCTTTATTTGGCTTTTTTGTCAAAGGCTTAAGCCTGAAAATCTTGTTGGAATTGTGGAGGCAATTTCTTCCCGGCTACGTACCTATTCACAATCGGTCGTTTATAGGTCGAGATGCTGCAGGACTTCGGTTAACAAAACGTTTCCTTTTTTGATTGACAATGCGAAGCCAGAAGCAAAGTATGTCCGAAAGGTGTTTTGGAATGCCTGATTGCATTATTTTGCTTTATACATGATCGTTCATCTTACTATTGACATTTTTTTCGAGCTTGCTTTGATAATAAAGAACTAACAAGTCCACAGCGACTTGAGGCTTTTAAACACTTTTCTGTTACATGTAAAGTCATAAAAGGCAGCCTTACATAAATCAAGCGCAGACGAATAATCTTCAAACCCACACATGACTCAACATATTGCAGCTTACCTACCATCGTGACGTGCGGTAAGGACTGTGGCTGGGAAGACAACAACTGTTTCAAAGTCCAAATATGTTTGAGTTCGACGTAGTAACAAGATGCATAAATTCCACCAGAGCCGCAACCAGTCGAATTTGGGGGTCAAAACCTTCACATTTTACGGAAAACTTAATACTTAACAGCAGAAAAAGTTATATTCTTGCCTCGCTCGTTATCCTTTTTAGTTCCTTTAAAAACGCTATCCTGTACAATACATGACGGTAAACTGCAGCGGGCGATCAGTCGCAATTCAAAGTTCCGCACTTTTGCGGAAACAGTAATATTATTTAGTTATTATCAGTGGCGGATATTCAGGGCGTTCAAGGTGTTCAGTGAACACCTGGAAATGAAGAAAAAAATTTAAAAATTGGCTTTANGGCATTTGTTAGCGATTAATGCGAAGAACTGCCTTTATTTGTATTGTTTTCTCATGCTGCAGATATATCTTTTAACACAGCCGAACGATTTTTGCTTGTCTGCTCAAGCATGACTGCAACTTGTTCAAAAACACCAGACGTTAAATAAACAAAGAAAAAAGCCAGTCGAGCCAAACTATAACAGCCAGGTTGTTCACCTTGCCCGGTGAACAACTTGCTTACGTCATGCGTTGCTTTGCTAGCATTTCCGCTGTGCAGTAGAAGCAAGCTGTGCAGTATGCTGGATTCCTTGTAGTGGACTAGTACAGATGGGTTTGTTTAGCTTCAGGTTGAAATGGCCTACTCTGGCTAGATAGGTGGTGTGGTTTGTTTGTGTGATGATTACCGCAAAAGTTTGGACGATTTTTAAAACGAGAATGCACGAAGCTGAATACTGACTTTGGTAGTGGTGAGCCCAGGCTCATGTGCAAA
>JGI24159J19872_10001230_pt1 | contig 27560 bp, 20 predicted proteins | sample Ectturendosymbi4_FD_19872 | JGI IMG/M metagenome (IMG submission 19872)
CCTTTGCAAAATTTCCGACTCCGACCTTTGCAAAATTTCCGACTCCGACCTTTGCAAAATTTCCGACTCCATCCTTTCCAAAATTTCCGACTCCATCCTTTCCAAAATTTCCGACTCCATCATTTTCAAAATTTCAAACTCCGTCCTTTCCAAAATTTCCGACTCCAGCCTTTCCAAAATTTCCGACTCCAGCCTTTCCAAAATTTCCGACTCCAGCCTTTCCAAAATTTCCGACTCTAACCTTTCCAAAATTTCCAACGCTAACCTTTCCAAAATTTCTGACTGTGACTCCTTAGTATAAAGTGAATGTGGAGTTTGTGGGAGAATTGTCACCGAAGAAGATAAGGGCATGGCGTGTGATGGAGGGTGCACAAAATTGCACATGCGTCACAATGATGCGTGACCAATATCAGGAATATGATGAAGACTACTGCGAAGACAAAACATTGAAATGGTTCTGCCATAGTTGCCAGGATCAAGAAAAGGGAATCACCCAAAACGAAACACCTATAGCATGGGGCAAGATAAAAGACATAAAGGAAATCAGAAAGTCTCAATTCGGCATATGAAAACATTGTAGGATGGAAAAAAATATTTGCAAATCCAGGGAGGAAAAGCTGGAAAAACACTAAACACTAATGTCTCATCTTGCAGGACTCTTTAACCACAGTAAAAATTGGGAACCGGTAGCAATCCACATGCTACAAGTATTTCTGCCAGTACTACTCTAGAAGCCATCACTCAAATATAAAAACAGAGAACATGTCAAATACTTGAACAAAAGAATGGGAATGGTGGAAATACAGAAAGCTACAAGAACTGATCTCAGAGTGCGAAGCTATTCAAAAGACTCAAACAATCAGTCAAAACCAAAAAACAATCAGACCAGAAAGCCTCTGTTCGACTAATGCTACAAGGACAGGTGAAAAAGGCCCTTAGGTTTGCGGATAACATCATGGCATCACTACAAACATCATAAAGCTGAAAGAAAAGCAACTGACAAGCCTGAAACCAAAACAGAGAGGGTCATCTTTGAAAACATAACTCAAGATGAAATCGAATCCAATGCTAAAAACTCATAAGGGTCTGGAGGACCAACACAGATTGACATGGAAAGTTGGAAAGAACTGATTTATTTGAAATCATATGGCACTCATTCACAAAAGCTAGCTGATGAAATGGCCACTCTGGCCAGGCATCTCACGACAGACACCACTGAACGCGATCATATATCAACTCTCCTCACATGCAGACTTATTCCACTAAGAAAAAAGACAATGGCATTAGGCCAGTAGGTGTTAGTGAACGCCTACAACTAATCATTGGCAAAACAATCACAGGACTACTAAAGGAAGACACCATCCATGCAGTGGGAACACTGCAGACATGTGCAGGACTGGAATCAGGCACAGAAGCAGCAATACATGCTGTAAGGAAAAGTTACAAAGAGAAAAACAGTGAATGCCTGCTGTTGGTGTTAGTGGATGCAGACAATGCGTTCAACAAACTCAACACAAAAGTCAGTCTAGAAAACATCAAAAGACTGTGTCCCCCATGTACACATACCTACACAACAGCTATAACACACCCACCATGCTATAACTGGAAAATAGGAACCACACACTGTCACAGGAAGGTGTGACACAAGGGGACAATGCAGCAATGGCAATGTGAATGTATGCCTTACCACAAGACCATTGATATGAGCACTTAAATTGCAAATGATTAAGTGAAACAGGTATGGTATGCGGACGATAGCTCTGCAGTCGGATCACTGGCATGCATGAAAAATGTTGGAATACCTAAAGGCCAAGGGACGAGACTTTGGGTATTGTCCAAAACCTGCAAAGACCATCCTCATAATAAAAGACAGTAGTTTAATGCAATCCGCACAAAAACTCTTCACAGACCAAGGAATCAAAATCATAGATCATGGTAAATGCCACCTTGGATCAGTCATTAGGACAGAATCATTCAGGGAACAATACATTAAAAACAAGGTGGAGGATTAGGTAAAAGACCTTCAGATGTTTTCAATTTATGCACAAGATGATCCTCAAGCAGTATATTCAGCATTCACCAAAGGAATGTGCTCCAGATGGACCCTTTTCAAAGGATCAGTACCAGACATGAGTGAATTATTTGAACCAATAGAAAACGCCATCAGAGAACAGTTGATTCCCGCTCTTGTAGGACAAGAGGTAAGTGATGCAGAAAGACATATTTACTAGCTCTTCCTCTCAGGCATGGTGGGCTGGTCTAACAAATCCTCAAGAAACCACCAAGACAGAAGACGATTACTCCACTCGGATCACAATTAAACTAACAGACAAAATGTACCATCAAAAGCTTGATCTTGATTACAACCCCTCATAACAACAATATACCAGACACACAAAAAACAGAATACGACAAGAGAAGAATGCAAAATAGCCATGCTGAGCTATTAAAGGAACTCACCCCTGAGCCACAACAATTCATAAAAGGGAGCAATGGAAAAAGGGGCATCATATTGGCTGTCAGCCTTGCCAATCAAAGCGATTGGATATGCACTAAATAAACAAAAATTCACGGATGCAGTCTGTATGACATACACATAGATGGAAGGTGAAAGGCATACCCACTGTGCTTGTGGAGAGACAAACTCTGTGGATCACAGCCTCATATGTAAACTGGCTGGCTACACTTCAATGAGACACAACTCAGTGAGAGACTCTGAGGCACAGATAATGAGAGAGGTCTGCAGAGATGTTCAGACCAAACCCACACTTCTGCCAATCAATGAAAATGACTTTGAAAGAAAAGTCAACACTGATGACAGTGCAAGGTTGGATATATCTGCGAGAGGGCTATGGAATAGCTGTGACAAAACTTTCCTACCTCAGTCTTATTCTGGAAAGTCCCTAGCAGAGATCTACCTACAACATGAAAAAGAAAAGAAGGATAAGTGCAACCAAAGAGTGATTGACATTGAGAAGTCTTCATTCAATCCCCTTGTCTATACAACAAGTGGAGGGATGGCACCAGATGCACTAGAGTCAACAAAAGACTGGCAGAAAAAATAGTTGATAAACGCAGGGAGCCATATGCATCTGTCATGACATACATAAGGACAAAGCTCAGATTTTCCCTTTTGAGGAGCAGCCTCACTGCAATATATGAGGATTTCGAGGCAAATGAATGAAGCGATGTCTACCTCCAGGACCACATGGACATTGACTTCAGTTTAAATCCTAGGCCCACAAAAGTTGAAGTAATGTGTCAACGACATGACACCAGTTATATTTGTGAAATAAGTGGCTAGATTACATAAGTCATGACATTTTATAAAACTCTACCTTTTTTTAGAACTAAATACTTCAAAAGCCAGGAATGTTTCATGGCTTCATTTGAAAATATCTTCTCACACAGTATACACATAGGTTGCTGTTCGCTATATAGTATGTGGTGCTGGAACAAATCCATTTCAAGTATTCAACACTATAATTACCTACATTTCTTTTGTTGCTTGCTGTGTTGTGACCACATCTTATTCTGAAGCAAAAATTATAACTTTATTATGGCGAAGAGTGCACCACATTACCTGACCTTAGCATGCCACTTCTAAACCCTTAGGTGTCCTTTGATCAATCCGTTAAATACTCTTTCCACATTTTTAGTTCGGAGCAATGCAAGATTGAATTTAATCTGCAGATGTTGAAAGCATTTGAACTTAACCATGACACTAGCAGTCAGCCACTGGCTCTGCCACCTCTCTCTCGCAAATTTCCTTGGCACTACTCAAACCTAGAGAGCGTTATGAAAGACACTTCTGTTTTCTGGAAACTTTTCAATTCCCTTCAGATAACTTATTCTTCTTGTTAGCACCTAACACTATCTGTAAAACTTATAAACTGCCTTTCTACTTTCGAATTGAAATGATACCAGGCTATTATTATATTTGTGATCATTAAACCACTCCATCCAAAATAAGCTCACGCTTTTGCTTACAGTCTGGCTCTAAACCAAACAGTTATGTCCAACCCGCGGCCTGCATGCGGCCCAGTCGAAAGTTTTGTGTGGCCCAATTTAGGTTTTATCTGCAGTGAAAGTATCCTACATACTGACAACCAATTCTTATTTTGATAATCTTGAATTTGACATTTTTTGATGTAGGCAGTCCTCAATAGTCCTCAGTACCACTATATGTCTTTTAGTGTTACCATTGCAGTTAGGTTTCGAACGCATTCAGTACATTAGCTTAAGCCATAAGCTAAAATTAGTTTGCTAATGCTGAGATCAATTTATTTAAGCCATTCAATGTGCGGCCCTCACTAATATGTCACTCATTATCAGGCCCTGGTTGAGATAGTCATTGGCATGATTTTGGGCTTCATAAGTCATTTGAGCTGGACATAGCTACTCTAAACTGACTGCGCAAGTGTGCAGTTCTCACACCTGACCGGTGCGGTGATACAGTCACTGTGACGAAACGAGCGTTATTAGGTAACAATTTACCCGTGCCAAAAAAGTAAGGACGAGAATTTCAATCATAATTATTTCATCACAGAGGAGAACAATTTTACTGTCCAGCTTATCTTAGTGATGGAAACTGCAGTTCATCAAATTATCTTCCAGATAGCATTTCATCTCTGTTTTGTATCAAAGACGTTAGGTTTTTGTTTATAAATTACATGCATACATGTTTGTTGATCATACTATTTTTCATGACATTTGGTCAGTGGTAACTCAAAGTTTGTAAGACAACAAAAATCTCAACTCCCTTCACATAACTATGTATAACTGGACCTCCTAACTCCCCCCAGCCACCCATATGTGCTTCACCCCCCTAGAGCTTCTCACCGGCCCCAGAGGGGCGGTACCGCCCACGTTGGGAACCACTGGTGTAAGGCTAAGCTTAAGGCATCATGTCGGACATAAACGACAACAACTGAATTGAACGAATCCCGTGTTCGGTTCGAGACATATTGGTTGCCAGACAACTTCTGACAAAATACACCAAGCACTGTCTAAAAAAGCCTATAGTAATACCACTTTCCAGGAAGATATTTAAAAAGCCAAGACACCGGCCTGATAGTATGTGCCAGCTGCCTCCAAAAAAGCCAAATATTGAAGAAAAAAAGCCAAAAAGCCAAACAATTTTTTGACGCCAACTGCCCCTGATAAAAGCTAAATTTGTGAAATTTGGCGTCAAAAAAGCCAATCTGGCAACCTTGCCTAGCTACTGCTGCCAACAAAGCGCATTTTTTGTGACTGTTGCCGTAACACGGGGGGCATTTTCTTTGCGGTGTTGAAAGAGTAAAGCGTTTTGTGAACGTCCATTTGCACTGCATCGTCAGCAATCTGAAAAGGATAAGCATTGTCGACGTTGCCCTCCCTGGAAAAATTTGTGCGGACACCCATGTTCGCGCGGCTTACAATCAGGGTCCGTTTACAATCAAGAATAGCTTTCATTTTCTGCTGACGTTTCCATCTAACGCTCTCTGTCTTCCCTTTGCTACAATTTATCAAACAAACTCCTCACCTTCTCTTTGCCTGTGCGCAGACCAGTAACCAGGGGGGGCGCAGCCCCCTCTAAAATTTATTTCGCTCTCCTGGAAAAATGTGTTGGACATAATTTAAAACTATTGGACATAATTTAAAAAATTTGGGCCCCTCTCAGAAAGCTCTTCGCCCCACCTGGTGTCCCAAGCTGGTTACGGGCCAACGTGTGTGGCAAAGAAGTCAAGAAATTTAAGTAAGGTGATAAATGGACTGTGCTCGTACGTGCTCAAGGCCGACATGAATTGGTGCAGTTTCATATCGTCTGCTGTTTGGGATATTTTCGTAGGAAGGTTATCGCTGTAATAAAGTAGGCGACCCCATGTCCAGTTACGGCTTCGCTAAAATTTTTTAAATGAATTTGGGCAAACGCTGTGTAAAACTGGTTTTCCTCTCGTTTCTCTTACAAGCGCTGCTTCGCTTCGACGGTGTTCATTATATATATCAATCAGGGATATATATGTCAATATACATGTCGGAGTTCCTTGATATATCTGTCAATGTGCCCCTTTCGTTTGTTTTTTAGCATCTGCAACGATCAACCCTGGCTACGATCCTAATTCAGTCACATGCTCCAACGCCAAGTCTTTATATTAAAGCAAAGGGTGACCAAAACAAGATTTAAATCACGAATCTTTGTCACTTTCCTGTCCTAGAAAACAAGACTGGTTACATGAAAAACTACGCGAAACGTTTGTTTCCATTTTGGAAAAAATTTGTGATCTGTGTCTTTTTGCTGTTTACTTTGTTTTAGGTAAGTTTTCACACGAAATCAGAATTTTACACATTTGTCTTAGGGCAAAACCAACTACATCACGATCACCTGGAAGTTTAACCGCCTAAACTCCACAAGTTCGGTTTAAAAAAATGTAAAGTTATAGTCATTCTATTGTTAAACAAAGCTTCGTGATATTGCTTACGACACTTATCCTGCTGGCGCGCGTCATTTGATAGCGTGATGTCTGGTCAACAAGCAGTTTATAAAGCATCTNTGCATTTTCACTCTTTTAGCGACATCAATTTCTACCATCACCTTCAGGAACACAATGTTCTTGGCCCTTGGTTAGTTTGATAGTATCTGTGTAACAACGAATAACCTACCTTCCCTGGGATGATAACATCTGTAATTGAGGGGTGAGCAGGCTAGAAGACACAGTAGTCAGCGAAAGGCGAGGCTTTGGATGCCTTTTCATTTGTTTCCAGACTTCAAAGTTCTTACTGCAGTTGCATGCAAATGTTTCATAGTACACACAATTGAATGTATGCATAGGTTAAGCTACTAAGGTTGGTGTGTCTTCAATAGGACTCTCAACTTTGGTACTTAAGGCGTAGGCAGACCGACATCAGCAGCATAAAAGTAATTTACTTCACCGATATTTCACAGAACAGTCGCGCTTGTTTAGTAAACTTTCCTGGTTGACTAGTAATCGACACGAAAACTGAGCCCCACACAAAAATCACGCTCGTTTCATTCCTCACGCTTGTAAGGTGTATTTAAAGTTCTTTCATGACTCTTTATGAAGCACAATAAACTGATATTCGACGACAGAACGGCGCGGCAATTACCGACATTTGCTAAAAAAGCATAATACGTACAGCTGGATAAATTCCGCTGCGCAAAGAAAGCTTGAAGAACAAACGGTAGAGTCGCGTCAAACAACCACAGGGTGCCAAAAAAAGCTTGGACGCGCTGTTAGACGCTCTACAAGGTGCAATAACGCAACAGCCAGAGGAAAGCGAGTAATTACGAAAATACAACAAATCAATAAACAAGGCCTTGCGGTCCATTCACTCTCCTCTCCACTTCAGTGCAGTACTTCTCCGGTACGCCCGCTTTTCTAAGATCTCCCAGTTTTTTCTGTTTAACCTAAAATGCAAGTCGCACATCGCTCAAGTAAACAGTCAGTTGGACAGAACAGATGGAGAAAGGAATTTCGAATTGCCACAAGCACTAGTTACTCTAGTATTACGTAGGTAACTACAAACTTGAGCGGTTTCACTTCAGTGCATAAGTGAACAAAATTTCGAACGGGGTTCGCAGATCCATGCCCGTGTTAGTCAATACACAGTTGGAAGGTGACAACATATTGCGTACTTTTTCATCAAGCGTAAACCGGAGTTATGATGTACCATTTGGGTAAAAAATTTTACAAACCGTCGTGATTGCAGCAAGATTTATGTGTCGATGTAAATTAGTAGGGAAAGGTCACCTTTAATTTTGGAACAGCACAACCTAAAGAATCCAAGAATTCGCCACTGAAAACAGAACACACTGCAGCGTCAGATCTACACTACAGGGCGATAAAGTCTTTTGCGAAATCGATCGCGCTTTAAAAATTTTAGAGAGTGGATTATTCTTTTATATTTTTAGTAAGCACTCAGCAACAGCTTAACATCGCCCACACTTTCGCCAGGAAAATTGTAGCAAATTACGAAACCTGCGAAAACCATACGTTAACAATCTCATTGATGTTCCAATACCTTAAANAAGGTATCTACCACAAATGCTTGTATTGACTTCTCGTTAGCGGTTGGGCAAACTGAGCACCCCGGCCATCTTGTTATCGCCCCCTCGCGGTCGACTGCAACTACAATTTCCCAGATTTGCACCAAAAAGTAGCGCTTTGCAAGTTGATTTTATCACAGGCTGAGTTGTGAACATCTTGTCAGAAAATAGATTGATTGCATGAAAAAGCAAACGATTACTAGCTTCAGATTCAATAAAGTGGAACTCGTATGTAATTTTGACAATTCTTTTCAAATGATTGGCAGATCAACCGCTGCACTTAAGAAAATATAAAAATGTAACGGTCGTAATCTTTACAGATTTCCAGTGCATTTAAACTGGCCGTTCAGCGAGAAGCTCCTGAAAACTTCTATCACGACAATGTATGCGTATCCAACAGAGAAATGAAATCTGTTGACGGCCAACAGTCTCACTTCAGAACGTTGGTTGCAACGAGCTCTCAAGCCAAAGCAAAGAAACTGGTCAGGACCATGGAAAGAACTTCTCGTTAGCTGTTTACTTTTCTTTTTATAAAGTGTACACCTGCGTTTATTTTGTCAAGAGAACAGACCCGCGCACACACAAAGAAACTTTGGGATACTAGGCCAGTTAAAAAGCGAATGTATTCTGGTTTGCAGTTTGTGACATTACTGTGCATAATTAAAAAAGTAGAACCACGGAACTACGTCATGCTATTGGAATATGGTGCAGAGCCAAGCGGATTTCGAAAATTNCTTTGCGAATTANAACGTGAACAAAGGACAAGTGCCTCGCTATCACTGTTCCCTCTATGAAAATTATACGCTGAGCAGTTGTTAGTTTTGTTGCGCACTAAGTGCATGCAATTGCGCAAACATGCAGACACAAGTAAAGCGTTCCAAGCGTTAAAAGGGCTATGCGATACAAATATACAGTATAAAATTTTGATTGTTGGAAGTGCGCGAGAACGAGATTTCACTGGGCGAATTGTGTGGTGGCACTACGCAATTGCGCACATGTTATGAATGTCGTCCAGGCCTCACCAAGTGTCCCCAACCTGGAGAACCACTTTGGATAGGGACTATTTGTCCCAGAAAATAGTCTACCAACCTGTTAAAAGCTTGTGAAAGCGTTCAAAAATTTTAGTAAAATTTTAGTGTTTTTGATTTTTTCTGCAAAATTTGGGATCTTATTTTGTAAAAGTTAGTATTTNTTTTAAATTAAAAAAAACTGATGACCAATCTTTCGTCTTCGGGCGATTTCCCGGAAAACGAAGCCTCATTGTGATTTTCGTGCGNCACCCCCCATGTCGGACCAGTCGTGATGCCGTCGCTCAAAATTCTCTGGTAATGTGGATAAATGTAACTGAAGTTTCTTTTCCCTGGTCCTCACGACAATTTGTTGCTGTCCAGGCCAGCATGAAGAGGACAAAAATGCATTTTCGACCGCTAGTTGTATAACAACAAAACGAACCCGCATGATTATTTCAGGAGCAATGCAACTTCATCTTGAAATGTTTTGAAAGCATACAAAGCTTGGACAGATGCGCTCGCAACTCGAGTGACAAAAAACACTTCGCAAAAGTGTGTGTATAGTAGTATCAAAACACGTGGGTAATGTTTTATGAAAACAGTCATGCCTTGTTGCAGCCAAGAAAGCTAGAAACTTTCTGTTGAGAATTTAACAAAAACGGTGTCACATGCGTCAAAATTTCAATGTTACAGTGAATAGCAGGGGAACGTGGTTCCTCCTTTCAAATTGGTGAAAAGGATGACGTTCCCGCTACAACACCAGTGGCTCTGTAACACCACCGAGTCATGCGACGGGAGATGAGTTGCAACCACAACTACAGGCGCGGGTGTGACTGGGCGTGTGTGTACAGTCACATGTAAATGCAACCACCGTAATGTGTAAATTGGGTTGTTTCACTGTGTTTATTCGCTATGAAACACACGCCCTCTTGGAACGTACGACAACAAAACACGACGCACGGACTACAATAAATCAAAAACGTGGCATGACGTAAGGTCATCGTATTTTTCTGTTACTTCACAATGCATTCGAAATGAAGTTTTACTCAGCGTTCGGTCCAGCTTTACGAACTTTAGACGTTTTATCCGTAACATTTTCTAGCGTTTAGTGTCTCGTGATTCTCAACGTGGTCCCGTGACCTAAATTTCTTGTGGTTCACAGACAGCTCCATGAATCGTTGATGAAACGTTCCTAATAATTGTAACCTTTACTGTGCAATAAATTAGGTAAAGTGACCCATCGGATATTTTTTGAAAAAGATGGTCCATTGGTCAAAAGAGGTTGAGAACCATTGGTTCAGACCAACTTTAACTTTCAAATGAAAATTGTATCATCTTTAATAAAGGCTTTTATGAGAGTTCCACGAAAAGCGTGGACGCAGGAGCGATTCCTTGCAGTGAAACGTAGGATTTTATTGGCATTCCCGAACTTTCCAGCAATACCCCAAAACCAACAGCGCAAGAACACAATGAAGTTCAAGCAGAAGGCAAAATAAATTGAGGGCGCACGTTCTCTGTGTTTGCGTTAGGGCTTCAATAACGTAGAAAATTCAGGCAAATGACATTTTCGGCATATTGTTGCCAAAATACGCTTCTTTGACTAACCTCATCAAGCCTTGCTCGTCGCAGCCTGGCTTCCTCTTCCATCTTAATGCCTTCTTCAAAGAACGCTCTCCTCGCAGATATCCTTGCTTGCTCCTTCTCACGTATCTGTTTTCTCACTTCGTCAGCGTGAAGGCGGCTTTCCTTGAGAGCTTCGGTTTCCTTTTGTCGGTCGATTTCCATCAGACGCTGTTGTTCTCTAGTACAAACGATCAAAGTAGTAAAATAGTTAGCATTTACGTCTGCTCAGCATGCTACAACCAATCGTGGTTAACGAATACATTGCAGAAGCTACACTTAATCAACGACTACATTAGACAGTTGTTTACATGCAAGTAAAATCCAATTAAAACATATCTGACGCAAGTAATCATATTCAGTTGTATTTTTACAGCATTTTAGATATACGGGTTCCGCTTCAGCGTCAGTCTCCGGTCAACTGGGTTATATGGACTTTTCCGCGCGGCTTGCAGGGACGCCGGAGAGCGGGGGCATTGCCCGCCCTGGGCTTTCAAAAGGGGGGCAACGGGGGCGGAGGTGCCCTTTCACAGCAGTGTCATAGGTCATTTCATGGTTTATCAAGATCGACTTGAAACAAGTTTATTGCAGATATTCGCGCACCCACAAAATTCAAAATGGTTTTCTATAATTTATGTTATTATTTTTGAGGTCAACGTTGTTTCTGAACGGAAACAAACATTTTATTAACGATTTTTTTGTATTTTTATAAGTTTCCATTGCCTGCAACTCTTTTACTGCCCCCCACCCCTGCTCTACCGCTGCTCCGGCGTTCCTGGTCACTTGCATCACATTTACCACCAGAAACTTTATCGAGTAACAGCATTAGGAAGACTTGTAGTTTATTGGGGTAAATTATTCGTTCTCATTACGCACTTCACGTGTGGAACTCACCAACATTTTTTGCAGTTGCATGCCAAACATACTAATCATAGCTTGCGATTTTTTCGCTGAGACAATTCAGTCATTTTTTGCTGGACATTTTGTTCAATGAGACATTTGGGTCATTTGTCTCATAGTTGTCTTAAAACTCGCCGTAACAGTGTTTGTTAGCCTATATTTTCAGATATTCTGACCGAAATGACTTAATTTTTGTCGGTCATTTCAAAAAATTTTGGTCTATGACCGAAAAAAAAACAGATCACAAGCCGTACTTGAGAACTCTTTCAAACTCCAATCGTTCTCTTTGCGCTTGCACCGCCATGAAATGTTCTTTGGATTGAATTTGCTCAGTTCGAGCGCGTTTCATCATCTCATTGACTTGGGCTTTCTTCTGCATTTCGGCCTGCTCCTTCCTCCTCCACTCCCTCTCTGCTTGTTCCTGGACTCAAAGAAGTGGACATCAACAAAACGCAAAGCGAAAACCGGGGGGCGCGTGGTGCATCGAAACTACTTCACAATGGTTTGCATGGAATAACATCAAACTCTTGAAAGCATCTGAAAGCTAGCGAGTAGTTACTAGTTATGCGGTGTTGCAAATAACGACTAGAGTACTGGCGGTTTTTTTAGACTTACCATGCTATAGCACTGCGCTGTGAGTGAACTGCAGTAGAGTGAAGCGCACTGGGCTGTTGCATGCAAGCGAAGTGATACGAATTCTTTGCACAATAACGGTTATTCCCCTACCGTGGTACAGCATTTCCAGTAGCAACATACGTGTGTGAAATGTACCTGATCCTTACTCATAGCCACAGGGCCGCAACCACGGAGGGCAACCGGGCAATTGCCCCAACCCAAAATTTTTAAAAACATGTTTTAGTTGTTAGGTACAACAACAAGTTGTAATTATTTTGCCCGTACTCCCCCCCGAAAATAGCACAACAAGTTACAATCACCAATCTTTCGCCCCGCGCCGAAAATATCGGCTGGTTGCTGCCATGGTTAGCCATATTCTTTTCACAAGCAAATCCAATCCTTCGAAACATTTCTAATAAATTATGTTGTACATTTCATCTAATTGTACCTATGATATTTGACATGATTATGCTTCATGCTTGAACTGTCTTACAAAAACAAGTAAATAAATAAATAAACAATCCTTCGAAAGCATTGACAAACAAAAAAGCAACTGTTTTTTGAATAAACTTATTTATATTTCATGAACATACAAAACTAATTTGAGTCTACAACAAAAACCTATTAATACAACTTTACAAAATTCTGTTGAGAAAGGTCTGATGTAAACATCAATTTGGCTTGATAGCAACAACTACAGTAGCTTTAATCTCAACTTTAGGAGTGCGTGTCTTGTCCAGTTTGCATAAATCCACCAAGCAGTGGCGTTAGAGCATGCTAAAATAGGTACCACTACAAAAGCTTCAGAATATGAACCCATGTATTAACTCAGATAACTCAGGCCTACTATAAGCAAAATGCATTTTTACGAACGGAGGCTTATTGATGATGAGAGATTTTATCGATCCTCAACTGAATGCATTACGTTTTGTCTAGCTCTCAAACTTCCTTTCACAGTTTGCACCAACACAACTTCTGATATTTTCCAGCAAGGACTATGATTAAGTTTAAATATATGAAAATAAAATCTAGGCTAGGCCTATGAAGTTGACCGGACAAAGTTTTTTAAAACTTATACTACGTCCACCATAAGAAACGTATGCATTTGCGCACAGGCATAACACAGCTTACTAATCCATTTTTGAAGGTTTAAAATTTCAGAGCGTCAGAAGTTCCACCGACTATTTAAGGCACGTAATTCACCTATGCCACTACACTAGTTCTAGCACAGTAGACCTAAATAAATAGGGTACGAGTCAACGAACTTTACCAACGTAATGTTTTAAAAATTCAGCACGCCCAGCATACACCAAGTAGCTTATTGGCGACTTTATAAGAAAATTTTGATCAACGAAGGTGAACTATTTTGACACACACTTCTGTCCAATCACCTCACTGCTAGACCTGCTGTAAACACAGCGGCCACACGCGCGTTCAGAAAACACGCTCTGTTCAATTTCGCTTCTCTAAGAGCAAATTCAAACGTTGCAAAGCAAAAAGCTGATAAGGAAATCCTGACGGTGCAAAGAGTTCGGCAGAGATAAAAATTAACAAAGAATTTGCTTGATATCACTATTGCCTAAACCCGCCTTAAAGCTTCAAAAGTGAAAAAAAATCACAAAAACGCAACTTTTACATACGCTTTTGATGAATGGGCGACGACATAAATGCATTAAACTAAGCAATTAAAGGAACAACAGATTTATGTACCAGACTAAAAACATTCAGCAAGAAATCCATAAAATCAGAGACAATTCTCCGTAAAAAGACTGTCGTTGGAGCAGTAACAAAAAATCAACACTGACTCAAATCATTTAGACTAAGAAAAAATCTTTATGTTATTCTTTAGCATTTTGTACATTTTATCAGCAAATTTTCCACACAAGTCCATGATATATTTTATGAAATTAATTTTGGAAGTCAATTTTTCATTTTGACACGAACTATTCTATAAATATAAACATTTCGAGCATAAGCTAAAGCAGCTGACAGGAAACGTTGGCAATCCACAGATGGATGAATTGCTGGCTGACTTCGCAGCTAAATGAAACCCACAAAATTATTATACAAATACCTGATTTCTCTTTGCTCGGAGCGCATCTTGTTCAGCTTGGTGATCTCTTGCACGCTCCTGCAGAGTTCGGAGCCGGGCAACCTCTTTTTCTTTCTCCTTCTTAATTCTTTCTTGCTCCTCTTCGAATTCGGCCTCTCGTTGCTGCATTCAAGTGAAGTACTTAACGTAGTGCGCAATAAGAACTTTAGCCAGAGTTCAATGGACTGTGAAAGATGCAATTTGCATCCATGACAGCTTAGGTAAGTTGGGTCGTTGTTTTCACACTTCAGCAAAGAGTTTTATTCGTTACGTAACAAAGCTTTTAAAATTACCACTAAACTGAAAGATTAGTTGCCGAGGTTAACAACCAAATGAAACCAACGCTTTTTGCGTTTGAAGATGGACAGAACAACGGAGAATATACTCACCATAGATATTAGGCTTTGGAAACAGCTTTTTTGCGTATTTCACAAACATTTGGCATCTTTACTAGAATTCCGAAATAATTTTTCTTCTGGTATTTTGCATTTCTGGCCCCAAAAAATAGGCGGGGCTTGCTCATGACAGCGAAACATATTCACAATCATCCGACGGTGAACGAAAGCCTTCGTCTCGCATTTCACGAAAAGGTAAGTTGTAGGGGTTACAGACAACCGGGGAATAAGAAAAATACGAAATTAGACTGTCATTCGTTTTTAATAAGATTCAAGTTCAATTCATGATTTAAATCTTTGTTAAACTGTTTGGGACCCGTCCAGAATTTAAGAGGTTTTACGAGATGTACATCGTGTATTTTACAAATGTTTTATTTAGCGTTTGTTCGTTAGTCTCACACACACCTAACACATGCAACAAAATACCGGAGTAGTTTTTCCACAAAGTAATACTGTAGGTTGCCAAATGTGACAAGCCAAAATTTTTAATGACACAGAAAAATTTGATGACACAGGGTGGAGCAATTCCCATACATATCGGAGGAATCGCAAATAAGGATGTAATCACTTGAAGCACCGGAAGTTGGTTTTCACCGGTTGATGCAAAACTGATGACACTAGGGTTAATTTTCGTAAATATCTAAATTAACCACTGTTGCATGTGTGATTGTGGCAGAACCTCTATGAGAGAGGATGACAACTTTGAAACAATCTCAAAGCAAGCCCGGGAAAGGGTTACTCAGTGGCCCGCCCATCACTAGACTGCACTTTGCATGCCCCAGAGAGTTCAAGGAAAAAGGCGTGGCCAATACGTCGGATCCAGGATCAGTTGCAGGGGCTGCCAGAGTGGAGAACTAGTCCCCACCTGCCAATCGGTTCGTCACACCTAGACTGAATGCCTTGCATGACTGAAAAACTCAGTCTGCCTTTTCGAAAAGACTATTTCACCACTCTGGACCAGAGTGGACGTGGAAGAACCTCCGCATTGTCGCCTCCTCACCAGTTGCTGTTTGGCGTCATGCCCAGGACTTAACCACAGGCTAACAAACAAGCTGTAAGGTAGGAACACAGACTTTGAACACAAACCACTTTATTCACCGCTTTTTGATTCATGTATTCAACAACTTTCTGTTCCGCGACTCTTTCTTGTTCCCCTCTTAGTTCTTTCTGTCTTTGATGCTCTTGATTGATGAGGTCGATTTCTTTCTGCATATTCTGCTGCACTTGATGTTTTCGTTCCAGATCCCTGAGCAAGATACAAGCATGACAGCATGCTAGCAATAGACTAAAATACTTTTTCATTCATTTTCGTGCTCCCCTGGGGAGGGTCACGGGGTCAGCAGTCCCAGGAGGGCTCGAAATACCTCACGATCACAGAAAGACTTTGTACGTGAAAATGAAAAGTTCGTAGGATGTTTGTCATTCGCTCAAATAACCGCGTAATTGCAGTTGTTGAAAGTACGTCTAGCGCAAAGTGTGTTTAATTACGAAAATAAATACTGCTGACAATCATGATACGACAACTTAGCAAACCGAAACCAAAACCGTAGTGGCGGCATTTTGCACTACAAATGAAATTTCACATGAAACAAAATATTCCTGTTGATAGACTGCCGCCAAGTCTAATTACCACCTCATACATTCGCCACTTTCAACGAACTGCTGTAAGCCTAAATCAGAGGACACGTGTCGAGATCTAAATGCTGTGCGATAACAAACTTTTTGGCAACGGTGTGTTCTTATTCTTTGGTTTTGTTATTTCTGTTCATAACTATGTTTACGTTTCTTTGTTTTTTTATCCTTGCCATGTCTTTTCGTATCATGTCACCGTTCGCCAACCACCAAAACACGCTGTGCGAAATTTTGGTTAAAGGCGTTTTCGCAAAAATCAGCAAAACGATAGAGCCTCGCATTGCCATGCCAACGGCTTTTCCATGACCATCACTGACAAAAGCGAAGAAGTGAACAATCGATAAACACATTCACGGAATGGAACTACTACCGAAACATCACGCAATGGTTAAACGCAAATTGCTCACTTTTAGATATTTAGCATTTCAAAATAGCACTACCCTGTTCTGGCAAAGACGCTACAAGTGGCGATATGTTTAATTTGTTTCAAAACTTTCAACAACACCTGAGATCTTCCATTTGCAGTTTTTCCAGGTACTTGAGCATTTGTTGAGACTCTTGGTCTTTTCGTTCTTGGTCAAGCAGGCGTTCCTGCGCGTTTTGCTCGATTTGCTTCATCACTTGCACCGCTCCCCTACAAAGAATAATAAGCCGATCAGTTATAAAATATACAAAGTTGTACCTGTATAAGCACTGCAAACTATGATGTACATGCAGCAGCACTAAGGCAAAATTCACACAAAAATAAAATATCCGTTGAAAAAACACCTGACTTACGAAGTTCACAAAGAACCAATAGCAACTAACACTTTCATGTCAACACAGGGTCCGAAATGGATACGGTGGCTAAAACCTACTGTTTCCGCCTCGATTGTTCATTCTTAGTACACGCTTTGACATTCCAAAAATTTTACTGCCACAACTACTGCGTTAAGTAACTGATAAATTTCCTCTACAGTACATTTTTAGACTTACATATCAACAACTACTTGTGTTGTGTACGAGAATGACCGGATGAAAAAGCAAAATTATTTGCAAACCTGCATTGTTCGATTTCGTTCAAAATATTTGTACCAGCGAAGCTCAATTTTGGCACATAATGAATACAGTAAAAGAGGTAATATTTTTGCAAAACTCCTCGGCATAAACGACCATGTAAATAACACATGGAAAAGAACAGAAGCATGGGATGAATGGAAATGATTAAGTTATGAATGGGATAATTCTAACATAAAATTCCCTAAGAAACTTGACTTCCCACTTTTACACAACATGGTGGGAAGTTCACATTTCAAATCTGCAGCTTGTTTTATCAGAGTCACATTTTAACACAGGACACGTGTTTATTGTTGGATTTAAGCTACTGTGCATACAGAAATAAAATTATAAAAGGCTAACTGTTTGCATTACGTATTTTTCTATAAACCAAACGAGACTTGACTTTTGCACAGCAAAAAAGCTCACGCGTATCTTTGCTGTTTTCGAAGATCTTCGATTTCTTCTTGCGCTTTGATCGCATTGATTCTGTCGATCTCCATCATTGTGTCGAGCCGCTTGTCTTCAGACTCCAGTTCCTCACGGACTGTTTTCTTTTCCAATATTTGGGCATCGCGGATCGCGTGGCACTTCGCGTTTAATATCAACTGCAAACAGAGAATTAACATACAGCTATTTTGAACATCAAGCACAAAAAACTTTGAGAGGCCTGACAGAAACGATTTTAAGAAAATGCGATTGAAAGCACTGGAAAAAAATAAAAAATTAAGGTGGCACCAGGTCAGTTTTTGCAAAACAGTTCAGGCAACAATTTTGACGTAATATATTTTACATGAATCTACTAGTGGAAGATTCACTTTAAAAAATGATGACTTTGAAACATTGCGCATCTCTTTTCGTTATTGGAAGTTTTTCTTGAAGTCATACATGGGAAACGTTTATTTTTCCCGAGCCTGAGCATCAATATGATTCATTGCATTACATTGGTAAAAACAATACGGAATGCAGCTTATTGTTTTTTAAATCATCAAAGGTCAATAGTCGACCTGCCTGGTTATTATCACCCAAAGGGATCGACACATTAACATACCCTCACGACAAGACTACTTACGGTTCAATAACAATTTCGGCAACGGAGGGTTTTCTTCACAAAGTGAACTACACTAAGTTGTAATCACCAATTTTTGCTGCAGCTGATTGCAGGAAATAATGGTAAACAAATTCACAAAATCGACATGTAACAATCGCATCAGGGAAATTTTTTGAGGAAAGTTTCGGTACTTCTGGGGTTATGATGGCTAGTTTTTAGCAACGAACCAGTTGATCTGCTGCAAACTATAGCATGCGGCAACGACTCGTATGGCCTGCAGTGGACAGTAATTTCCGCGTTACGTATATGACAAGTTGTCAGTAGAAAAAAGCACAGTCACATGTTTTCACTAACTTCATTCAGGTGTTTCACTTCGTCCTCCTGTTCCAGTCGCTGGGCATTTGCTTTGGAAAGCAGGTATTCCGCTTTTTCTTTGGCTTCTTCTTCGAGGTCTGTTAGCTTTTCGTTGTGTTTTCGCTCCAACTCTCTTCGCTTCATCTCTTCTTTTCTCTGTTGCGCAGCCTCCTACAAAAGGTTCGCTTGCTCTTTTAATCAACTGACAGCGCGAAGATGTTAAATATTTTTTGTATGATTAGCAACTAACTCACAAAAATTTGCATACGCCCGACTCGTGCACGTTTTATAAATACTTTTCTTTATATTAGAATAGATTTGAGGATAGGAAGCCAAACGTAAGGGACTAAAGAAATATTTAAGTGCTTGAAGATAACAGTATCTACGGAAAGGTGCTCTTTCTCAGAAAAAAATCAGACACTATCATGGATTCAGAGTTAATATTTTGCCTGTAAAAATATGACAGCAATCAACGCAAATGTGTATGATAAGGACTAGTGGAATTGCTTTCTTGCGCAGCAAACAAGTTTAAAGGCACCTTTGCACAGTGCTCACTACATTTGAAAACGCTTTGTTTCGCGCCTCTTACATGCCAGTGTTTACGTGTCAGTTGTGGAACAAGTACGCACAGTCCATTATGGAGCGCCTCCGCATGGCATGTAACAACTATCAAATTTTGCATTAAATCTCCAGGAATCAAGTGTTCACCAACATCAAGTTACCTAAACATTGCAGAACCAGCGAACAGAATAACTATAATAAAATCTTGTGCTCAACTGCTATAAAATTCTGAAAACGACACCAACGTTTGAGCGATCTGACAGCAAGCTTTCATCAGGCAAATGGCACTAAACAACAAACCAATCTGACTGCTACTGCTTCATTGTTTTGTGACGCTTTCGTGACAGACGTAAGCGTTCTGTCAGCTCGCTGAAACGTCGGCATCGCTTTCAGAGCTTTACAACAGTTGAGCAGTAGATTTTATCAAGTTACCTGTTTCGTCAGGACATTTGATGCCCTGATTATGGAAGAATTTGTACGTTTTTGTTCAACGATGTGCATCTTTGTGTGACGCTCGCTTCAATTATCTGATGCTGTTTGTAGATCTCCATTTTTTCTCTCATTTTCTTAACGCTTCTAGGTGACGGTGATCGAATGCATTAGTTGCTGGCGCGATGTTTCAGTTTTCGTTCTGCCTTAGTATTGATTGCGTGTGCTCAACTAACACCTACCTATGATGTGCCACGTCTCAGGATTTCTATATTCCTGTGCTTTTTTCATTAACCTCTATGATTATAGACCAGGGGTCGGCAACCTACGGCCTGCGGGCCTGATCCGGCCCGCCAAGCAAAATCATTCGGCTCGCAACTCCTTTACAACTTTTAGCCTACTTGTAGTAGGCTAACTGAACGGCCCACCTAGTGGTATTATATTTCAATACTCTGCTCTCCTTGCAACTTCTTGTATTGCATGCTTATGAGCAACTACCGCGCTGTGCCATAAATGTATGTCGTACGTTGGGCTTTCTTTATGAATTGTGAAAATCACGAGCTAATCTGATTAAAATTCCATAAATTCCCAAATTTTAACAACAACGTAAACAGCAAAGGGAACTGAATTGTTGGTGGAAATTAGTAATTTTTAGTACGAAAATTAGTACGGCACGAAAATTAGTAATATCTTACACAGTGACTTTGGCCCGCGACTACGGAAAGGTTGCCGACCCCTGTTAAAGACCATGTGTCTGATCCAAACATGTAAATAAAAAGCTAAATTAAACACATGAAACGTGCAAACAGAGCAGCTCAAATGACGTAGTTGAAACATCTGTATTCAAAACCCTGTCCTTGCAGCCCTGCCAAAGCCTTCATTGCGGGCTGCAACAAAATTTTAACTTACATAATCAAGTTTTTCACTGTGCTAACAGTTTTTTTAAATGATAGACGAAATTCAGTTCGTGTGTTGTGACTTCCATAAAACAACACCACCAACCACGCTCACTGTTCTGCCGTATGTTTTGCTAAATAACTTTTTAAGCACTATTCACCATCGCGTTCTCTTTTTCCATCTTCGTCATTTCATACTCTTTCTGGATTTCTTCTTTCGTTCGAACACGTGATGCCTGTCTGATTTTATAGAACTTTGACGGATTAAGGACAATGCTTAGGCCAGATGGGTCTGATCCAGGGACTCTGAAAAAGAACAAAAAATTCTAAAGCGGTCACACCACCATCTTTTTCAGGGACTGTGTGGTTGAGTAGCTTGGATAGACATCAGCAATACACAATCTTGCAGGACCACTGATGAGCCTCGAGACGTGTGCGGTTTCTTTGATTATGAAATCTTGCATGAAGCAACACGCTCAAAACACCGTTTTGGAAAACGTTTGTTCTAAAGCCAGCAGTTCAAAGCAGCCAGTTGCTAAGCTTTCTTCTTTGCGATGTTACTCACGAGATGGAGAAAACGGAGGTTAATCCCTTGGTGGGAGGGCTTCCCCGAGAAGGTGCGGAGACCTGTGCTGTGATTGAGGCAACCGTGGTTTATTTGTGTAAGTTACCTGCCACTTGTGAAACTCTTTCGCCGCAACTGTGGCAAGTTTATTTTACTGCTCCGGCAAAAAGCCAGGTTGAAAAATTGGCCTCTATCACATTGCAACTGATTTGATCGGTGCCAAAAATATCTAAGGAGATGCTTCTTTCGACGACTGACTTTCAAGCACAAAGAGAGGTATGCACTATAACAAGTACCTTACCAATTCGTGTGTAAAACTTTGAAAAATTTTACAGGCTAATTCTTTGGTCCTATTTGTGTCCTTAAAGTGACCTCAATGGTTACTTGGAATGTATACAGTATTTACATCAGTGAAATCAATGGAACAGAGCTTAAAACAAGCCTCAGGTACTGGCCATTTGAGAAGTTCCAATAAGCTGGAAATAGTATTTTGAGCATAGTTCTAGGCTGTCTGAAGTCTGCATTGCCTTTTAACGTTCGCTGGCGATTTACTCCATGTAAGCGATCAATGGAATTGATGATCAATATCTTTAGCCAGTCACCAATAGACTGCATTGGGTACTGCTGTCACTGCATATAAAACCAACATTTTTCGCGATGATACCCTGGATAGTGGCTTGCTATCTCGCATAAATTTTGAAAATATGATCTAGGACAGTGCTCTTCAAAAGGGGTTCCGCGGAACCCTAGCGTTCCGCAAAACATGTTGTGGGGTTCCGTGAGTTTTAAGGGTTCCGTGATGGTCTCTCGTTATTTAAGGGAAATAATTTCTTGCTTCAGTATGTTGATGCATCATTATGAAATTTTGTAGATCAACGTGCCACATTCAGACTCCCAGTAGGCCAGTTGGTTATACAGGACATTTAGTGCAGTTAATAGAAGAAAAAGAAATATTGACAGTTGTTGCGTCACTTGTTCATTGTTGTGCGATTAACAAAAACGTCATTGTCTCATCACAGTTACGCCATGTTGCCGATGTATAGTTCACAGTTATGTAGAGAGTACTACAGACTAGAGCTACTGCTCAGCCTTTGTGGGAATAAAGTAAAGACAGGGTGAAACCCAACTTTCTACTATTTATTCAAGCCAGATGAAGCAAAGCAGCATATTTTCTTATGTGAAGCGAAACAATTACAATAGTGAAGGTGTGGACGGTAATGAGCAATGTAGTTCAAATGTAAAGGAGGCACCTCCTCCGAAGCGGACCAAATGTACTTCAATTGCCAAAGTCAGAAAATGGAACGACACATATTTTAGATAAGGGTTCTTTTTGCCGGATGACCAAATTCTGAATGCAGCAGCTACATTCAAGAAATTCAAGAAAACCGAGTCATTAAATTTCTTGCTTTTAACTTCTGTAATAACTGTTTATTTGTTGAAATGTCTAACAACGAAATCTTTGATTTTCTTAGCGTGTTTTTTAATTTCAGTCAAGGAGGGTTCCATGACAAACGCGAAAGTATATCAGGGGTTCCATAATGACAAAAAGGTTGAAGCGCAAACAAATGGCTGTATTTAGAATTTCCATACATTTTCAATATTTCACGTACATTTTTGCCAAATTCAATACTTTTTCAAGGTCTTCAAAACCGATTTCACAATTCAATACTTTCAAAACCGCGTGGGAACCCTGTTTACCACACATTTATTTTTATTTACCGATATTTTTTCTGTTTCCCTTCTCACGTTTACCATTTAAATGCCCTCCCTGGAGTAATCCGTCAACCTTACGACCTCATAACCACATTTCTGCTTACGCACTCTGCTACCGAAGTGTATTTAGTCATCGCGGCGTTACTCGCGGCTGTGGTTTTGTTGCTGCGTTATTGGCGTCAGGTAGTTTTTCAGTTTTAGTGAAAGCATTTATTTGAGAACGGCATATTTTCCAGGTTTTACTTGCTTGCCACAAGTTTTTGTTTTGATTTATTCACTTGCTTTCCCTGCCCTAGCTTATTCTTTCAACATTCCAGCAGCAAGCATCGTTTACAGATTTCAGAACTGAGAATGCGTAGTGTTACGTGGAATCGATTTCCTATTAAGAAAATTGCTGTTAGATTCTACTGCTTCGCTACTGTGGAGAATATCGCTTAAAAGCAGATATGCGCGAGTCCCAATCATCGCAAAATTATGAAAACAGAGCCAGTCGGCGGATTCCTCAAAAGTTTGCAGCAAACCTAGAGTTTTTAATAACAGTTTTAAACGTTGCTAAAGAAGTGTTAAACGAAGAAATACGTGGACAGCAAATAGTAAGATTGAAAGCAACTTTTGCTGAAGGAACTGTTACTTCACCTAATCTGACTACGCTACTGCGTTAAAGACGTTCCGGGCTCCCATAAATTGGATAAAAAAAGATGCGAGGTCTACCCACTTTCCCGCATTGTCAAATGATATGCTTCAAAAGAGGGGACACTGGGTCACGAGGATTTCGTAAGGACACTGCCTCCTGTCCTTACGCAGAGGGGCTGGTATTGGTTTACAAACATGACAACTAGCAATTTTTATGACTCAAAACAAACTTTTTGCAGCATGCCAAGCACTTTCAACGTTCAGAGTAGTTAACTGTCATTTTGTTAGGTGCAAAATGCGCAGAACATCTAAAGACGATAATTTTTTCTACTGTGCATACATTACTGCATCAAATACATAAAATGGTCAACAGTTTTGAGCGTGTACTTGTTACGTAACAACATAACAATTCCATAAAATGCAAAATTTGGTAAAGCTCCAGCAATTCAACCTGTGCGTTGTTGGTCCTATCTACGGGCATGGAAAAATCAAGAAGTGACGAAAACAAACGACTTCAAAATTAGGAAATGTTGATGAAATTTTGCAAGGTTTTGTCGTTCGTGTAAATTTCGGATAAATCTCATACAAATCTTGGCGAATTGCCAGATATGTTGTTGCAGCGCTATACACGGAGTCAGCTTTCAGTTACCAACAGATCTCGAGTTTCGGTCTCCAAGGCTACGGTCTTGGCTACATCATTGTCCAGGCCTGGTCATATCAGCGCATAAGAAACGTAACAACCGGTAAAACGTAAGTTCTATCCGAACTTTTAACATTAACTTTAAAAGAATTCATGTTCGCTTTACACACTCTCATATGGCGTTAAGTGTGTGTGTGTGTATTTGTTTGTGCAAGCAGCAGCAAATGTTCAAACCATTCACGCTTAGTGAGGTCAGCTACTCATATTAAAGATACAAAAACTGCGATTAGGTAGCAAACTTTACTTACATAACATTTCGAATGAGATCTTTAGTGATCACTTGAATTGTTTCTGGTTTTCGTGTTTTGGAGCGAAGACCATTTCTGCGTAGAGTTGGGGGTGCTGGTTTTGTGATTTCCACTTCTGGTGCATTGTTTTCCGCTTCAGTCTTTTTCTTAATAAAACAAACAAGTATTGTTTGCCAAAAAAAGACTTAAGTAGTAAATAGACAATAGTTGACCAACAGTAAATAGACAATACCTGACCAACAGCCGGAAACGGTTTTGAAAATTTACAACAAGGGAACAAATTTTTTCTGTCTTAAGGATGCTTTTTAGTTTTACAGAAATAACTCTAAAAGTTTCACTGTCCGTCGTATCTTCGGGAACAGCAAAACCAAACAAGGTGACAAAAAATGCGAAAATATTGACAAATTATAGATCTGAAGTGTAGGCCACATAATTTTTTGAAAAATTCAGACTTTCAGGTCTCGAATATCGGTCTCGAGCATTCAGGTCTCAGTCTTGGTCACGTTTTTGTGACAAAGTGTCTCTTGAAGTTTTAACCAAGTCTCGATCCAGCAGGTTACGGTCTCGCTCCACTAATCCTTGATGTTTCATCAAATAGGTTTGTGGGTCAGTGATCAAAACTAAAATATTTTATATCAAGTGCCTACAATTCCAAATAAAATATCTTACATTCACTAAGATTTCCACTGGAATGCCCTGCTTTGCTTTAAACCACACAGCCACTTAAATGTAATTGAAGCCTTAAAACTGCAGTTCATTTTACATCCTGATTAACATGAAGAAACTGCATTTTTGGCCTTGCTATAATGCTTCCTTTAGCAGAAGCAGCATATGTAGAGAATATTTTCTGGCCTATGTAGTTCCAAAAGATTGCCTAGTTCTCCAATATCAATCATGCAGTATGTAATGAATTAATTGTAGTCCAATACTTGTTTTTATAAGTAGTTCATTGCTATATTCTCATTAGAGATCCTTCAATGTTTTACTCAGTTAATTGTTCACTTACTGAACCTATTGCCTGAAACAAGATTATGAAAAAATACCACAGATATTGCAAAATGACAATGCCCAATGGCATTCTTTTTTCTATAGATTTGTAATCCCTCTGTAGACAAGGTATGCACAGTAAAGCCTGTGAACTTCATTGCAGTGTTTAAGCCTAATGAAAGGTTCAGTGCTGGAATAAAGTGCAAAATCACATTGTTACTCAAGCATTTCCTACATCGCAATGCATCATAATCTCAAGACAATGAATAGTCATTTGTCTCCATAGCACAAGTACATTTTGTCAGCTAAATACACTTCAAATGCTATCATTACAAAGGAGATGTACTTGTCGAACAAAGGAAAATGCATGGAAAGTCACTGTTTTTTTATAAATAGGAGTTTTTCCTTTTGCAGTCGTTACTGATGCCAAGGCTTAAAAGCATATTGCAACAAAATTTATGTAATAGTTTTACTTATACATTTTCTGACAAAGAATTCAAAATAAAAAACTTGCATGAAAAATTATTAGAGCGCTACTTAATAAACAAGGACAAAGCAAATATATTACTATATCATTAAATACTTCAAAGCTTTTGCTTCCCTCTTGAAATTTTTGTGGGCAGTGCACCTAATCCTTCAAATGTCAATAGCACTCAAATAGCTTGACACCACAATTGGGCTAACACTTTGTTATTTTGTTGTTTTCGTGGACCTGCACTTTTGGAATCATGGTAAATTGAAGTAATTACAATGCTAATATACATTATTCATTAACATCACTTTAAGCTTGTTTTCAATACTGAAATTGGAAAAGAAATTATTGACAAACAAGAATTTTTAGCAAACACAATCTGTCATTAATAACTTTCCAAGTAATCGTTTATTACAAAATTACAGGTTTTTGTGTCAAAATGTTTTATAACAGAAACAAAAACTTACTTTTGATGGACTACCAAATAAACTTTCATCAACACTTGACTGCTTTGATTTAGTGCGATACCTTTTTGAGTATTTTGACCCATTACTTCCAACAGATGATAGTGAGGTGACAGTTGCTACTCGACTTCCAGGCTGAAAAAAATAATTCGAGTAAAAATCAAATATAAAACATCCACAACATAATTCTAGTATGTTCTTAAAATACTCTCCAGAAACACCACTACAGTATGTTATCTGTTGATTATAGCATGATTAAAGTTAATGCTCGTCTTTTCAAAACCCATTTGTGAAAGGTGAAAACTGTTTTTATCACCAGCAGTGCACAGTTCAATGCAGTAGAATAAAACAGTGCAAAGAGGTACGCAGAAACACATCAACAGTATAATGAAGTCACTAACAATTTCTTATAAGCTGTCTAGAGTCTAAAAGACCAACAAAAAGATTTCAAGTATAGTGTTAGTGGGCTTGGTGCCAACAGTAAGCTAGCACAGGGCCAATGTTAATCCTGTCAAGTTGCAACCTAGTTTGTTGTTTTCCAATCACATGGAAAATGTCAAACAATAAAATAATTTGATCAATCAAGCAGGACAGGTAACTTCCAACTAAAAATGAGGTAAAATACTGCATATGTTATCAATAAATTCTCAATCATGCTTCATTTAAAACTTTCAATTAAGCTTTTTCTACTATTAACTTCTTCAGTCTTTATCGAAACTTGCTTCACAACACATAGCTTTTGAAAATTTTTATTTGCAGCAAATAATCACAGCACATCGGTTTTACTAAATTTTGTAAATTCAGCAAAACTGTCAATGATATATGAAAAACCATATTAAAACCACAGTTTTCTAAAAACCTATTTTTTTCAAAAAACTTAGTTAGAGCAGGTTTTAGGAGAAACACCTCGTTTTTAGCAATTTAAGCTCAGGTTTAGTAAGAAAAATTTGATTTATATTGCCAAACGTGGCATAGCATGTTTGTTGTATAAAACCAAGAAAAATACATTAAATGGGTACTGGTTGCACAAAATGTGTTTGTTCTGGAATGACACAAAGTTTATGATATTCATTTACATATTTAATATTCATTTACAAATTTCCAAACTTGGTTGAAGGATACCGATGTTAATGTCTAATGG
>JGI24159J19872_10001231_pt1 | contig 27547 bp, 18 predicted proteins | sample Ectturendosymbi4_FD_19872 | JGI IMG/M metagenome (IMG submission 19872)
GAAGAGCAACGGTGTTACCTCTAAGAAAAATGTACACTAAGCAAATGTTTGTTTTGTTGCGCACGAAGCGCATACAACTACGCAACCATGCAGACACACAACCAGTGAAGCATTCCCAACGTTAAAAGGGCTATGCGATATATATATGCAGTATTAAATTTAGAATGTTGGAAGTGCGCGAAAATGAGATTGCACTGCGCAAATTGTCTGGTGGTACTGCGCAGTTGCGCACCTTAGAGGGAATACTGAAGAGCAACTTAATGGAGTGACGCATTTTCTGAAACAAAAGACCAAGATAATATGATAGACCATAAACAAAAACAATTTTGCAGGAACTCACTTTATGACGCCCAAGCACTTCTGAAAACCGTTGCCGTTCGCAAACGCCGACAACGTTACTGCGGACCTCATCAAACCATAAGAAACCCGTGTAAGATCAACAATTGCGAAATGGTCGGGCGATCGTCGCGTAAACACGCCGTTCAAGACTGGGAAATAATTCGACGACCTCGCCAAGAACTTGTTTCAACCGCGCGCCTCACGGAGAGCGCACTTGAAGTGCTCCAAAACAAAATCCACTGGAACAGCTGCTCCTCCCCAGCAACAAGCTGCGCTGCTGGTGCATCGTTCGTGTTGTGTTATCAGGACGAAATGTGGCGAGGAAAGTGTTGAAAACTTCGGCTTGGGTGTGGAGTAAAGACGAAACGTTGACCGAGGAGACACTGAACGCTGAAGTCCTTGACACACGGTACTTGCACAACCTCTTAAGATTCATCAGCCTCAAGCAAACACGGCGTAAAGGCTCAAAAACCAGCGAATTCAAAGCTTGTTCAACAAATTGGCAGTTCAAAGTTAAGAGCTGAGAAGTCGTTTGCTCTGAATAGCAAGCCATCCGTCACGAAAAGCGGTAATTTGACCCTGAATAGAACAGAAACAACGTCGTGTAGCCGCGACAATTGGACAACGATCCAACGCGGAATGCATTACGACATTGACTGTGATTACCCCCGGAATAGCCTTGTGTGTAGTAATGGCCGTCGAAGCCTTCTGAATGGCACGAAAGTTCTTTTTCTCTGTCGGTATTGATCCTTGTAATGCTTTTCAGACAGAACAACCTCGTTTTTTTGCACGCTTTGTCGAACTGAAAAGCTCACGCGATTGGTGTTGCTGATGTTTGGTTGATCTTACACTCTGTTGGTAGTTAAGTGTTTTTCACACTTTGCCACTGTGTCAAAAAGAATAGGTACGCAACAAAGTATACATTTGCCTTGATCAGGACGTTATAAATTTACGCACGACCTTTCCGATTCGGTTGCTGCAATTTCAGGGAAACTTCAGCGCAGACCGAACCTTTTCGGATGTCCTTTAAGCCTACAACACATTCCGGCATTGATGACTGAAACAAAGAATTCAAAATTTGGCGGAGAGCCTGTCATTTCAACGATTGACATCCGAATTGAAAATGGATTTTGAAATGGATTTTGATGTATTAGTCAACAAGAGCACCCAAGGTGTGAAGTTAGAGATGGGTTTGATGAGGTCATGCATAATATTTTCAGTAAAACTTCACCTTGCAATTTAAACAAAATATCACTTTGTAAGTAGCTAAAACATTGCTATTAATAACCTTGTGAAAGTGTGAATTTACTAATACTATTCTCACAAACAAGTTAAAATAATTTTCCTACAGTCCATGGTACCTTTAAGAGCTGCTTCCTTGATGCCATCAATTTGTTCTTGCAAAGCTACAGTAGAAATGCTACTTTGACTTAATCGTTACAATTTTTTTAAAAGTTTAATTGCAAAAGTGGTTGCAGCGCACTTTCCTCAAGCAACTTTTGCACAAGCATGCATAGTAAACACAGACCACTGAAGCGACGGTTAATTTGTAATTAAGTGAGAAAAACGGCGTTTGACTATATCCAAAATGGAAATGGAATCAAGCGTTATGGTAGTTTATCAGCACGAAGTTGACGGGTTAGTTTTATCAAGGTTGGTAAAAATACGTTTGAATTGTATGGGGCTTCCTTAAACCGACAAAAAAGTGATGAGAACTTCTGAATTAAACTATTTTCGCCAAGAGCAAAGCAGCAGATGTTTCTATGTTTGTAAGGTTCACTTATTAACATTTCATAATTTAGTCTTATGCAATAACTGTAACCGAAGTCCTAGCCGTCAAAACAATGAAGACTGGGAAGGATTGCGATGACATCTGACCAGAAATGCTCAAAGCCTTGAATCGACAAGGAGATCTTTGGCTGACTCGTGTGTATCAAGCGACCTGGTGTCCTGGACGAGCACCGAAAGATTGGCAAACTGGGTTGATCATCCCAATACATAAGAAGGGGACAAGAGAGAATGCATTAACTACCGGGGCATATCCCTCCTTAGCCTCCCTGGAAAAGTGCATGCCGAGTGCCTTGGAAAAAGATGCCGCGAAATAATTGAACCAAAGCTGGATGATACCTAGTGCGTTTTTCGTCCGTGCCGTAGCACTACAGACCAAATTATAAATATCCAGAAAATTTTCGATAAATCTTGGCAGTATGCCAACGACGTCTACACATGTTTTATCGACCTCGAGAAAGCATACGACCGGGTCCAATCTTTGGGGAGAGTTGCTGGAGTACGGCCGCCTGTAACTGGTCGTCAAGTCACAGAATACCTGCTCAGACGTTTGTGTCGTGTCGGCGGAGTTAAATCAAAACCATTCACAGTGGGTGTTGGACACCGACAAGGGTGTGTGCTATCGCCACTCCTCACAATAATCTGTATGAATTGGACAGACAGTCACAGCCGAGTCGACGAGTGTGTCAACGTTGGAAGCTGCAGGATCAACTGTTTGCTATTTGCGGACGATTTGATACTGCTTGCATCTTCTGAACGAGGCCTTCAGCATCCACTTGATCGGTTTTCTGCTGCGTGCGGCCAAGCTGGAATGAAAATTGACACTAAAAAGACCGAAGTATTATATCTCTCCAGAAACCCAGTGGCAATAAACTGCAGCAGATGGAGAAAATCAAGCACCTTGATGTAGTATTCACGAGTGACGGAAGGCGTAACAAGGAGATTGACACACGGATTGGTAAATTAAAAGCAGTACCACGTAAGCTTTATCTCTCTGTGGTGACAAAACGGGAGCTTTCAAACACCGTAACGCTGTTAGTTTTTAAATCGGTCTTTGTTCCCATTATCATCTATGGTCTTGAACGTTGTATTTTATTCGCGTTAAGCCGCCAGTATAAACATTATAAATACACACGAACATCACCACAAAATTAACATGGAGCTGGAACCCAGAAAAACCCAAAGATCATCTTGTCAAGGTGTCCCTAAAATAATGTAAAGTACTTTGGTGGCCATTACGACTATATAACCATTGGCATGTGTCTGTTATTTATGATCAAACATTCAAAACAAAAGTAAGAAAAAAAGAGTAAGCGATATACCAAACAACAGTAAATTGCAACAACAAAGTCGATCTCATATACAACTACTCGAAGACATATATACAGACCAGAGACATTGTAGTATAGGCAATATTTAGGCATCGATTGTGAGTAAAACAAATATCAGCAAGAAAACAAGAAAGAAAAATAATGATTAAGTACTTCATTTGAAATAAGCAAGTATCATGTAACAGATGAGGATAGATTGTCATAGCCAACTACGAAAAATTATGGAATGAGGCTATTACGAAAAGTCAAGCTTGTTACGTACTATATAGCGCGATAAGAAACATTTTATAACTTTTAGATAATCTGCCAGTAGAGAAACATTTAAACTCTTGCGGTGTGCTGGACCATGCCACTGCTCCTTGGTATGCTAGATTTCTTTTACCAAGAGAAGAGCCAAGTCTAGGGATAAAGCAATTTGGGCTTGCAGCTGGTCTAGTGAAATGAGGGTGAGTTTCAGTAATTTTTTGAAAGAAGCTATTATATGATTGTGGCAGTGTATTGTTATGAAATTTATGCATTAATTTAGATAGCTCTAATTGATATATATTTATTTATTTTTTATTCAAGTGAGTTNCATGACNTTTAAAATTACTAAATGTGAGAGCGCGCAATACGGTAATTAAGAGGTTGAAGCGCAATCGCAAGCTGCCCCACGGGATAAAATGCAATACTGGAGATGACCATACACCAAACAGCAATATATCATTCCTAAAGCATTAATTGGTTTTTAATTTTGAATTATATATATCGTAATTAAGGCTAATGATATCTTAGATTATAAGTATTTGACATGGGTGGTCCGATTCAGAGATTCATCTAACAAAACACCTAAATATTTTACAAACGTTTTTCGATGTAACACAACATTTTTAATGTGAAGTTTGAAATTCTTTTTTTCTTCTTCAACTTTAGTAAATGATTTTCCTGTCAGAAAATACATGGATTTGGCATAATTTATAGATAATTTATGGAGACGCATCCATTCATCTACTTTTATTAACTCAGTATAAGCATAGGCAATGACTGAAATAGCACTATCCCATGCGCAAGCGTCATAGATGTGATTTTGCAAAGAGTTGGTAGTGTGACACTTCGCGACCAAGTGAGCGGCTGTGAAATTTGTAAAACCCTGAATGTCGAGTCACGTTTCCACCGATCCGACAGATCCCAGCTACTTTGGTTCGGCCATGTGTTCAAAATGTCCCAGTAAAGATTGGCGTGGCAAGTCCTGCTGGCTAACCCCTACGGGTAAACGGCCAGAGGTCGTCCAAACACCAGGTGGCGTGGCTACACATCCGACCTTGCTTGGTCCCGTCTTGGTGTGGAGCCAGCAGAACTATCTAAGATTGCTGTTAACCGTGAGGTACAGGGCGGTGAAAAAAGATGTATCCATTTTTGTTATCGCTATCATTTACCATTAAGTTAACCCAGGCTTCTGTTTTCGAGGCAAATCATAGTTAGAGTTTCAACGTTTTACATTCCAGCCTCTGTGGATCAAGCAGCAAGATATTCCGTGGAGGAGAGGATCAACATTGTAGAGGCCTATTTTGCAACGAAATCGGTTGTCCAATCTAAACGACAATTTCGGAGGGACTTTCCAGGCAGAAACGCTCCAACCAGACTCATATAACAAAGCGCCTATTGGATTTCAGGGAATTCAGGGAGACGGGAAGTTTACAGGATAACATTAAAGGTCGCAGTTGCCAGCCACGGTCTGTCAGGATAGAAAATCACATTGTGAATGTGAGACAGTATTTAAGTAAATCCACAAGACGTTTGTCGTAAGAAGCAGATCTTTCAAGGAGTTCAGTTATGCGCATAATGCACCAGGATATTCACCTGTTTCCGTATAAGACACAGATTATGCAACGTTGACTGATGCAAATAAGGCTTTGAGACGTGTCTTTGTGCAAGCCATCAGTCAGCGAATCGAAAACCACCCTGATTTCTTAGACTTATCTCTTTTCAGTAACGAGGCAAATTTCCTGTTTTTGAGATCGAGCTCAGACTCATGAGCATCACCATCGTCGACTAAGTGACTGTTTAGTGAGCAGTGGTTCATAATAGCATTATCAGGCCATAGGCCTACAGGTTCGAGGATGCTGATGGACATCAGATTACCGTTAACACAGATCGATACATTGGATTATTGAGAAAAACATTCATTGCGGCACTGAAGTGGAAGTGAAGAGTAGACATGGATTCTGTGATTTATCACTAGGATGGAACAACCCAGCATTGCTCCAACGTGTCACCCGAATGCGGTGCTTCCCTGGAAACAGGCTCATCTCCCGTCGTGCTGGCCACCCTTGACCTGCGCATTTTTCCAAACCTATCCGTTTCGGATTATTTTTTCTTGAGATACCTAAAAGACCCTGACAATCCCCAAACTATTGGTGCGCTCAAGAATAGCATTCGAATTGAGATCAGGAAAACTCTTCATGACATGTTGCCAGGCAGGGTAGCAAAAGTGATTCTGCGCCAAGGAGGTTAGATCGAGCACATTAGAAACTATTGAGCTGTGCAAGCTCGCAAAATGGTGGCATACCGAGAAAAAACTAACAATAAACAAAACTTACATGTCTGTGAGAGAGGCATATGAAAATAAATTGTAAACTATTATTTTCAATACAAAATGATATTTAACAAAAATCGACACATCGTTTTGGACAATTGTATTTCGAGCCCTCTAAGACTGGTGGCCCGCAACCTTCCCCGTGAGGTAAAACGGGTATGAAAATGAATGAATAAATTATTTAGTCTTGAGCGCTGCGTAACTTAGATTGGCTTTGTGGTCTATAGCAGCGTGGTCCAACTGCTTTTGACCTACGAGCCATTTTGCAAAAACGTGACAACTCGAGCGCCACTTCCAATAAAATGATATATAAAACAACAGATTCACAACATTTAAAACTAAAAAAGGGAAGATATTTGAGTGTTTCATTGAAATCATTACACAATAGCAAAGAGCAATTTATTACAAATGTCTATCAGTGGGATGCCAGTGGTCGAGGCTTCTCTGACCCTATCGTTCCTTTATCAATACTAGTGTTAGTGGTGTAAGTCGGAGACTATCATACGGTGTTTGGTCTGCCATTCGAATTCTGTTTTTAAATTTGACTTGCTTCATCGCAGGTAGGAAATGTACTCTCACACACGTATGTGTTTCCAAACATCGAGTGCATTATTAATGCGAAATCTTTCAGTTTGAGAAATCTTTCTTTGCTTACTAATTTTCAGAAGCTCCCTGCAGTCTATAACACCCTTAACATTGTACATTTTTATTAAAAAATATTATGCTTGTTCTAATTAAAATTACCTATTGTAGGGATGGGCGAGTAATTTGGCTCGAGGGCCACTTTGCAGAGATGAGCGGACTGTGATATTTTACGACCCAGATCCAGTCCTGATTTTTTAAGCTTTAGTCCAAGTCCAACCACAATTTTTTTCAAATGCAAAGTCCAAATCCAAATGAAGTCCAAAATATTTGAAAAATGCAGCCTTTTCACAAGAGAAATGTTGCATTTCTTTTCCATTAACTCAGTCCAAATCCAGTCCGGATCCAAAATGTTGAAGTGATTTACAGTCCGGATCCAATCCAAATTCAACAAAATTTGTCATAGTCCGGATCCAGTCCAATCCAAGTCCAGTCCAATGCTCATCTCTGCCACTTAGAGAAGGTCACGCTTAGCGGATAGAAATACAGATTTATTTGGTGATACTGACTCCGTTGCCTCAGACGTACCCTTCAAGACAACGAACGCCATGGCACCGAAATAACACAGGTTATCCAGGCAAGTGCCTCATTGGAGGTTTAGCGGAGGGACGTACCTTCAAATTTGATCGTAAAATAAATAAATAAAACAAAACGGTGCACAGAAAAGTTATTGTTCTTGTACAAATGCACTTCATCCAGTGCAAGCAATTCAGTGAGACAAATGAAACCTCACACGCTTTCAAACAAATTTCAGACTTGATGATTTTTCCTGAATGCTTCCGCGGGCCACTGAAAATGTTGTGGCGGGCCACATGCCGTCCGCGGGCCTGTAGTTGAACTACACTGGTCTATAGAATATGTTTTTGTACAGATAATTTCTGCCTTGAGTTGTGTTTGATTACTTTTGATTTTAGCAACAAAACCACTTTTGACATTTGTTACGACCTTACGTTTGAATCTAGAATTTCGCATAAATGTTCAAGAAACTATTCTCCACGTGGGAGATGACCAAGGGATCAATCAGAAAATGTTTTAATAAAAATCGATTCCACGCATGAATGCTTTGAATAGAATGTAATACATAATAAGATTCCACAACAATGCATGAAAATCATCATGGTGCCTATTTGCAAAATAAGGTGATAGATATGATGCTGGCAATTATAGACCTGTTCTCTCGCAGCCAAATATCTTCCAACCACTTAAGCATTAGATTTTACCCTGTATTTCACCATTTGTTACCGCCACTGACAGCCAGTTTCGAATTAAACCCCTACAAAGCACTGACATGTGCGTACTTTTACTCAAACAGATTACATCATATCAAGTAAGCAAAGACACCTCAGTGTTTTCAGCGTTATTATATCCATCTACGGCGTGCGACCGTGAATAGTAAGACTGCTGGTGAATCGGTAAACGAATCACACCATACAAGTGAAGTGGGGCACATCTTTTCAAACCCTTCTCCGTAACCAACGGGCAAGGAGGAGGTCCGAGCCCGTATCTATTCTTTGTTCACGTCGATTAACTCTCAGTCCAACTGAGGACAGCTAGACCATAAAATGCACTGTGGATAATACGCTTCTGAATCGTCTACCGTTTGTTGATGATACTGTGTATATGTGTTTGGTAGCCTCAGTGCTCTCAAACGTCTTTTCAATATTTGTTGTATTATACTCCTGAAGATGAAATTATTTTCAATTAAGGCAGCAGGTGTACTGTTTACCCCCAAAAACTTTAAATAGCCTGCAACATCAGTTGCTTCGCTAAATGGCGTAAGTGATAAATTTGCCGACCACGTCCACTATCTTGGTGTACTACTACACTTCATGTCTCACTGAAGGATGACAATGACACTCACAGGCAAATTAAATCATTCCATTGTGCAGCATACAAGCTCAAAGACACCTACCTTTGATCAGTGCTCTACTGCAGTTGATGTTTCGTGCGTATTGCATGCTAATTGTGGTGCAGATGCACACAGCTATAGTATTAAACGCTTCCGCCTTGCTTACAATAACAGTGCCTATCGAAGCGTTCGCCCATATCAATTTACTCATCTCGTCAGGACATTTGATGCCTTGATTAGAAACAGTGCGTATGCTTCGTGCAACGATGCGCATCTTTTTTACCGATTCACTTCAAATGTCCGATGTATTTTGCAAATCTCCATTTTTCTCGCACTATGTAACGCTTACGTATGACGATAACCAAATGCAGTACTTGCTGGTCCTATGCTTCAGTGTTCTTTTTTCTTCAGTATTGCCTACGTACAATAACGGACACCTACCCTAACTGAGGTGCGTTGTTTAAAAGCACTCATGTCCCCTTGTGTTCTTCTAATTAGTACGATATGGGCCTTGTTCACTTATTTTTTTATTAAAGCGTTTGGTTGAGACACATCGTCCATATAACAGCTGCAGTCAGAAGAACGCAAAGGTACAAAAATACTTAAGCACAACACAGGGTAGGTGTTGGTTGGTAGGCTACACCCAGTCAATACTGAAGAGGAACGAACACTGAAGCAAAGCACCAACAGTATCTATTACATTTGGGCATGGTCATGTACAAGCAGTGACGCAACTAGAAGTTTCAGCCAGGGTGGGAAGACTTAGTGGAAGTGGCCCACTAGCAGGGACGCCGGAAAGGTGTGTACGACGGGGACATTGCACCCCTGACCTTTCATAAGTGGGGCAATGGGGGCAGAGTGCCTTTATATAAAAGTATCATAGGTAATTTCATGGTTTATCAAGATCGAATTGAAACAAATTTATTGCAGCTATTCGTGCACCCAGAAACTTCAGAATGGTTTTNTATAATTTCTGGTATTATTTTTGAGGTCAATATCGTTGCCGATCAGAAGCAAGCATAATTGGTAGCGTTGCTTTTTTATAAGTTTGCATTGCCCTCCACTGCTTTTCAGACCCCCCTGCCCTGCCGCTGTTCCGGCGTCCCTGCCCGCTAGCCAACACTCAGAAAAAGAGTTGAGAAACGATTGTGGATCCGGATGTCGATGTCCAATACTAACGCCCGAGATCGCCGAAAAAAAAACTTCCAATAATGCAAAAAAAACAACTACCTGCTGAAAACCAACCGAATACAAAATACCAAAGCACAAGCTAAGTGGGGCCCCAGTTTTTACATTTAGCTTGCCAGGGGGCCATGCGCACCCCTGCCCCGTCAGTTACGCCACTGTGCATAAGCGTTAGATGCTGAGAGAAAAATGGAGATTTGTAAAAAGCATCAGGCAGATGAAGTGAGCGGATAAAAATGCAAGATGAAGATGCGTATGTGTCTGAGTCAAATAGGCCAACAAAAATGTAAATCTTTATAGATAGATATCTTTTGAATCTTTCAAATCGTGGTTTTAACCACAGAACACAACACAGTAGCCTACTGCATGAGTGTCAATTGGCATTGCTACTGACAGTGCTTGACAAAAAATGTAAGTCTGTGGGCGGGCACTGCTGAACCACTCACTAAATTTGGCAAATTGCGAACAAGAATGCCGCTAAAGCAGTATTCACCGAGTTAGAAAGCGCAAGTGAAGTCACATGGTTTGGTAACCACGTATGAAGTGTTATTCTTTCAAGCAGAAAGATAAACAAATACGATAAAAATCACCGTTTCACTACTGCTTTGCATGATCAATATTAGGTCAACGGTGAGCCACAGTTTGTTTTTCCACCAATCCAATTTACTCACTATGCGATGAGAGCAGTGGAGTGGAACGACATGGGATAAAGAGACACTACGATTCGTGGTAACTGCTGGCCACAGACTGTAACCCTAAGATGGTGTTTTGCTGCTTGCTTACATTGTTCATTTTTCTGATTTCACCAGGTTGATAACTTCACAGGAAAAACATATTCCCGTTCAGGTTGCTACAACTGACCTCTCATACCGTTATACAGCTATCAATTGCCTGACGTAAATTGCGTTCTGGTTATTATCGCATAAACGGTTTTGCTTGCCAGTGTATGTAGTGTAGCAGTCACGCTAGTGCGACCGCTACCGGGCCGCACACGCTTCAGTAGCCTAAGTTGTGATACTTCGAAGCTTGCCTATATCTATGAAGCCCGTGAAGTTCTTCTAACCAGACAAATAGTAAACTAGGAGTATAATGCTCAATAAACCTTGCCATACATGCCGTGATGCAGTGGTGTTTGAATTTATTTCCAGTTTAGTCAGTAATATCTGTCGTACTGTATCGCTGCTAGGCCATTCACTTTTCCTATACGTGTATGATTTATTAAAGTTTCGACATATTTCTTCAACACTACCGCCCACGGTGCAGCATCAAAAATACCACCAATGACTATCTGATTCAATAACTGCAATTCTTCATTTTAGATCTACCTACATACCATCAGTCAACTCTGTGTGCACAAAAGAACACTACCGCGATTGTTTTCAAAGACATTCTTACTGTCAAAAGTTTGAAAGGCAGTTTCCTTTACAATGTAATGACTAAAACATGTATGAATACGGTCTGAGTTTTATAATGTTTAAAAGCCGGCCAAGATAAAAGTTGAAAAAAGCTTTTGCTGCAAACAGTCGTTCTGTAAAGAATGATTTCAAAAATGTCTAAAAAGAATTCTGTGGAGAGATAGTTCTGTTGAGAATGAAGATTAAAAATTTCACCGAAGCTGTAGCTTAACATTGTCCACAAATGCCCAAAATTTTATCACGTTTTGTGTTTCACACAAAGTCTTTGCCTGATTTACAAACACTGTAAAATCTTAGAAATCTTTCTCAGTTTTTGTTATCTATGAAAAGTATATGAGACAGAGATTTTCTTAGATCTAGTGCTTTAAGTGAAACTCCAATATAAAATTTTAGTACCAACCTCAGAACTCAAATTATCTGTAATGTAAGCCACACATGTTATCCACATTCATTTAAATTAAGCAATTTATCGCTAGTACAGCAGTACGTTGCCTCTAATATGTTACAGTTGTTTGCTAGAGACAGTGCATCAACTAGTACAAACAGTTGCAGTTATGAAATAAAAAGCCGTTTAAAAATTAATATTTGTCGATGACATCCAATTGTTTGCACGACAGCACGCCTGCTTATGGCATGCTGAGCATTGTGGTCACAACCGTATATCACTTCTCTGCAGTTTACTTGTACTGTAGACTGAAAACATCAGCGATGGTCACGTTTCTCTCTTACTTTTTAATTCTTTGACAAAGTTGCATGGGCCACCTGCTGCATTGATACGATGCTGGGTGCTGCAACAAGGCAGGGCATTTTGAACCTTCAAAACTGTTTGTGTTTTTTTACGATCACGGTACTGGCGGTTTAAATTAGCTGATGGGGAAATTTAATATATTTAAACTTTGGCCATGGTCAAGCACAGGCAAACAAAATGTATTCAGGACGAAGTTAAGAAAGCAATTGCGTTCCAGCTTTTAAGCACAAATTACAAAAAGATAGAAAATTGTCTTTCAAATCCAAAACAGTTTGCACTTGACTGGAGTTCCTCACCAAAATTACAGCGGTTTAAATACAATGTTGGCTCGCAAACTTGTGATTTTTATCTTCTGTGTTTTTACTTTCCATGGTCAGGAAGAAATGGAGTAAACATAAAGACAATTTGTTGTGTATCTTTCACGAATTTTGGTTAGCACAATCAGTGCAACAGCATGGATTTTCTCCTGTGGAGGCCAGTTATTCTATGTCGCACAGAAGACAGATGTTTCAGCTCTGTGAATGACTTGTGTTGAATGATGTTATTTGTTCACCACATGCAATTTACACTACTTCATGCACTTCTGGTAGCAGAACGTTAAGATCACTCCGGAGATAACATTTGCAAAGCTTATACTGCATACAAGTGTTTTGGCGCAGGTTAAAAGTTGTTCAGTGGCTTGTTCCCGAAAAACAACTTTTGCGTTGAAGTACTTCTTCTTTGCAAAGATGCAACCAGCCGAACATTTCGAAGAATGAAAATGTTCGAAAAATGCTGAAACGCTACAAAGTATAAATTAATGAAGTTCGCTCAACTTTCAAACATTTTGCTAACTTTGCTGGAGAGCAAAAAATTCCCGGTTTGCTTCTCTGAAGTCATGTTTCCATGTCAAGCCTTCGCAGGTCATTTCACAAGATTTAATAAATCCTTAATTACGTTTGTACGTTTCCGGGGAAACGTAAGAGGCGCAAGGGCGATGTTGCCAAAATCAGCATTCGCGTATGAAATTGCGCCGATAGAACGGCCCTTTTAGGTCCATAGCTGGTGAACATGAGACTGTTTCAATTTGTGCGGCTTTTCCTTTGATCTGTGTGGGAAGCCGTTGTGGTGAACATTGACATCCTATCTTCATGTGTACGTATTTCAAGCGAACTGCTGCTGCGCATGGCTAGCAAACGGTTATAACACTGCGACAGCTCCTTCTATCACTCCATCTGATCGATTAACCGTTCGTTTAAGTTTTCCCGTATAAATGTAACATGGACAGCAGCCAAGCTAGCAAAATATTTTAAACTTACCTGAGACGTTTGTGTCACGTTTTCTTTTCTCGCTGTTTTCCTTTCGGAACAGCTGATTTTGAACATTGAGGTTATTTTCTAATTCTTGACAGGTTACGTCGATAGCATTTACAGTGCAGCGAATCACTAAAAAGCAGAAGCTGTTTCGTTAAAAAGGTTTAGGTCAAGTCTGATGATGCATGCCAACATGCAAGAAAGCTCAAGTGAAATCATTGCAGAAAAGTCGTTGAGCTTCGACAAGTGCTGTACAGGACCATTCGGGAACAGCATTCCTCGAATTCTCCGCCACAGGCCCCGTGACTGATAGATTACGCCTAGCTTATTTTTTATATTCTCACTTTGCCACATTCCAGCAAATCTTTACAAGCTTTGTTTAAACTGGGTGGTCGCGTGAATGAAATGTAGCATACAGAGACCATGCGTAATCGTCGTGACTACAGCCTCTGGAACTTTTGTGTGCCGACAAGAGCAGATACAATCGTTTAGTTTACTGTAAGTTACAAGTTTTACAAGAGCTCTGGACAACATCGTGCCGTGACATTTATCAACAAAAAGCTCTTGCCAAGTGCGTCACCAAGCGGTGCTTGACAAACGCTGCGAGAGCTGCTTTTTTGCCGTGAGATCGACAGAAATCCACTTCATCGACTCGTTGCCGCATGACCCTGTTTGCAGAACTGGCGATAACATCGTTGAAACGTTCGTGACCAGAACGTGGGGTCGACCGAGAATTGCGGTTGACCTTTTGACCAGCAAATCAACCGGAACTGTTGTTAGGAAACAGGCGTTGTTTGATTTTTAAGCTTGCATGCATCGGATTACTGCTTGCTGTCAAAATGAACGGAATAAATATTTCACTTCTTTGCTCCATTCCTGTTATTGTCAAGAAGATCTGCGAAAGATCATTGCTCAAAGGGCAAAGGTGAATAAAAAGAAAGTCATAATTTTTTCCTCATAACAAACAGTCTTGAACAAAAATCTACTGCTGAAACGCTCACCTCGTATAAAGTATTCATAAGTATGGTTGAATTGAGCTTCCCTCAACTCGATTTTTCATGCAAGGGACGTTTGTACAGCATTTATATACTGGACCTGTTGACAAGGGCCACTGAGTGTTACGCAACCATGATTTATTCAAAGGAATAATGCACTCTTGAACGGTGGTTATACTAGTTAGAACCTGTCAACCAAAATACTCCTCAAAAAATCGAAAATCAGCAAACACGCCAAAATCCAACGTCGTTTTAGATTGAACTTCTAGGAAACAAACAACAATGAAGCAATCACACTACGACTCCCACTCTGATGTAACAGACCATGTACTGCGATTCAGGCTTTCAGATACTAATTCGTGCAATTTGAACTGCAAAATTGCCAGACATCAAAAGAACTGCCAGGCATGGCATAGGTTACGAGGTGCCGCAGTAAAGATTTTAAGCGTCAATTAAATGCGTTCACTGGGTACTTTGCGGTGTACTGTACCATAAGCGTATCCAGGGGGGCCAAAGGGGCCATCCCCCAAAAAATGTTTAGAAAATATAGTCATTTTTTGCTTTGAGAAGCGTTTTTCTAAACACAATAGTGTTATTCGCTTAAAATCAAGCATTTTGTCCCCCCAAAATTTTGGGCTGGCTACGCCACTGTACAGTTTCCACTGGCGTCAGAAAAGCTATAAAAGGTGGTGGGCATTATTAAAGTTCGAAATCGAGATTCAGACAATCTAGAGATTTACATGAAATTCGTTTTGGAAACCAGAGTGAAACAGACGATCGTAGTAAAATTTGAGAGTATTTCAACACANCGTTCACAAAAATGCATTCTCTGCTTTCTGTTAAAGGTCAACATTTAATTGCTATGGAATGAAACCAAGAAAAACAACTGCGTTAAGTTGATCGCTTATCAGCAAGGATACAAGCTTGACTATCTTTATACTTATTGCAAACGGGGAAACCTCTCCTGTCAATATTGCAAACCGATAAAGTTAATTAAAAAAATTGTTCTATTTAATCTGAAAGAACGAATTGATCCTGAGATATTTTCATATCAAAAAACAATTTCAAAGGATCAACCGCTCTTTCTTCATTTTGGCTTTTTCTCAGATAAAGGAAAAAGATATGCGAATCGCAGATCCGTGGTCTAAATTCTTGACTACGTGCAAAGGAAGCTGCAGCCCATACACTCAAAGCAAGCGCCGAAACGCCGTTGTATGAAAGATGTGAAACTCCATCAACAACAGGTGCTGCGCGACTGCTACCAAGCGGAATCCAAGTGTCATCGGGCGTGTCAGGTTATACCGGTAAGCCTGTCCTCATCAATATTAACGTCTAGGCGATAATTTCAAAAGCGGCCACACCAAGAAACGCCGTGCTACGTGTCAACAAACAACCCGGCGTGAGTTCACGCGAACCGCTAGTGGCTTTTGCGCTCTGCGAACCGAGAACGCAAACAGTTCTTGTGTTTCGGATGAGTGCCTGCGGACAACTTGTCACACGTGAACACGGAAGAGCTAACCGAAAATGAGTGTACTGTGAGCTGGTGATTCGCGCTAGCAACCGGCAAGCTGGTACACGTCCAGTTATGTTAACGTACAGTATATCAGCCCGGCGGTCCCTACGAGCTACACAGGAAATGATTTAGCGCGACTTTCCAACACACACCAGATCGAAGGTCGGCTCATTGGGCGTTTTTTCATGATCAGATTCCGTTTTGTCTGGTACTTGTTTCTGCAAACACTGAAACTCAGCTTGGGTACTTCGCACGAGCTATTAACTTGAGCGCTTCCTAGTTATTTCGTCGAAATGCAAGTGATGAAAACGGTTCCTGACAATTTTGCTACAAGCTCCACCATGTTGATGTCACAAGCATCAAACACTGCCTATTATTCGTCTAATGTTCTACAATAGCTTCTTACGTTCCAGCAAAAGTTTTCCCTGATTTACCGAAACTAACAATCTACTACCCTCAGAAAAGGCATAACTTGTTTTCAATGTTAGTAGCTGTTCTTGAAAACGAAGCTTGGAAAAGCAACAACTCTCTGGAATTTTTTCGCAAATCACAATTTGCTGTCACTCAACCATGAAGAGTTTGCAAAAACGATTGTTCATGAAATATTTTGACGGTGAATATCACCTGCCCAGTGGCGTAACTGACGGGGGCAGGTGGGCGAACCGCCTCCACTGACAAACTGAATGTAAAAACTGGCCCTCTTTAGCTGATATTTTGGCATTTAGTATTCTTTTGGTTTTCAGTAGGTTGTTGTTTTTTTGCGTCTTTTGAGGTGTTTCGTTTTTTTTAGCTGGTATAGACATCCATGATATTTGGATTCACTATTATTTCTTACCTTTTTTTTGAGTGTTGGCTTGTGGGCTTCTTCAGCTGAGTTTTGCAACCCCTGGCTCAAACCTCTCGTTTCGCCACTGCACCTGCCATCTGCACGTGCTTTTCTTGGATCGCAATTTAAAGTTGAGGTGATAGGATCTGACGTGACGGAAAAACTTGTATAGTTGTAACTTGCTTTGAATCGTTCCCAGGAGATCACACAACGAGGCGGTAAATTCGCAGTTTGAGAATGTCACTGTTGAAGTGTTGAAGCCACTCTTGTTTTTGCTTGCGGCTGGTGCTGTGGTGGAAGCGTTGAAGGTCCAGCAGATGCATTTCACTCTGTACAACCTTACTTGATGTTCTTATAATGACCTCAGCCAGAGAAAATTGTTGCTGGTCGTAACGAAAAGATATCTGTTCGATAAAGTTTCTTGGAACCAAAATTAAAGGTTGAACTGATCAAGGATGTGCACTAAAGACAAGAATTTTGCGATGACATTCATTCCGAAAAAAACGTTTTTCCGTCATTGAAGAGAAGCGCTGTGTTTAGTCAACGCACCTTGCCATTCCTACCTTAGTATGGCACAATGGAACATACGATATAATAAGTTACACAGCTCTAATTGTTTACCAACTCGTAGACAAAGTGGATTTTTTCCAATACAAGCTTCATCATTTTTATAAAAGACCTTACGCGCCCAGTAACTTTAGACAGTTTTCTTTAATCGAGTGACATGAAGGAAAAACATGGAATTGCAATGAAACAAATCTATATCGTTTCAAAGTATGATCGTTTTTTTCATTGACTCAACTCAACTTGTTGCTGCTTGTTAGAACAAGTGTGGACTTCTTGCAATTATTGAAAACTTTAGCTTCATAACATTTATTCCGTGTACTTTATGAACACCAAACAAACACAGATCAGTCTGCGCCATATCCCATAAACCCAAACACTAAAAAAGGCCATAACTGTCAATGCTTTTTTTCAGTTTGTTCATATTTTTTATTTTACCCACCAACCCAGCGTGGTCGTTTGTTGGTCAGTTAAAATTGCATTTTTCAAACTCACGATGACAAGCGAGATGTTCCGGTAAATATGTTGTGTGCTTTGTTCAACTGACATTTGAAACATTTTGATGAAATGAAGGCGGGTGGGAATATTTGGGTCAAAGCTGGTCATGTGAATGTTGTTTGAACAGGCCCGTATCCAGCTTGGGACACCAGGGGGGCGAAGAGTTTTCTGAGAGGGGCCACAATTTTTTAAACTATGTCCAACAGCATTGAACTATGTCCAACAAATTTCTCCAGGGGGAAAATTTTTCCAGGGGGGCGAAGCACCCCTGCACCACCTTTAGTTACGGGCCTGTTATTGCATGAAAGTAGCGTTTCATATAAGTGTAAAAGGCAAGCTTTTTAATGACTTGAAACGTAGACCGCATGCAGTTAGAAAAAGGGTTTGCAAAAGATTGTATGAATACGAATGTGTTAATGTATGAATGCGAATGTGTTTTCGAATCTGAGCCGAAAAGAAACAGAAGGGGGAAGCTGATTACGTCAAAATGTATTTCTCCTTGTCTCCTGTCAATCAGGAATCAATTAATGCGAGATGAAGCAGCGATGCAGTTTTCGGAATCGTGAAGTCAATGGTGAAAATCAATGGTGTTTTTATTTGTCAAAATGAAAAGTGCTGAGAAAGCAAACCACGTTGAGCATGACCTGCATGTGCGGAAGCTCCATAAACACTTGGGTCGATGTGTCATATTTCTGCTAATTTGCTAATGCATCGTGAACGTCAGGATTAATTTTTTGAAACATGCGAATCCTTTTACCGATTTCCCATTCCCGTCCGAATACTCCTCTGGGCCTGATACAAACGGAAGTGTGCGCTTGGCACAGTTTCTAACAAAAAAATTGCATCGACGACAAGAAATGTTGGGTATGAGCAATTGAGCATTGAAGTCTGCGCCTTTTATAGGTCATTTTGGAGCGGTTTATGGTGTGAAGATTTCTGATCTCTCATCAAAACCAGCATCAGCAGGTAAATCTTATCGCTGCTGAAAAAAGGTTTACTTAAATGAAATCTATGATGTTATTGAAAAAGTATGAAACACGTTTGCTTGTTTCATTTTTCAGATGCAAGCATATGATTACCAAGAAGCTTCTTGATCACCTTGTTTACCAAGGTCACCTGAAATCGACGAATGAGATCACGATGTGCAGTATGCCCACACTGCTATAGTACCTTCCTGTGACGTGAGAAATTAGCAATTTGTGGTGGAAATCCGCTTCACTGCAGGTCAGTCAGTGGAATATTGTAAATACAAAGTTATCGCCAAAGCGTCTCGAGAGACATTTTTTAAAATATCAGAATTAGGTTGAGAATTCTTTTCGCCTCATTCGGATGAAAAGTTCAAGTAGGGCGTGGCAGGTTGAAGGCAAGAATAGCGAATATGTTTCGCTGTTTCCGCTTAACCGCACTGACAGCTAGTAAGTATCCTTGGGCATAGCTCAAGAGGATTCGTCACCTATATACACATATACGTCGGTGCGTGGGCTGAGCTATTACATTTACACTGCGCTTTTTCGGCAGCACCAAGACAGGATTTTGAAAATGGCACGGCTTCAAATTACCACGTCGTGGATGTTATTACATGCATATCACTGGGACCGCTGAATCGATGTGGATCGATGATAAACAAACTACATCCTTTGCCTGAATAAGTTGATGGGGTTTCGTCATCGAGACATTCGGTGTTTGACGTGATTTCACTGAGATAAGGTTTTATTCGCTGTTATAGTTTTTCAAACTCTGGATGTTTTCGAGACTCTCGAAGAATCGACCGACTGTCAGTATACTTCCTTCTGCTGTTATTCGATTCATCCCGCTACTACTTCGAGCAACTTCCTCCAAAGTAAAGTGATAAAATGAAATACATCAGAGAGTAGATGCTTAATAAAAAATCGATTTCCCTTTCAAGAACTCATCACAAACGTACAGAAATTTTATTCAACCGCAATAAATATTTTCAGCCATTGCTGTAGTTGTATAGACAACTTTCGTTTTATACTATAGAGCATGCGCTTTCGTCTGCTTTATACTGAGCAATGCTTCTATCAGAAACGTTTTTATATACATTAAATCGTTTCCTTCTATCGCAAAGTAAATCAAAAGTTAATTCCTGGTAAAATTAACAAAGTGGTTTGTAGTTGTCAACAACAGGTGATTTAAAATCGTGGAAATTGACTTGATTTAGAGTTCGGAACGAATTCAAGTCAACAACAAAGCGGACAAGAAAAAAGAATCTGAAGTGATGTGTGTAATGTAAAGATTCAGTGTGCATATCAAGGCTTTGCAAATACAGTACTTTGCACGACAAAAAATATAAACGTTTCAAGTCGAATGGCGACAAGGACTTTTCGCGTTCATATTTCTCATGCTCGCGTGACAGGCTGGCACGCACCACCATACTGCAATCTAGCAGCCAATTTGTCTAAACTCCTAACATTTGTTATTTCAAAGGCTTATAGCTTAGCTTCACCTCAAACTATGGTCACCTGAAACCTTGAAGGCATGTTTTACAAGTGATACTTGCTCTTGTGACGTGGTTCTCTATCATACTGAAATGTTTGGAAACACTTAGATACGGTCAAAATTTGGTCAATTCGACAAAATAATTTGCAGATTGCCCGGATGGTTTGGTATCTAAAATCGAGTTCAGCCGTGTCCAACCCAAATGGCTTACTGAACCAAAAAGTATGTCACTATCTTTACCAAGGCCGCATAATGACATATCATTGAGGGCCGCACATTGCATGACTTGCTTTGATCTTAGCAAACTAAATTTAGCTTAAACGAATATACTGAAAGTCTTCGAATCCTAACTGCAATGGTCAGTAGCGTAGACAACCCAAACATTTGGAGGTGCAAAAAATATAGGGGAGTAAAATCTTTGATTTTAGGGGAATAACACCATTTTGTTTGGGATACCGCCTCTCAAAACACAAAGTGAATTTGAGGGTCAATGGCCCCGTTGACCCCCCCCCCCTTGACTACGCCTATGGCAATGGTAACAGACGTGATAAAGTGCCACTGAGGACCACCTGCATCAAAAATGTCAAATTCAAAATTATCAAAACAACAACAGGTTGTCAGTATGTGGGATACTTTTACTACAGCGAAAATCTAAACTGGGCCGCACAAAACCCTCGACTGGGCCGCGGGTTGGACATGGCTGATCTAGTTTAACTCATAATTTTCCCCTAAACTTCATCAGTTACTTGTTCATTTTTCTCAGCGCAACTGCAGTTGTGGACCCGCATTTTACGAATCAACTCGCAAATAACCTATTCATTCATTGATGTATTCAGGAAACAAACGCACAAACACAACAAAACTCACAAACAAACAAGATAAATTAAACAAGCAAACACATAGAATAGAAATATAATCAAAATTGTATTTGCATCTTCCCGGGGTACCTAATAATATCCAGGTGGTTTTCTAGTTAGGTCCCCCACAAGCCTAATGATACGATAGTGTTATATTAATGAGGTTTAAGGTTTGTACCATGAGAAAGGTTTATTATGATAATGAGGAATACTAAAGGTAGCATATAATTGACACGGGTTAATATTGGTTTAGGAAGTGTAACTTGCATTTCTTTTTGAAAACATAGAAAGGTTGTACTTTCAAATTTTGATCTAAAGATTCCCAAATCTTGACTCCTATATAATAATCAAAATCAAGAAATCTTTCATTGATTGTAAGGGTTTGACTCTAATGGAACAGAACGCCAGTGTTTCTCTTTCATCAGCGTCAAATCCTTACAACAAAGTATTGAATATTTTGTGCTGGAGACTTATAACCTTTTGCAAAAATCAAGAACTTATCAAATTCGCTGTGATCAGAAAACGTTCGTTGAAATGTACGACCGTTTCTTTACCAATGTGTTGAGCGCTACATGAAAACACAGCTACAGTCGACTAGTGAAGCTTTACGCTTCTGTGCCTACTTTTAGAAAACTTTTCATCAGTGAAAGGTAGAACGACAAAGAACTGTCGGATGCAAGGTCATGTGAAATTTTTCTCTAGTTTAGACAATTGACAGCTGACTGATACGAGTACTCAGGTTTTGCGCTTAAGGTAATGTGATGGTTTATTGCTTCCACTGGACTGCTGATCTCTTTATCTCCAACAGTTCACTCAAGTGTTGACCTTTTATGCGCAACTCGTAGGCAGGAAAAAATCTACTGTATATGGATAACAGGCAAGCGGATTTGGGGACATGAGCACTTGAGCAGTGTAGTTTACATGCAGTCGATTAGAAACTCGACTGTTTAAGACCTGCTTTTTATACCGGGCCCGATATCTGGATTCTTTTCAACCCATTCAGCCTCGCCGTCTGTGCAAATCACTGAGCAGTTTTTCTTCGAAGTTCAGTTTTCTTGTTTTTCTGTTCCAAGTGGTCGTTAACACAAGTCTATCAACTTTTCCGGTAATTCGGTATTGGTGCCATCAAGTTTTTTCAAACCCGTCTTATAAGTCAAACTAAATATGTTCACCTATATTTTGTGATTACGTCAAGGTTTGCTAAATCTGGTTTATAAAAAAACAAATGATTCCTTGCTGCTGCCGTGTCAGCGCCCTTTAAATGGCGAACATACTAAACATTAACTCAAAGTTGCGTTCTTTGACGCTTAGAAAAGAGACATGTCGACGCTGTCGCGATACTGTGGCAGAACGTGCTCATGCAAAATGCGAAAAATTTGTGATCGCGATAAATATGAACAAACCAAGAGATGTCAAGAGGCAAGCTTTTTCATAAATAATTCATACCTGCCTGGGAAGGATTTGTATGTCAGAAGAAAACGCCTCCATCCCAAAAAACAAATTCATTGGTTGCTTGCAAGCTGAAATATTTTTCTGGGACCGAATTGACCACAAGCTTTTTCTCAGTAAAATAAAATCTCTCAGTGTGACTAGTCCAGGATATTTAGGCCAGAGTTGGATCAGTTATGTGGCTACAGTTTTAAAGTGCAAATACTCCTTCAAACTTTTAAGTTGCACACCAACTACTCCGTGTTGAGAGCATCAAATCACAAGTACGCTTAAATGCAATTAATTATAAATCGCATGTTTTACTCGTTTTCAAGATACTTTGATGGTTTGCACATCAAACATGAACGGTAGAAAAACACGGATTTTAGTACCAAGATAAAATTTTGTAGCCATCGAATGCGACAAAAGTTGCATTTTAGGGTGACATTTTCATGAGAGTAATCCGTAGCAGTAAAGCTGGTTCTCAAACCATATAATTACAAGTAAACCGCATGAAAATGTGTACTTTTAACTACATTCAACTCAATTTCCAATAGTAATTGACCCAACTCTGACCTACACTAGATTTAGATTCATGTTTGTGAAATCAATAGATTCACATATGTGAGACTTTTTCAAGTACTGCTGTAATGATTACGTTTTAACAGTTATGGTACGCCATAACATGTTCATGCAACCAATATTGTTTCGCATTTGATCATTTGTGTCATGGGATTTTAATATTTAGACTTGTAGAACCTTCAAGTAGGCTACTGCCATCTGTTTGCTGCTCTGTACCTAATTTCCCATTGCATATGTCTGCCGTCAGACTGAAAACAACATCCATGAAGAAAAGGTCATCATTCAAACCCTCGGGCTTCACGCCAGATTCTTTGATTTTTTCGAAAAGGGAAGTAATGTGTTCCTAAGCCTGAATGTAACAAGAGCTTTGTTGCTTATGTTGGTCCTACCTTCATTCACTTCTTTTCCGAGAATTCTCCAGGCGGACCTGTGTGTAAGAATAGAGATTGCGCAGAACTTGCGTGAAAAGTGGTGAGCGTCGTTGTAGGCCTATTTTTTAATATCATTTTTTGCGAGTAAGGCTGTGTTGTTTGTCTCGCTACAGCACCGTTGTGGACAAAACATCTTTTCATTGTAACCGGTCGGCAATGCGTTATGCTTAAGAAACATTTTCTGACACAAAACAAATAAGCAATGTCTTTCGCTTCCAGCAACTAATTTATGGTCTAGTTTGCTATTTGTGTAAAAATGTTTGGACTGTAACTTGCAAATTTTGCCTATTGTCCACTAAATTCTCTGTGTTGTTTTGGAAGCAATGAAACGTTTGTTCAAATTGAGCAGAAATTAGAGGTCTAGTTTTCAACCTGGCGCTCAGAGATTTCAAAGAAGTCACGTGACCTGCTGAGAATTGTAAATGATCCTGGGCAGAAGATCGACAATAACGCTAAACGGTTTCAAATGCGACTATGGCATAAATTGGAACTCTGTAAGTAAATATTGCACGAATCTGCTACTTTAGCACGTTTTGTGTGAAAACACAATGATTTTGCACAAAAAATCTGACCGAAGTCCATCACACGTAGCTCACAGATATGACAAAGTTAATAGAAGGCATTAGCGAAACTTCAGGATAATTTGTGTTTCTGCTTTATTGTTTTCAATAAGGTTTTGCAGGATTTCTAAATTTTACTTTGTCTCAAAACTGACATTTATAGAAAACATCCTTTCACGAGGCTTTTAACAAGTGTACCGCAGACCTTCAGTGCTTGGTGTGCTTGATTTCGTTCTACAAGCAATATCCAGTTGTCCAATCTGGATATCAAAACCTGTTTAGCAAAATTTTAATCAAAAATGAAGTTCAGCTAACTTCCTCGACAGAAATGAATCTCGGCAGTGTTTCTAACACAGCGAGAAAATGTCTCAACCTATACTTGCGCCAAAGGCTAACTGCGTGCAAAAATCAGTGAAAAAAGGGCGGTTCGGTCCTGCCAAGCACAAGAACTATAGGTATTTTGTCGATGATGAAATCCATTTGAGGTATAAGCGCGTCTTGCTCTGTCGACGATACACGCGCTTGTCTCTGCAAACCACATATGCTGGTTGCGCCTACGTGTTTGCAAGCGGACCCACACAGGCGGAACCATATGGGGCTGTTGAATAGCTGGCATTTTTTTGGCGGATTTGCAAGATTCCATTGATAAGCAGATAAAAAAGAGCTCATAAATAGCTTTCAAAGAGGAGGATTTCGTCATCGGCGCAACCCACGCAACCCACGCTCGGGCGAGCAGTTCAACAACGAACTTCAATCCCCATTATTTGGCTTGCCCTGAAAAGGCACTGTTAACTTTGCGGGGGATGATTTTTTAACCCAATGCCAAAGGGAGCTTCCTGCATCATCCTGCCATTTGCTAATGTAAGCACTACTGTTGTCACTAAAGTTGGTTTTGTGGCGCTCTTCGTGTTACGGTTGACTAAGGGTAAAATGTTAGGATTTTAGAAGAAAATTTTCTTAATTCACTTTATTTTCGTGAACGTTCGCAACTTTGTAGGTGAAGCTATAATATTTGTCTGTTGATGAGAATATCCTACGAAAAGTCACGATCATAACTTTATTTCAAAAACTAAACCTATCGTTTAACCTACCCATTGGAAAAATATTGCATTTGTTGCCAATACGGTAATAAGTCAGTCGTTATGGTTTTGTACAATACTACTTCCATTTAGTCCCGTCGCCACGGGGGGGCTTTGGTGGGCTTAGTCCCCCCAAACAAAGCTCCAATCCCCCCAAATTGAAACATGAAACACTATAAGTTAGTGGAATTTTTATCAAATTTGACTGACAAGCCCCCCTGCACGAACGCAAAGCCCCCCCGCACAAACGTAAAGTCCCCCTACTGACGACTTTCGGGCAACGGTTCTGCTTCCATTTTGGTGAGCAGCTCCAAATTTATACGTTTTGCAATTCAGATCTTGAGGGTTACTGGAAAAGGTTTTGGCCATGTGCTCAGTGCGGGCATTGTGAAATCCTATTGTTATGCCACAGTCCTTAAGGCCATCAAATTCTCTCTTTTCCCACCTGTCGTGCCACTCCCCCTAATGTTGGAAAAGGCCGATATTAATAATTTTGTCACTGTAGTATTGCATTGTTTGCCTGTGAGACAAAAATAAAGGTGCTAGTCAGACGCCTTTCTGTAGAACGCACCGTTTTTCTTTTAGTTTGCCTTTGCATCTACCTGAAAATCACGATATTTTTAGCCAAAACGTTTATAACACTAGAGCCAATGCAATTGCATAAAATATGCGATGTTAACTCGAAATTGTTGAGATGTTTGCAATGACTAAGCAATCGGTTCAGCGTAACCGAAAAAATCGAACTAGTCCAGTTATGCGACTAATGTATTTTTACGAGTTCTTCCTTTCTATTTAGGCAAGCTGCTTCTTTTATGAATATATATACAACGTTCCTCCTTTTAACGTCTTTACAATTTATGTTTACTTCATCCAGGACACAAGTGTGGTAAAAGCATTTTAAGATAAGTTGGAAATGTGTGCCGAAGTGTTACTTCGTATCGCAGCTTCTTGGCTTCAACTCTTACTCTTTGAAATAAGAAAATTTGATAAATATGCTTCCAAATTCATCAACATCTGCTTCCTTCTTTTTGCTGGTTTCAAAGTGCGTACTTTGAATGGCAGCCTAAGGATTCTCATTTGGTAAGATCTCATTTGGTAATAAAAGCAAACCTCCTTGGTTTCACTATCTGGGTTGACGCCAGCTCACATTTGAAATACTATATGAGGGCTTGTGGTCTTGGCTTATAACAAGGATGTCACCAAAACCCTCGTACAGCCGAACGGCTACTGAACGAATTGGTTGTGCAAGTAAAGACAGTTTTCATGGTGGCCATGTCGTTATTGTTAACTTTTTTTAATGTTACGCCTTGTGAAATAGAAGTCATAAGCTTGGAGTTTGGGGCTGGCTTACTTAACCTCCATTGCCGACGGGTATTAACACGAACGTTTTGATAAAAGTTTGTTTTAGTGATCACAATCAACAACCTAGCTTTTGGCAAATAACATGGCGCTCTTCTGTAATAACACACGAAAACCTATCGTGATGTCTGCATAAACAATTTGTGAAACATGCCATGCCAAGACTCATTTCATTTACATGAAAAGTAAAGTTATTCAGTATCACAAAGATCACAATCTGCTTTGAACAAGCATAAATCAGCAAACTCCATTTGCTTCTGTTGGTATGCAGAAAAAAAACGCTCTTCGGTCAGTGTTGGATTTTGATAGGTAGAATGGAGGACTGTGTGCTTAAAGCCATGTTGAGGCCTCTTGTTCCATGTGAATATTTTAGACTTTGAATTGACATTGAGACAGAATCACGTAATTTTCAAAGTAGACCTGGTATTTACGAGCTTTAGGGATCCGGTATTTGCCACGCGAATTTTTACAACCACGTAAGCAAATACCGGTAGTCTAATCAAAAAGCGATGCGGTGACGACACCTGCTGGTCATTTTGCTACAAAAGTTGTCTCAAACCAGCCGCGTACCCTACCAAGCTTTCCAAAACAAAATATTGTAGTGAATTCGGCTATTCGCTTCACAGACTTAACAGTTTGCAAATTTCTAACAGAAGCTGTAAGTTAAACAAACTTAAGTCTAAACTACGCCTTTGTGTGGTTGGCCTTTATTTGTGGAGATCCGTGTGCGGCCGCGCGCAACGAACACCCCTAAATCCGGCATTGACTTCAGTAGAATAAAGCAGAATGCGCGAAAGGTGAACAACGTTCTGTAAAGCAGAAATGCGCGTTCTGTAAAAGCAGAAATCGGTAAAGCAAAAAAAAAAGAAATCATAAAGCATTTCTGTAAAAGCAACGTTCTGTAAAGCAGAAATCTGTAAAGCAGAAAAAGCATCATAAAGCAGAATGCGCAAAAGGTGAAGAACGTTCTGGCGTTAGAGCGCGAACTTAAATACATCCACAGCGGTTATGTGAGACTGTATGGTATGATTTTGAATGGTACATATCATTGTGTAAATCTTGAAGCTCTTGTTGGTGACGCCATTGCTTTCTGAAACATAGGTGTAGCCAGGGGGGCAAAGGGACCATGCCCCCCCAAATGTTTAGAAAATATAGTCATTTTGTGCTTTGAGAGGCGTTTTCTAAGCAAAATAGTGTTATTCGCCTAAAATCAAACATTTTGCCCCCCCCC
>JGI24159J19872_10001232_pt1 | contig 27545 bp, 21 predicted proteins | sample Ectturendosymbi4_FD_19872 | JGI IMG/M metagenome (IMG submission 19872)
AAGATTTGTTGCCATGTTATTATTACACGATAAAGACCAACAGTAAAACAATCCGCTCGCAAGTTTGGCAACTTGCCCCTGCAGGCAGTAGCGTAGCCAGACCAAAAATTGGGGGGGACCAAAAAACTTGGTGAGGGACAAAATGTTTGATTTTAGGCGAATAACACTATTTTGTTTGTGATATAACCTCTCAAATGACAAATGACTATATGTTCTAAAAATTTGTCGGGGACATGCCCCCCCTGGCTACGCCTATGCCTGCAGGCAAAGGAGCGGACATGAATGAACTGCAAGCTCAGCACTGCATGACACCAGGACAGTGAACCTGACTCTTGTGCCATGTGAGTGTCGTACCGGCAAATAAACTGTTACTGCAAGAAATAAATCAATTAATCGGAATCGAGCTGCTGACGTCAAATTTTCTAAAAAGTTTTAGTTCTTGGTCCCAATTTCCAGAGAGGGGCAAATGCAGGTGTGTAAATAAAAAAAACGCAATCATAATGGCGGCCACGATGACTTCTTGCTCAACTCCAATTTTGGCTGCACAGAGCATACGGAATGTCGTGCACTTACAGCAGCGAGATTTTCACAAGCGCTTTTGCAGGAAAGTTTTACGAGCAAATGGTTGCTTTGATCCAAAGTAGAAGCTTGGAACTTCACTCAAAGCAAACTTTTAAAACTTGCCAATTCAATGAAAGCAGACTTTTTATTTGCCGGGTTAAACCTGAGCACCATTGTTTACGATAAAAACACCAGACAAATCCACGTTTTATGATTGATACATGCTTCAAAAACAAAGAGCATTAACTATTTACATGTTGGGACTCGGTTGTTGTTTGGACCCCCTGTTAAAAGTCCTGGTTACGCGCCTGTTCCCAACTAAATTACAAACTGCATGCAAGAGATGGAAACCTTAAGAAATCACACCCAACATTTTATACGGAATATTGTTTGTGGAGGAGAAACTAACGGCTGTTTCTTTGCGCATTTACATGATTTACCGGACTGCAACTTGCGTTTCTACAAAGCAAGTTTGTGAAACAAGCGAGGTACGCGATTATCCTGTTTGGCCTATTTTCGGCATCAGTGAAAAGCTTCAGCTTGTTTTGTGCCTAATGTGTGTCCAGAACTGTCGCCAGAAAGTCTTCAATAGGGGGGCTTTACGTTTGTGGAGGGGGTTTGACCTTCTAAAATTTGAAACAAACTTCACTGATATATGGTGTTTCATATTTCAGTTGGGCTCTTGGAAGTTGGTTTGGGAGGCTATGCCCACCAAAGCCCTCCGTGGCGACGGGACTGTGTGTGTCTAAGCTTCATTCATACAAAAGCATTAAAGCGTACATTGTTTGTGGAAATAAAGCTTTTTTTCGATTTTCTGCTTTTCGGCAATATTCAAGTCAATTGTACTAGTATAGTTCGAATGTGGGGTGTGATGCCAAGCCACTTCTCTTGTTTCTGCGTACAACGTGAAGAGGCTGAAGAGAAATATTTTGAGAGCTTGCGATAGCAGTTGGGATATGTAACGTTTTATCTGAAAAGCTTCATTCATTCATTTTCATACCCGCTTTTTCTCTGAGGAGGACCGCGGGAGTAGCAACCCTAGGATGACTTGGAATATCTCGCGGTCAACAACAATCTCAGACAGTCCTGCTAGCTCCACGCCAAGACGGGACCAAGCAAGGTCGGAGAGGTAGCCACTCCACCTGGTCCTTGGACGACCTCTTGGCCACTTTGCCGTTGGTGTAGCCAACAGGACTTGTCCCTCCAATCTTCCGTGGAATATTCTGAATTTCTCGATTTGGAGAAATTGTTCGACATTTAGGGCTTTATAGAATTTCACAGCTGTGCACTTGGTCACGAAGTGTCACACTGTGAACTATTTGCAAAAATACCATCTCTGCCATTTGCGCTTGGGATAGTATTCTTTCAGCCATTACCCAAGACTCCGAAAAGCTTTTTAATTTTTTATGGTAAAATAAAAAAGCTAGTTTTAAGATTCTCCAAGAACTTCATTGTTCCTCGTGTAGAAATAGCAAATCCCTTATACGACTTTGCGCTGACGCAGTGAAGAAAGCACTGCAAAATTAAAAGTTAAAGCAACGCTTTGCAACAGGGGTGGCGAACCTGCGGCCCGCGTGAACATTTCATACTGTCCAAAACGAAACTCCATTGTTAGCAGGTGCTTAGTAAGCAAGTCAAAATAAGTCACTCTTCTTCATAGTTAGTTAAATGCAGACTTTAGGATAAAATCGAATGTTATTTGCGGCCCGCCAGCGATAATGTAATTCATGCGGCCCGTGATAGTAAATAGGTACCCTACCCCTGCTTTACAGTAATCAGAAAATGTTTGGCTTCAACGTAAGACGACACGAAAAGTTGTCAAGTCTTTACAGACAAATAGGCGGGTGCGCTCCTCTCAACTATGTTAAAGCGATTGAACCTAACGTGGTAAAAATCGCAGCTGTATGTTGACGTATGCTGTTGCATTCTCGTACGCCTAGCAACACAGGTTGAGTTACAAGGTTCATATTCAGCGTAAAAATAATAGCTCGTAATTAGAATAGTCACAATATTCGTCACCTTTTCGTGCAGAAAAGCGTGGTCAGTTGGCGGACGATACCTGCATTAACAATCAAACACCATGGCCAAAAGGTAATCGCGTACTTTGCACTCTTTTCACCTTCTTATGCCATGTCAATTAGGACTATTTTCAGCTTCTCTGTAGTTCTAATGCTCAACACAGCAACTGCAAGTTATATAGGGTGGTCCAAAAAGATGTATCCACTTTATTGTCGCTATCATTTCATATCAAATTAACCCAGGCTTCATTTTTCCAGGTAAAAATATAGTTAGAGCTCAAACGTTTTCTTTCCCAACCCCAATGGATCAAGCAACAAGACATTTCGTGAAGGATTGGATCAAGAATGTTGAGGCATATTTTTCGACGAAATCAGTTGTCTAAAAGCAAAGATAATTACGGAGGGAATTTCCAGGCAAAAACTCTCGAACCAGACTCACAATAAAGCGTCTACTGGAGAAAATCAGGGAGACAGGAAGTGTGCAGGATAACATTAAAGGTCGCAGTTGCCGGCCACGGTCAGTCAGGACAGAAAATCACATCGTGACTGTGAGACAATGGTTGGATCAGTCTGCAAAGAAATCCACAAGACGTTTGTCCCAAGAGACAAATCTTCATAGAGTTCAGTTACTCGCAGTAAGGCACCATGATCTTCGCTTGTTTCCGGGTAAGACACAGATTTTACAACTTCAGACCGATGCAAATAAGGCTGAGAGACATGTCTTTGGGCAAACCATCAGTCAGTGAATCAAAGACCATCCTGATTTCTTGGAATTCCTTTATATCAGTGACGAGGCAAATCTCCATCTTAGTGGTCACGTTAACAAAGAGAATATGCGCTTTGGGGTCAGCCTCATGAGCATCAGTATCGCCCACTTCGTGTGGAGAAAGTGACTGTTTGGTGCACGTTGGGTCGTAACGGCATTATCGGGCAATACTAATTCAAAGATGCTGACGGACGGACGGTAACTGTGAACACAGAGCGATGCATTGAATTAATGAAAAGAAAATTAATCCCGGCACTGAGGCGGAAGCGAGGAGTGGACATGGATACTGTGTTTTATCAGTAGGATGGGGAAACACCGCATTGCTCCAATGCTTCACTCGTAAATCTCCGTCGTTACTTCCCTGGCGAAGGGCTCATCTCCCGTCGTGTGGACAGGGTCTACGCTAACGAATCCCAAACTATTGATACGTTCAAGAATAACATTCGAACGTAGATCAGAATTTCCCATGACATGTTCGACAGGGTCATTACAGACTTCAGTGTGGGATTAGTCACAGTGATTCATCTCTAAGGAGCTGGGATCGAGCAAATCTTGTAAACTACCGAGCTGTGATCACAAAATGTTGGTGTACGAGGAAAAAACTTACACCACACAAAACTGACACGTCTGTAAGCCAGGCATGTGAAAAAAATTGCCAAGTATTCCTTTCAATGCAAAATACTACTTTATCAAAACTGGATACACCTTTTTGGACCACCCTGTATTAAAACAAAATCTCCTTATTGCGTCACGTAGGTTTTAGGTACTTGTGATAAACAGTTCAAGCACTAAAACCGCCAAAAGACAACAGTAAACTTTGCTAAATAAATCCACCTAGCTAGGTCCCAGCCAATTTTCGATTGAATAAGCGGTGGGCTTATAACTGGCGCCATGAAAACGAGTGTTGCAACAACTGAAATCAAAATGATTAGGAATCGCATGTTTGAAAACGACCCTTCTGCAGTACAGTAACGCAATGCAGTTGCTTGTGTGACGTAACAGATAACCGATCGTGCGGTGCTACGATTTGAAAACACTTCATTCGATGAGAACGAGATTCATAAACCAATTTTTTCACAAACATCTTTAGAAAATTAAACGCCTAGCATGAACAAAATGAAACTATAAAGTGGCCTTCAGAATTCTACTCAGTTATTTGCTAATGCAAAAAGTTCGTCCCATGGTGAATTGAGTTTTAATATGCGGCTGGAATTATTGTCCCAGCAAGGCGTGCATTTACAAATCGGATTCTGCTGTACATAAATTTTTTTCTGGTAAGATTGAGCAAACAATAAAAAATATTCAAATAAGTTCAAAGAAGATAGTGGCTTCAGATTATTAATTTGTTAGAAGTAACTGCCTTCAGAAGGGTGTAACCTTTTCCAGATTTTGCACTAGAGCAATGGCAAAGTTAGAAATGTGGAAAATTTGTATTTTGTTTTATATCAGTTTTTTTGGACTCCCCAGGTAACACCATATCTTACTATTATCCTTAAGCGTACCTATTGAAACTATCCGAAAAACCTTGTCTCCAAGACTTTTAACTTTGAAACAGATACTTTTATTAAACGTTTTCTGAAAGCGTTTACACACTAAGGCGTCCATCTCACTTCTCTGGCAGCATACCCTTAGCTAAACTATTGCATATTCTACACAATTTTACCTTGAAACTGACGATACACTCCTGGTTGATCTAATATGCGCGGTTGCGGCAAACGCAGTATAGGTTGTTGCGAACCGTTGAAGAGGTTCCCAATTATTTTTGCGTGGCATCAGAAATTCACTTGGCATTTAACGACCTTTCGGTACCATTGTAATATCACGGAAAAGCAATCAGTCATGCTTCCTTATGCAAAAGGTCTGAAGCGTGACTAATGTTCTGCTCTCCGCCCAGCGGATGATACATGAACCATTGCGTGAACATAAAACGTTTTTGCTCAAAAATCATCGCCATTTTACGGCAGATTTCATGAGTATTTGCTTAAAAACACCTTGAGTAAGACAATATTATAACTAGAAATGGCCACTTGATAACATCGAATCTTCAGAATCCGCATCCTGAAAGATTCGGATCCATAACGTAAACTTATTACGAATGTTTGGGTCCGAAATGATAGTAAACACCAACGAACGCAGATAAAATCAAAAATAACCGGACACATCTCTTATGATTTTTTCCAAAATGTTATTTTGCAGAAACGCTTGCTGACTGGCGCCGTGCGGCACTTTTCCCTTCATTGCTTTACGATCACCTTTGGAGTGTAAAAATTTGGAAATGCTGAACATTCTGCATTGGAACAAAAACAAGCTATCAACTTTTCACTGATCCATCAGTGCGGCGTATTTTCATTAAATAGTTGCAAAAAAAGCAAGTGGGAACTTCATATTTTAAGAAATGTGGAAAATTTAATCTAGAACAGATTCGAAATTCTGTATTCGATTATAATTATTCTAGAACTGTTCCAGGGTACCAAACTATTCTGGAATGCCCATCTCTATTCGTGACAACTTACATTCAAAGCTTTGCTGCAGATCTATTTGTTTTATTGCGACTTGTGTTACAAAAAACACTGAGATTTATAGCTATTAGAAGTCATAACTCATTGAGACAAAACTAAATCGCTGTGCCAGTGGTAATTACTTTAAAAATGTCACATTCAGTTCACTTTCAGCCAAATATTTACCTGTGCAGAGCGTTTCGTATTATTACCTGTTATTACCTATTACAGTATATTATTAATATATATTATTACCTGTTATACAGTATTACACGTATTAATTACCTGTGCAGAGTATTTTGTAACTGGTATATCAGTGCTCGCTCTGGGCATGCCTTTTATGTACTAGAACAGGGAATAGCTTTTATGACACCGTTGCATTTAGGCTTTGACAGCTGAACATTGTCCGGAACAAACTGCCTGCTATCATCAGCCATCAATTCAAAGCAATGCTAAAATCTATTATGCACAACCTGAAAATCCAGGGGTCTGGTACCGACAGCCAGGCTTTATGTTCAGACCAGCAGGAAGCTACTGGGGAGGTGCGATTAATCTTGTCCAGCATTCTCATAAACAGAGTAGTTGAAGAGGAAGCGTGACGTATCTTAGCAACAAATCCACGCTAACGACCTTGCTGATGTCATTGCAGCTATCCTGCAGTACTAAAAGCTATTCTCTCCAAAGCAAACATTACGACAATTACAATGCCAAGTTAATACCCATCTAACTAGCTCATTAGTCCTCGACCAAAACCAGCAATGCAAACGTTTCAAAGCAGCCTCACTTATTTCCAGCTCACTGTAGGTGGTCCAATGACGACCCAAGCTGAAAAACGAAACCATGCGTCTCATTAAATGTCCAGTTGAAAGCTTTGTATACAAGTTTTCGCAGTGGCCAATGCATTGCTGACCTAACGATGATAAATCCACATCTTCTTAATTGCATTTGGACCTGTTGCTAAAATTCGCTCTTGGTGTCTCTGCACAAAGTTTCTAGCCACTAAAAAATCCTTTTGGCTTTGGTGAAATGTCGGCTGATGTTTTTTCGTTTCTACTTACAAGTCAAAACAACGAAAGTTGAAACTAAAACACAGTGTATTTTAAATACCCAGCGCTTTTCCGTCATGTTGGTTTTTGAGCAATGTAAAATAGAAAGCTACTCGCATTTTGCTCTGCACGCTAAAAATAGACATTGCAAAAGACGCACGCGCATCTCTAGCGGCGCAAAATTAATAGAACCTGTTTCCTTTTTTATAGTTACACGTTCGAACGTGCTGTGTTCCCAGCACTGCTTGCCAACTACATGTTCAAGCGAGATCACGACCCTTATGTTAAAATTGATATTAAACCTGTGACGATGAGTGGTACAGCGGTGCAAAAGGTCTGGGCATCTGGTGCAGGTGATATTGTGAAATGCCTTTATCTCCTTGAATAGGCCTTTTTCAGACATACACGTAGTAAAAGCAACCATTAAAATGTTTTTAACGCTGGCAGTGGCACAATATGTCAGTTTTTTCTTTCGTATCTTGGTAAGTTGCAAGATAAACTCAGTCTTACTTTTCTTACTCTTGTTCTTTAAAATCTTGCACTATATTTTGGGCTGACCTGCTACGGAAGATCGAACAGTCTTAGACGAAAATCAATGCTACTTCCTTAATTCGGTGCGGCAAACCCATTGCCGCCAACCACAAGCGTATGTTCTAATAAATGTCGACGTTATTAACTCGTACGACTTGTGAACAGATCAACCGACGATGATTCTACGCCTGCCTTAAGTTGCTTCCAAAGTGCCGAAGGAATTTACGAATGCGAAATTAGGGATAAAACTTGCAAGTCCTTTCTGGCACCTTTGCTCTCCGGCATTGGCTGAAATTAAGCTGAGTGGTCAGGCAAATCTCAATGCAACTCGGTACAGACAGCGTAGCGTTGGTTGAAGCAGTTTCCGACGAATGCCATCATTATTCTCTTCCTCATCGAGAAACTCACGCCTGTTCGTCGTTATTTCAAACACGAAGAGCGTTATGAAGCACTTCTTTAAACAACACAAGCGAGTTATAGCGCAAGTTAAACATTCAAAACCCGTATTTTTTTAATGTATAAAGTTTTGTAACTCAACACCATTCATCTCACCAGCTACACCTTCAAAAGTGAATATATGGCTTTCTTTATCTGGCGAAGAGAATTGATCTGTCACACTGAGAGCGCTTATTAAAGCACTGTCCTATCTATCAGACCTGTACTTACTGTTGTAGTGAGAAATGTTTCGGCAATCGCAGTTTATTTGACATACGCGCATTGGATGGTAACCCGACTTGATACATTGATCAAAATCACAGTGGCAGCATGGCTAAGTGGAAACACTGGCACATAAACGGATTAGTACGCAATTTATTAAAATTTTTCCTTGTATGCTCGATTGCACGCTAGCCTTTTCATCCGTTTCTGAAAATACCCCAAGTCGCGCTTCAACAGTTATTGGCAGACCCCAGTCCTGTCGCTCAATTTAAGCAAGTTGTAAGCATGGGTGCATCACACGCCACACATGACTGTATGTCGTCTGCGCGTGCGTCGTAGTTTGCTTATTTGGGTGAGGTCACCACCATTCAAAGCGCGGACGTAGGGTCAGAGAGCAAGGATAGATTAGGTTGCGTATCACCACGGATTTCTACGCTTTCGCGTTTTCAACTTTTCAGCAAAGGTTGCACGTAATCAACTTCGTTCTATTTTGAGCTTTTGTTTTATGCTTTATATATAGTCTGACTTACTCTGATCTAAAATAGATGTTTGCAATAGCAGCGATACACACATGAAAAGTAAAATGTGCCGCAGTGAAAGTTCTGGCTGATCAACAAAAACTTAACAAAAAAGAATTTTGCCATTTTGCAAGACTGCAAATTGCATGTCATATGTGTTGTCATCACCAGAAGCGGAAAAAAATTAACAATGCAACGTTTCCATACAAGTTTGTGCAAACTCCATATTTAGCCTACAGGTGGAGACTTTCTTAAAGTGGAAGCATGCTGAAACGGGGTAAAAATGTAACTGCTGGCCTTATCTGGCTCACAAAACTATCTTTCACATCGGTACCACTTACTTTAGGGAGATTACAACCGGAAGCATGATTTACTACGCTGTTGTGATTAGGCAAGGACAATGCACAGTATCATTGATTCGCCGATAAACTAAAACCAGAGCAAAACGTGATGGCCACAGCTCTGATGCGCACCACTGGCTCAAAGACCCAGTGATACGTTCATACACTCGACTCGACTGAACCTATCCATATTGAAATAGGTCTAAAATATTGCCATCTACAAGCCTTTATTGCGATATCAAGACTGTTTTCAGCCTATTTCCCTCTCACTGTGTGTATTTTACATGCTGAGATTTGCGAAGGGATTGATGGTGCTATACCACCATCCTCCAGCAGACGAGTTCTGCAGACTTTTTTCTCAAATCCTTCAGAAAAAAGAAAACTAGCCTGCTGTCTTTGAAACAGTTACTATGTCAGATCTCGTTCACGAGTTGCTTGATAGTGAGTTCCTTCTCAAGTGGAAGACAGCAACTGCCAGCTAAGCGCAAGTATGTCATAATCATCAGATCTTTTAAAGTTTCAGAGGAACGGGACTCTTGACTGTTATTACCAATCACCAGGATTCGCTGGAAACATTTCACAACAATTGGGGGAGAACTAGAAATTTCGATACCAAGTTTGTCTGCAGCAGGGGCGGAGCCAGACATTTTCATTTGGGGGGGTCACTGGAGGGGTCAGTTTTGCAACAAGGGGAGCTGTCAATGGTCTGTGTAGGACTTTCAGAAACAGACCTGAAAAATTTTAGGGGGGACACTGGGGGGGTAGTGGCCCTCCCTGGCACCCCTCTAGCTCCGCCCCTGGTCTGCACATACTCTGAATCCAAAAAATCCCAAAACGTTTCTAGCCTTCAATGAAAATAGGCTGTTCTGCCGGCCTCAATGGGTTCAGCTTAAGCTACTGCGAGCTCAGCCAGAGTCGTTTCCTTTGCAGTGCAATCACGTTTTGCATACCCGATCTGAAAAACCCTCAGTCACTCAATTTTCATCATCACTCTTTCTCTCGGGAGGGCTACCGGTTCAACAACCCTAGGTTTCGAAATACCTCACGGTTTTCAGCAACCTGTAATAGTTCTACTGGTTCCACACCAGGGAAGGACCAAGCCAGGTACGAGTTGTAATCTCACCACCTCGGCTTTGGTCAACCTCTGGGTCGCTTTCCCGCATGGATGTAACCGATAGGACTCACCTCGCTAATCTTTCTTGGGACATTTCTAAACCAGCTTCGAAGATCGAAAAAAATATTGTGAAAAAAGCTAGATGTTTGAACAGTCAGTAGAGGAAGACATAGAATATTAAGTTCTGCGAGATGTTGCTTGGAATTTAAGACAAAAATAATATAAAAATGATAAATTTTTAGAAAAGCTGATTTCATGCAAGCAATATGCATTGCGACCGGTAGTGTCAGTGAATCAAAAGTGACTTGTCTGAGACAAACCTGCTGAAAACGTTGTGCATTCCTACGTGGTAAAAGCATGTGTGAGTTTATTTTGTTAACCGTGGAATGTTATACTTTTAAATGCAACACTTGCTGCATGACAAACTCATTGCAGCTCACCACAACACATATGTTTATGTTTACCCTCCTGCACTTATGTAGCCGCACTGTCTGACGTAATGCTANATTCGCAGTACAAAGAGAAGCTTAAAACCAGAAAATCTCACACTAAACTTGGTGAAGACAAACTCTTAAGTCTTCGAAAGCTTTTGCTGAGTTGCAAAGAAACTGTATCAGTACGTAAGAACTTGCATTCCTTCTGTCTTTCTCAGAACAGCCAGATTACTGTGCAAGTGAGGGCAGCTATAGGTCTTCCGTGAGCAACCTTAATTGCTCTATCGTGCTATGAATCAGGTAAAGGCAAGACAAGTGCTCTGAAAGTGTGCAGTCTTGTGTTTCGATTTCCAGCAAAAAAAGCTACCAGTGATTTGAATATAGTAAATCATAAATATCAAAGCACAATCGATTTGCAAAAAATAAGAAAAAGTCATGATGTCACAACTGACCACACTGAAAATTCCAATAAATTGCCGAAATAAAAACTCTTGAATTTTGGTTATTATTGAAAGACCAAAGCGTTTCTTCTGTAACGACTAGGNAAGCTAAAACCCAGAAATCTGTCAACTGCTACAAACGGTCTTGATAAGAAGTTATACGGACAAAAATTAGATACAACCATTGTTATTAGTAACGAATGGAAATGCAACTTCTCCGCGAATCGCTAAAAGTTGTTCATCCTGCCCGGGTCTTGTCAACAAAGCACCAAAATTAAATATTCTTGTAAACGCTGAAATAATTTTTAGAAAACGCCAAATTATAAAGCGCTGATAGCTATACCTATTAACACCAATCCATGATTGAACCTGGCATTCATTCCACCAAGCTTGCCAGAATCTTTTCAAAAGTGTTGGTAAGAGAATTTATCAATGAGTCATGGATCTACTGATCTGATACAGATAACCGCGTTGTCTTCAACGCTGTGCTGTAACTATAGCAACCTTACTGCGTAACGCATTTCTGTCCGCACCGCGGCATTGCACCTTCGCTCCATGAAAACGATACAATTTTTCGAAATTGGTAAAGCACGAAAGTCACGAAAATATGCCGCCCCTTAGGTTAGTTTCTGCGGAAAAAGTCGTATGTGTTACGGTCGAACAATTGCTCAACCGCTCAAATCACATCATTTAATCAAGTGCATTCCCTTGAATGCCGGAAGCGGATCATGGTCGCCTTGTTCCTTGGTTCGGACACCGTGTTCAGTGCCTCGTTCGCCGCCCAGCCCGTGGTCTAGTGGTAAGTGCGTCCGCTTCGCTGCTGGTAGGTCGAGTGTTCGACTCTCGGCCGTGTTTTGGGTCTTCCCAAGGCCTTGAAAATTACTGCAGGTACTGCAGCCTTCTTACCAGGCCCACGGCGCACACCCCGACTGGCCTGTTTTCGTATTACTTTGTTCCGAATTATCATGTTACTTTATTCCGAATTCTCTCGATATCAGGAACCAGAGCCGCGTCAGCCGCCTTCCATACCCCCAATTGGAGGCCACGCTGTCACAGGGGACCCAAAATTCAGAGCTAAAATCCCCCAAGCAAAATTTTAACCCTCCAAATGTAAATATGAAACACTAGAAATCAGTGGTTTTTGTCAATCCGTATCCTTTTCTGTCCTGTAATTTATAGACGGAGCAGTACCTGCCGCTGTTACTTGGAACAACATCGCCTGATCAGTATCGGCCAGTGGAGTAGCCAGCCCAAAAAATTTGGGTGGGCCAAAATGTTTGATTTTACGCAAATAACACTATTTTGTTTAGAAAAACGCCTCTCAAAGAACAAAATGACTATATTTTCTAAAAATTTGGGGGGAGCATGGCCCCTTTGGCCCCCCTGGCTACGCCTATGGTATCGGCACTACATTTAGGCAAACTAGGCGGCTGCCTAAGGCGTTAGTTCAAACCGGGTGCCAAAAAGAGCCAAGAAATATACAACTATTTGGTTCTGAAAGTGACGAACGTCCACCAACTAAAAGTGAATGAACATGATGAAAGTGAATGGAACACAGGTTCACGCAGTTTTTCAGGTTTGCTGTATAGGGTCAATACTTTGTTATTAAGTTCAATTTCATATATTATTCATCTAATAAACTTTTCCAATGTACAAAAACTTCCTTCTTATTTCCGCAATGTACAATGTGATGATATGTAGAGTAAGGATCTTTGTATAGGTCGGGTGGGCGCTTGAATGGATCTTGCCTAGGGCAGGGTTGCCAAGTCTAAAAAGACCTTTCAAGCTAGAATAATTGTAGAATACTGCTTGGATCCGCTTTAACAAGGCCAATTGTATAGGCCGCTAGACCAATTATCCGCTAGAATCTAGCGGATGTTGGCCGCCAGACTAGTTATTTAGCAGCTAGACAGGAATAAAATCCGCTAAATCTTGCGGAAAATCCGCTAAATTGGCAACCATAGTCTAGGGTGCTTACACGTCTATCAATAACGTGCTGTTGTCAAGACCAGCAAGGCATGCCCTCCTTACTTTACCAACTTCACTTCAATAATTTTAAGGTCATCATTTCCATTATTTTCATTTCTTGATTTTCCCGGCCCTACCGCTTTGAAGAATTTATGCGTTTTGTTCCAAACATTATATGTAACGATAACCAATTCTCAACGCCATATAAAGAGAATGCTCATCGTCATTCACTTCAATGCTTCGCGCTCATTCTTCTATAGAGATCTTTTGTTAGCGGCATAGTAAAAAACGTGCGTTGAACCAAAACAAAAATACAAATATAACTGTTACAGAATGCTGGAAATTGTCTTTACTTCCAAAATTTTGAGGCCCCAAAAATAGGGGGCCCTAGGCTTAAGCCTTTTCAGCCTAATGGTAAATCCGCGCCTGTCCGACCTGTACGTAGTCTGAAAGTGTTACAACTTTCATCTGATGTTAATTGCCATCCTAGCCTACAGTTAATTTGAAATCATTCAGCTGCAACGGGAAGAGTCAGCAGAAAATTGAAGTAGGCAGATGCTTTTTATTTTGTAAGTGCTGAAGGCATTGACACTGCCATTAATTACAGACAGCTTGCAATTTGCTTTTTGGACAAAATGCCTGTGAATAAAATGAATCTAAATTGAATTTTTCTCCGTCGATTCGTTATTTAACACTAATGGATTTTAAAAAGGCTTATCTGCTTGCTTTAAAAAGACTTGAAACGCTCACGCTAGAATGATTAGATCAGCGGTTCCCAAACATTTTTGAGCGCGACCCAAATCTGAGTTTGGTTTAATACCTCGCGACACAAGCTTTAAAGAACGTATGAAAAAAATAGTGGTTGTATAAATGTTTTTTGGCAGTAAGTTGTCAAGTTGGTTTTCAATGTCAGCTATCTACTCTTTTCTCAAGTACCTACGCTACAGACAGACACAGAAAAGCAGTGGTAACGTTAAATATGCAACTCAGGTTTAAATCGCCTTGGCGCGACCCATTTTTTGACCCTTCGTTACCCTTATTTGGGTTTCCACCCTTTGGGAAACACTGCTATAGACAAACGAAAACATTGTGTTAAGCTCCTTATATTTAGTGCAGAGCCGTGGTGATAATCGACTGTGGCTTCGTTTTCGCAAATTCGCTACCATTTTCTAGCTGTGTGAACCAGTGGTTCTTAACTTTTTTCTACCACACCTCCCTTAAGTAATTGTCCTTTATCTCAAGCCCCTCTGACTTTGAATAAATTGTAAAAACAAATGTATTTATTGGTAAATTCATTGATCAAACTTACCATGTTAAGGGCTCGCCCCCTCCTGGAAAGTTATTGACGCTCCTCTGGGAAGCACTCCCCCCGGTTAAGAACCACGGGTGTAGACTGAGTGGGTTAACCACATGCAAGTTTGTTTAGGGCACATGTGTAACTTTGCCGAATTTACCATATTGTCTTTATCATATTTGTGAATTATATTGATAACACTACATGGTTAGCTAAATACCTAATGGTTTTTGGAAAGTAAGCTGTAGTTCAAGTAGCGTACAAAAATGCTACTGCATTCGCATTTCATAGGATTTATTGACATACATTCCAAACATTTTTCAAACGCGTTGAGGAACTTTAGCCTTTGTGTTATCAACTGCATACGTCAACCAGTCGCTCGAAACTTGAAATGAACTATAATACAAATGAACCTACCGTTGCGATGTAAAGTACTAAGGTTAAGCTTTACATCGTTGCAGTAAATTCACCAAATCTTTACCAAACTTGTACAGACCTACTTCTCACGCACGTCGATTTTCGCCATCTTTCACCTTTATTATTTATGCAGGGGCTATCATTATAGAACTATTACCAAGTAGAATACCTTACTGCGAAAAATTTCCACGAAATCCTTCATTGTGACATTTCTTAATATAACGTACGTCACCGCGACACTTGTTTATCATGACCTTGTAGGAAATGGCGATGGTGAGGTGGTTAGGTGAAGGATTGCCAGTCATAGAAATTTTAATATAATAGCTACCTGAATACTCGATGACAAACAAAATAATTTGCGAAATGTAACTTACTTTAAAAAAAGCAATTATTTGTATACCTTAGTCCGAATCTGTTTGTCTTACACTTGCAAAAACAGCATTGTTTGAATCAACTGCACTTATGTAGTTTAACTGCGTCCATTTATTCTATAGCAGTGCTTAACCGGGTCAATGGTTCACCCATGGGTGAATGAAATATTTGCAATGGTGAATGAAACAAGAGGGTGAATGAAGGGTGAATAAAATTTATATTCCTATTTTTATCCTCTGATAACATGCATTTGTCTTGTTTTATTTTACCCAAAACCTGCAAGGGTGAATGAAACAAGATAGGTGAATAAGGGGCGAATGAAATTTCTATTCATATTTTTTATCCTCTGGTAACATGCATTTGTCTTGATTTTTTACCCAAAACCTATCAGCAATCGTTAAAGAAATGAATAACTTCTAACTTTTCGGCTGTGCAATTAACTGCGTCTATTACGTAATGGGGGTAAGTTTTTCCGAGAATTGCCGTGTTTTATTCAATCGAGTGGTGGAATCTCTGCTGCTCTATCTGCATGAGCGTCCTGTGCCAACGTTATATACTAGAATCGCAGTACTTCCGAAAATTTCAGACACAAGAAAACTTATCAGAGTAGCCTTATCAGTCGAAGCGCAAGCCTCACCAATCGAAGTACAGGAGTAGTCTATTTGTGATATTTGTTTGTACTAGCTTCGTATTGGTTCAAAAATATAATATGCGTTTAAATCTAAGATTATACCTACAGAATGTCTACGAAATACATACAAATTCCACTCTGTTTTGATGAAAGTAAATGTAAATCTATGGATGAAACCGTTCAGGGCACGTCAGCTTTATCAGCTTAAAGAACCGGGTTTAAAAAGGAAGATTAACGCCGATGATGTGTTCCCTTCAAAGATCAAAAGGCGAAACTTGGATGATGATTGCATCAGGTATGTACTTTTTTTCCCAGAAGTGAAGAATCGAGCAATGAGCCCTCTGCTTTATGCATGTTAAATATAGCAACCAGTGTCTGGCTCCTTAAACAGCGGAGTCATTTACAAAACCAATATGAAGTTCGTCAAAATAAATCCCACAGCTTTTCAAGCAACAGCATGAATATTCGTGCAACCGCAAAAATTCCGTCCAGTCATTTGTTGTAAATGACTGTGCTAATAAAAATCCCTTTCTTCTTTTCTCTTTTCAAATAGCGCATGTGCTGATGAAACGAAAAAAAAATTGCGAAGCTGAGTCTGTAATCACACCATATTTGAAGATCGTAGCCAATTTGTTGCATGGCGGAAAGTATGTGGTGGATAAAGTAGAGCAAATACTGTGGTCTAACAATGAATACCTCGATGTATTATGATTATTGTCAAATCAGCCATATATTCACAATGGGGTGATTGGAAATGCAGCAATCGATGGCAGGGTGAACCAGTGATGCCAGGTTATTTCGTAAAAATAAGCTAGCAAATTTGAAAAACAAGACCAAAATGGGCAATTTAACGGAAAAACAAGCCCAACGTGCTTTTGGAAGGAAAATTCAAAAATACATAAAATCAGCAGGTTAGTTAAATACAAAAACAGGGAGGCAAATCCGAAAAAACAAACCCAAAATGAGCAAATTTACACAAAAACACGTCCAAATTTCGTTTTGCAGTAAATTGAAAGAGCAAAATGGCAATAAAATTTGCAAAAAGCAAAACTGCATTACAGAAATCTGCAAAAAACAAGCAAACTTTAATCAAAATAAGCCCAAAACCAAGCAACCCGCAAGTCTTCAAAAAAACCCGCAAACCCACAAAAAAGCAAGCCCAAATTCGCAGGAAAACCGCAAGGTTGGCAACACTGGGGTGAATGAAACCGAAAAAGGTTAAGAAGCACTGTTCTATGGCATAACGTCTACGCTAGAGCAACGCTCTGCGCTTCTATTTCTGAATGCTAAGGGTGGCATACAAACAGCGAAAATGAAAGTGCAAAATTGTGCAGACGAATCCCAAATATTATAGACAGATTTGATAACCCGAAAGGTTCACACAGGAGAGGAATGTTTAACGGTTGTCTGTCGGTCACAGTGCTTCATTTTAAGCACAAGTTTAAAAATGACAATACGTTAAACAGTTTGCTCACTGATTCGACTGTGCCACCCTTGTGGAGCCTTATTGCCGGAACACGCCAACTGTTTTGCAAGGAAATTACCCCAGAGGGTAATGTTTTGCAGATTAAAGAATTCATTCAATTTCAGGCCAATTTTTGTCACATTTATCTTTACTGACTAATTCAACTAAAACTTTTTCGAAAGATTTTATACTGGCAATCCTTACAAGTTTGACAAGGCTTACGCATTAAACGTTCGCTAAAGGGTAACGTCGAAAAAGCTCATTTTTATCATCACTAGCTTCAAGTGCAGCGCACAAAGTCGTTATGACAGAGCACACGCATTGGAATAAAAGTAGTGGTAAATAAACTAGAGAAAAGAGATGCAATAAAACCTTTGACGCAATTGCATCCGAAGGGCTTTGTGTGCGATTGTGCTGTGTGAGTTCCCTCAACTTCGTGTCGTAAACGACGTTCACTGCCGCCTTTTCCCAACTTTGCTCAAAACAGAAATCGTGCACTGACAACGCATCCACAGCAGACAATGCGTTGCTGTGCGATTAGCGCAAGCACACGGTTTAACACGTCTGTGCAAACTGCACTCAGCCCCCAAAACTAATTACCAGCACTGAAAGCAGGTTGCGAAGAAAGAGGAAGACAAGCCAATGAGATGAAGACGGATTTACGGGCGTTGTGGAAAACAAACCATTAACGCCTTTGCGACAGTTATAGTTGTTAGTCGTAAGTGCAAGCTTTTTAAAAAATCCATGTTGTATTTTTAAAAAATGACGTAGAACGCTACTTTTCTATTACTGCCTTAAAGTTCCTAGCAGCATGCATTGACATCAAGAAATACTCTCTGTTTCAAAATGCTCTAAGTAGTTCTTGAAAAACTTTATGTGACATCTGTGACATATTCGTATTTTAAAAACCATAATGTTTTACTTACTGTAAGATATAGTTGCAATCACTGGTGTAGTTCTGTGTTTTCTCTCCTACTGTAGCATTGCTTTAGTGCGTATGCTCAGGCAAAGGTATCGTCTGTGCAGTGGCGTAACTAGAGATTTGGGCTAGGGGGGTAGGAATTTAGCTGAAGGGAGCCCACTAGCTATTGCAGGGGGACCACTAACCAACAGTCAGAAAAAAAATTAAAAATGATAGTGAATCCGGATGATGTGGATGTCTATTCTAGCTTAAAAAAACAAAAACACCCCGAAAAACGCAAAAAACAACAACCTACTGAAAAACAAAAGAATACTGAATATCAAAATGTAAGCAAAAGGGTGCCCAGTTTTTACATTTAGCTTGTCAGCTAAATGTTAGTAACTGCCCCCGGTCAGTTACACCACTGCCTCTGTGTTGTTTGGTGTGAACCTGTTTTTGTTTTGGATGCAATACTATTAACCCCTTGCTGTAATATGGAATGTATCACAAGTCTGAGATAAACAAATAAACTAATACGTTATAAATGTCCTATTCTCGCAATTATTGCCAATGACACCTGTCTTTATGAAACCTTACTCTTAAGACCGCAATGCGGCAAACAAGAATTGCTTTACGTTTACAGAGCCTAACAAGCTTTGGTGGAAACCTTCAGTTTTTCAATCATCAGCTGCTCTGACCAGTGCAGTGCAATTAAAAATCACAGTTCATGATCAGTTTCTCACCCAAAGGATTGTTGTAAGCTGTCGGTATCCACTACCTGCCCTGAAAGTTCCGCAATACCAAATATAACAACCAATTATACTCCTGACAACCGGGAAATTCACACGAACAACTGTGTAAAAAGTTTTCGAAAACCCATGCCAAGCATAACATTCGAAAAACAAGCAACTTCGAGGCAGTAAAATAGGTATTAAATCAATCAACGTTTTCCAAAGGTGTTTGGCGTTTCAGCTCACAGTTTCTCACACCTCATGTGAAGACGCCTCATCTGGTTAACAGGTCCCCGTATTATTGCTTTAACTCGTTTAAAAAAACGGGTTAGATTACCGTAACCCGCTTTTTCGAGCCTTTGTAAAATCCTTCGGCGATTTCGACTCCTCAGAACCCATAGAGAAAAGCTACAAGAAACACAATAGAAAACTTGAGTTTTTGCAAAGCACAATTTCACAGTTTGAGAACATCACAACTTTTAATGTTTACACTGTTTTCCCATCATCTGTGAGCAGTGGGTACTATCAATTAAACTCTTGTGCTTTGTTTCATACAAATTGCATTATTTACCTGCAGCACACGTGCACATCTTTGACAGTCTGCGTTAAGTTCTAATCGCTTCTTTGACTCCCGCAAACCAGGTCAGTCGGTGAAAATAGTGTTCGATGCAGAAGCTCAGTTTGCGTTGGTTCGAATCCTAATCTCGGCCCGTTGTAACGCTCTGCTGAGTTTCAATAACACGTCATAAAAACATTCACGCTTAGTTATTTCGTTCAGTCATGGAAGGACCGCAAAAAATGCCGGTGGCTTTACCTGCTTTTACTAAGAGCTGATTTAGCTGAAGAAGTCAAAATTCTGAAAAACAGCTTTTCTTTAAGTACTTACGGTAGCCTCACAGATTCACTAAGCCTGTTGTTTCTTTGCAGGACTGCTTTTTGCTTCACTTCGCGCTGTCTGCCCTTGATTCGCAATTCGCATAAACAGAAGTTCTTGATTTGTCGGCTGCGTCCGCTTCTCTGGTGACGTCAAACTGTAAGCGTTGTGCCTGTTGCTTCGAGGCCTGACCGTGCGTCATCTTGCTTCAAGTACTAGTGGTGGTGTGCTTTCGCAAGTGTACCCAAAGCAGCAGGTATCAGCCAGTATGCCATTTGTACGCTGCTAATATGCTTTCAAAAAGGTCTTCCTGCGAGCACCACGTTAAAGTAGCGTCCAATCAATCGCAGAATTTCCGCTGTGTATCACTTCCAGCGCACAGCCAGGCGATTTTTCCTTTGGTTCCAGCAGTTCGTTGACTGGCGACGGATTTTGCATGATACAAAAAAGCTTTCGGGAGCATACTGAAATGTTTTTAATATTTCCTTCCAGTTCTTCCGTTTGCGGTGGTTGCTTGTCAGTTGTCATGTCCTTTTGCCCGAATGCCCGTCATCAGTGAAAAGAACCGCTCTGAACCGTTTTTGGTTCAACTGTTTTAGAGTCTTTTCAAAAATTGATCAAAGTGAATTTAGTGGCTTTAGACCTTATATTATTTTCGTGACAAATTATGTGCATTCTACCTTATCACGATTTCTATGTAATATACTGTATTGTTTTTACGAAAGCAAGCAATAATTGCGCAAATAGTGCAAAAACACTTGAAAATGTTGTGTTTTATTAACTCGGATACCGCTTGATCAATTCGACTGTGACAATCCAACCCACAACTTCAAGAAACAACCAGCAAAATATCGAGACCAAGAACACTCGACTGGGACAGGAAAGTTGTTGTTGCGGCATTAACCTTTTTGTCTGGTGCTCCCTACAGGAATTGCCTACGGAAACAGGAAGGTAAATAGAGCAAGCACTTAATGCCACAACAGGACAAGCTTCAAATTGCGATGGTTCGTCGAACACGGTGTCTGAAACATTACAGATACAAAATAAAATTCTGGCAGCGTGGCTGAACTGCACAAGGTTGACAACACTATATGCAAGCCAAGTGTCCAAGTGTCAGTTAATTACAATTAATGTTTACAGTTAACCAAATACCTAAAACATGCAACTGCAACACTGACAACAACACCAACACTAATGTTGTGCTGCCACTGCGCAGTAATCCTCCCGATTCCAAACAATAAAGTGTAATGAATTAGCTACGTACAAGAACGATGTGAATTCCACAGATCCGAAGTTTGGTTTTACGTTTTTCTCAGGAAGCTGGCTGTTTCGAATGGCAGAATTGGGCAACGTACTGTACTTAAAGCCAAAAATAGTAACGAGAAATAGACAAACTTGGGCAAGGAGGGCACTGAATATGCTTGTTAAAGATATGCATGAGCTTGTTTGGTGATTACAGGGAAAGTAGAGAAAAAGAAGAGCAAATAATAAACCATTAAGACGGCAACGCTAACTTGTCCAAACGTTCGTTTTTTAATTTATTTGATCAAACTTAATCAAATATGAACCTTTTGGTTTACATTGTTTTTGATCGAGTGTATTGGCGAAGTGTTTCTACGACAAACGAAAAAATGTGCAAAAGTAATACCAATAAAACGAGAAGTGCAAAACGACACCATTTTTCGAGCAACATTAAAAAAAATGTTCAATCATAGCAGTGCTTTTATAATCAAAAGAATTTAAGCATCGACTTGTGAAGTTATGTGAAGATATACGCGGAATCAAAAAGATCCTTAGGAAGGTGTAAGGTATTTGAGTCTAAAGTTAGGGCGTTGCACCCTGGTACTGCAATTTGGTAATGTGTTTGGAAACTTTATGATTTCCAAGCGGTAGTAGATGTGCTGTAAAAAATGTAAATATCTTAAAATCAAACACCTACACACGTAAGTATAAACGCATGACGATAACAAGAGCAAGGTATAACCGTTTCTTTTGAGTTTTTTCCTCAACTCGGCATATGCTCAAAAAACACCATGGAGCAAGGTCTAAATACCTCAACTGGTTAAATCGTTCTGAATCTGTCTTTAGAGCAGTGGTTCTCAACATGGGACGTACGCCCCACAGGTTCACAGGGGGACAATTTCATTTTTAAAGAGGGCATTGAAGCCGACTGACGAGCTGTGGGTCCAAATTGTCCAATTTAATTTTTTTGATTTTTCTTCAGTTTGGTGAAAATATGCAAACGCAAAGTTCACTTTTTAAATGTCATTGGCAATGACATTTAAAACCTACTCTTCCACACAGTGCAGGCCATGTAGCACCCGATCTGCGACTCCTTGGATCGCTTTTTTATGACCATGCTGTTTGCGTCAGAGCCATCACAAGTGTATACGTTTCTGTGATCAAGTTGCCATGGACTGCTCTTCAAGTAGTTTCTCAACCACCCTGGACCGTAAACACTATAGGCGATTTCTCTCTGCTCTCTTGAGCAACGTCGGCGTTTTTGTTTGAATCACGTCTGCGTTATGTGGTTTCTGGGCAGAGAAGTAATTGCTCAACGTCTGGAAATAAAGTTCTTCATCTTTTCCGTGAGATAGCGGAAGGGATGGAGTTGTTGACCAACAAACCCACATTTATCAACAGGTAGCAACAAACCGCTTTGTAACGACGCTAGCTATGTTGTGAACGTGAAGAAATTGCCATACTATTACCTTTCATTCATAGGGGCATACAAGAGTACGACAGACCAAAAACAAACAGGATTCTTCTAACATAATAAACCATTTTACTCCGAATTTGGCATTGCAGATAGTCAATTCTCTGGCCCAACGAACCCAGCAGGACACTCCCCATTTCGTGAACAAAAGATGTCTCTTAATTGACAAAACGGCTTAAGATTGATGGTCGATTCGTTTTTGTGCTGGGGCATCAATTCTGATATTGCCCGCGCTAATTGGTAGTGCTTCTCCAGCAGATCTAAAGCGAACTTGAACAATCTCAAGGGTTCTTGAATCGTGAAGTCCGCGCCTGAGTCAAGCTGTTGCCGAAACTAATAGCTTTTTTCCTTCACTTCACTTGAAGTGCTCGGCTCGTCCTCCGCGATCATCCAACAGAAAGCACGAAGGAAAGCCGCCCCGAAATCCAGAAAAGTGTTTCGAACTTGTGTTAACTTTTATTGTTAACAAAACAGCAAAAAATCGCTGTGTACAACAGTCTTGGAATCTTATACTCCGGCCATGCTGGTGGTGATCTTTCACAATGTACTTCAGTGCAATTTAGAAGACAGTTAAAGTCGTAAACACGTGTTAAACTTTGAAAAGTGAAGAGTGATTTAAAGTATTTCGTGCGGAAGCTGGTGACATGTTGCTTGACATGATATAAGAAAGTTAGTATTTGATTAAAATGCGCCTCGTCCATTTGACCAACATAGACTTCGTCAACCTTGTACTCTATTTTACAATTTGCCGCAATTGATTGTTTTGTAATGTACGTGGAACACACCAGCAACTTGCTTTTGAATAAAATTTTTGAAAATCAGAAACAAATAATGGATCGGGAATGATACGTTCAAAGGTACATACGTACTTACAAGCTACATGTTGCACAACTACCGAAAGGAAGATATAACGGTCAAAAATTTAGGGTTAACTCCGGAAAAAACTTGCTCACACTTTTTGGTTTGTATTTGAGGCTGAAAAGCTTGTGCCAAGTCGATCTCCTTTAGCATTAACGCAGCGTAACGCACGCCAACTTAAACGCAAAAAGGTGCAGGTGGTTGTGCCGCTTTTGTGATTTGATCGATATAAACCAAATTTGCTATGACCCGAAACTTTTTCTTTGTTTCATCCAATTCGGAGCTGCTAGTCAAAACTGAAATATATTTTTGAATGAGTCAAATTCAGACAGTACAGGATTAAGCAATTAAGACAAAATGCAAATTTCGTGATGAAGACGTATCAAACAACCTCAGAATTTTAGATCAAAGATTGCCCATGTCTAGGATTCCACACAGCTTTGTGGGGTAATAGTGATATGTGAGATCTAAATGAGGAAAAATATGAGCAGCTGCTTGTGAAAAACTTTGAAAATTTCTATTCACTTGTAGTTATATACGATGAATCGATTTATGAAATTAAACCTGGTCATGCCTGGTTTTAATTGATACAGCCAATTATATGCAACTTAAATTGGCCATACCAATTCACATGAAATAACAATGCCGTTTTCATTTGTTATGTGATGTAAAAAAAACTGAGTTTTTATTTTCCAAACGCAAGCAAGTTGTTCGATAAGAAAACTTAAAAGGGTTATTTTTAGGCATGTTAAACATGCGATATTCATGTTTTCTGCGCGACTTCTAGCAAGATAAGCCGTTACTCTGGTTAAGTTACTATCATCACGGAAAAAATAGTCAAGTGAAGCGCGAGAGCTCCTGCGATGAATAGAAGAGAAGGTTTTGCTTCAACACTACTTACCGTCGCACGTTGTTTACGGTAATCGACATGGGCTTCAAGCGATTCCCCAAGAACCAAATTGAACCCAAGCTAAACTACAAAGCATTCAAAAATTTTCCTTGTAAAAGTTTCACCATTACGACCAGTTTCGTTTGCAACTGACGTAGGGTTGCCAGATCACTTGAAATTATTTCCAGGACATTTTGTCGTTTTGTGATTATTGAAATTTTACTTCATGCCTACATTGAACATTTTTGAGATATAGCGGTGCAACAAATGTTTTTCAAACAAACATTACTGAATGACAATTGGTAATCGTTGATTGCCTGTAGCAGTGGTGCTCAAACTTTTTGGCTCGTGGGCCACATTTGTCTTTCAGAAACCCTTCGCGGGCCACAAGAATTAATAATTTCAATAAAAATTCTCTCAAAAATTCTCTTAAGTGATTAAAGTGTTAAGTTTTCTTTCCAATGAAAATTGCTTCGCGGGCCACTCCAGAGGGCCTTGCGGGTAACATGTGCCCCGCGGGCCACAGTTTGAGCACCACTGGCCTATAGTATTCAATTACATTGTTTAATCTTGATTCTTGAATGTTGAACGTAATTAATAGTTCACTAATGAACAATTTCACAACTGTTCAAGAATTTTCAAGAACGCCGGAAAAGTCTCAAGGACAGCAAAATGCTTTTCGAGAATCAAGAACATAACCAGTTTTGATAGCAAACTCAAGGAAATTCCTTAGCGTTCAAGGACTTCTGGCAACCTTAAACTGACTGCCAGTGCAGTTATTCATGATCAGTGAAAGGCATGCAAGTTATGAACCTACACTGTTTTGACGCAGTCAGTCGTTGTGCCATCCAGGGGCGGATTAAGGTTGTGTGGGGCCTCTGGCTGAAACTTATAGGGGCCCTTTCTAGATATATATAAAACTGTCGTTAATAGAGAAAAAGTAAATAAACGAACTGAAGTATTTGCATTATTGAAACAAAAAAGCTTGAGCGAAAAAACGAATCGCCAAAAAAAACAACAGAAAATGGACGTCACAATCTGAACGAAACTCATTGCAAAAAAAACAAAAAACAACTGGACGTCACAATCTTAACGAAACTCATTGATTCCAAGTCTCCATTTCTTGCTGGAAACTTGAAACCATATCGATAAATGTTCACAAAACACCGGTGGAATGTTTTGAATATTCCGTGGCACCCTGTCGACGACCAACCCGCTATAACGACCATTTGTCAGTTGGCACAGTATTCCCCACACGCTAATGCAGCGGTCGCCAAACTTTTTGGATGCTGAGCCAAATTCGCGATCGTATCAGGGTCCGCGGGCCGGACTATTTTGTGCATTAAAAAAACACACGCATAGCATTAGTCACGTTTGTATATTGCAATTTGTTTTCTTTGTTTGGCAACATGTTTGCAATGTGACTTCTGCAACTGCTTCTTTTGTTGCATAATAGTTGTAATATTTGGTTCCACACTTGATGCTGCAACAGCCTACGTTGCTTCTACGATTTTCAAGAACCTTGTAGGCTATACCTCACGAACAGTGTTCCCTCTAAGAAAATTGTACACTGAGCAAATGTTTGTTTTGTTGCGCATTGAGCGCATGCAATTGCGCAACCATGTAGACACGCAGCCAATGAAGCGTTCCAATCGCTATGCGATATATATACACCATATTAAATTTGGAATGTTGGAAGTGCGCGAGAATGAGATTTCACTGCGCAAATTGTCTGGTGGTACTGCACAGTTGCGCAACTTAGCGGGAACACTGCTTACCAATCACTATGACTAGAGAGTAGAGATGCAGTCGAGACCTAATCTTCGAGGTCGATACCTGTTAGACAGCGAGACTTCATCAAAAAGTCCGAAACCGAGACTTGAAAATTTGCAGACTATGCCGAAATGTTTCTAAAAATTTTCAAAAAANGGTCATCAACACGTCGAAGTTGAAATTTTTTCGAATTTTTGGCATTTTTCCTATTNGCTTTTGTTGTTTCGTACCTGTAGATNCAACATACAAAAAACATGTTGAATTACAGAAGTTTTTCCATGACATGTTGTTGCAGTATTCAAAGTCTCAAGACAAGAGGCTTGAAATTGAGACCTGTAACTTTCAAGACCGGGACGAGATCTGAAACCTTCGAGACCGAGGCTCGCAAAAATAAGTCTCGAGACTCGTCTCGAGACCGAGACCAACCATTACTGCTAGACAGGGCATTACAGGGGTATGCAGTGCTGGGGTTTCGTGATGCCCAGGACGAATACTTGTTTGTATGTCCCCTACCAAGTTCCAGTCTTGAAAAATGTAAGAAATACAGGCACAGCGAAACTAGCTCTGACGTTTGCTACGTGCAAAAGGATGACACCACAAAACTTCACCACAATTAAGTGAAAATTAAGAAGAGGAAAAGCTTCACGAGTCTCGTACCACGTTACGCAGCAATAGCAAGGCAATTGAACGTAGTAAAACGTTTGTGCAAGGGCACAGAGTTTTGGGGGGGGGAGAAAAAATGAAGTAAATTTCAGAAAGAAGGCTGGCGCTCTGCTCGAAAAAGCAATACGTTTTTAAACGTATCGTACTTGGCTCCAAAAGTGTTAACAGCTCCGAACGATGTTCTTTCTGAAAAATTTACCGTATTATTTTGTTCTTTTTTACAATTGAAAGCGAATAATCAATGGCCAAATCGTCATGCAGGAAATGTTCCCGTGACACAATTCGCATTGCCACAAAAAATGAAATCAAGCAGACAAGGCACCATCGTAACGTGCAGCGTTCTTTAACGTCCTGCACACCCATACCTAGGTTTTAAGGTTTGGGGAGGCAGAATACATTTTAGGGGGAAATATTTTTGTTTTCATTATATGTTTCAAACATGTTTTTGTGGTCACAACAAAATCTGAGTGGGCACAAAAGTTTGGGGGAATTGCCCCCGAATGCAACCCGGGTCTACGGGCCTGCTGCACAGTCCGCTTTGATTATGATTATGGCGTTTATAGTGAAATGAAAAAGCAATGCATTTAATATTTTTCAACAACGTGTCGCTGCCATACTCGCACCCAGTGGTGGGTTTAAGGTTGGGGGGACCCGAGGCAAGACTTAAAAGGGGGGATCTCTGATGACATCATCATACACAGCCAACCGTGATAAGCACTTTTGATCAAACCTAAGATATGGCCACCGAAGGATGCGTTCCTGAGACTACGGCATGACTGACATAGCAGAAGGAGAAAATACAAAGGGGTGTTCATGATACACAACTTTGAAAACACTGAAAGGGGGGAAGACAAGGCTGGCAACACACAAAAATTGGGCAATGGCAAGGTGGCATCGCCTCCGCTTTTTAGTTTCACGCCCCATTTCTCTGCCTTCACCATTATTAAACTACAAAGCTTACCCTTTTGAGAGTTTCACACTTTCCCTTTAAAATGCTTGGTAGTTGGTAAACTGAATTTGTTCACATTCATATCTTTATGGGAATGCATGAAACCATAAACAACAACCA